>Ga0209417_1003285_pt1 | contig 22058 bp, 12 predicted proteins | sample RifGroF2_FD_184002 | JGI IMG/M metagenome (GOLD analysis project Ga0209417, IMG submission 184002) | Groundwater microbial communities from Rifle, Colorado, USA - Groundwater F2 (SPAdes) (version 2) | ecosystem: Environmental > Aquatic > Deep subsurface > Groundwater | place: Rifle, Colorado... | reverse complement strand
GGGGGAGAATTGAGATGCTTTGTTTTGACGAAGTGAATGGGTCTGATGGCTGACGTGGTTAAATGTTTTTTAGGTTATCAATTAATTGGGTGATTGTTTCAGAAGTAAAAACCCCCTCTTTATTTCTTCCCCTTGGTAAGGGGGAGAATTGAGATGCTTTGTTTTGACGAAGTGAATGGGTCTGATGGCTGACGTGGTTAAATGTTTTTTAGGTTATCAATTAATTGGGTGATTGTTTCAGAAGTAAAAACCCCCTCTTTATTTCTCCCCCTTGGTAAGGGGGAGAATTGAGATGCTTTGTTTGGCGAGGTGAATGGGTTTGATGTCGGACATGGTTAAATGTTTTTTAGGTTATTAATTAATCGAATGATTGTCTAGGAGTAAAACCCCCTCTGTGTCTCCCCCTTTTGTAAAGGGGGAGAAGACGGCGCAATTATTGGATTAAAAATTTCTACATTAAGGTTGATTTATTATTAGGAGATAAATTCATCAATTTTAAGAAGTAGTTGATCTTTTGTAAATGGTTTTGCAAGATAATCGTCGCAACCGGCCGCCATCACTGCCTGATGATCGCGTTCAAGAGCGTGTGCAGTTGCTGCTATGACCGGTATATGTTTATATTCTTTCGAAGCTTTAAGCTCTTTAGTTATTTCTAATCCATTCCTTGATCCTTGAAGAGAGATATCCATTAAAATTAAATCAATTTTATTTACCGCTAATATTTCCATTACGCTATTGTAAGAGTCCGCTTCAAGAGTTTTATACTTCTTGTCAATAAATCTTTTAATTGTCGCCTGATTGATTTTGTCATCTTCTACTATCAGAACTAAACGTTCAGTTTTTCTTTCTGGAGTTTCATCTTTTACCGATGTGTTTTGTGTGATGAATTTCTGCTCGACGTTTTGTGAACCTTTTCCAAAATTAACACTAAAGGTTGTTCCTTCTCCCTTTTTACTTTCCACTGAAATGGTCGCATTGTGCAAATCCAGAATCCTTTTCACCAAAGCAAGACCGAGACCTAAACCTTCGTAAGGTCTGCCGTAACCCATTTGCTCTTGTCTAAACGGTTCAAAGATATGAAGTAAATAATCATCGCCTATCCCTATTCCGCTGTCAATAAAGTCTAGGAGAATTTCATCTTGCAAACTTTGATAAAGTTGCACTTTAACAAATCCACTTTTGGTAAAGATGATTGCATTTTCTATTAAGTTGGAAATAACATTTACCATGGAATACTCACTTGCCGAAATAAGCGCTTGGCCTATTTTATTCTCGAAAGAGAGGGAAAGTGATTTAGCATTAGCTGCCTCGCTAAATTTATTTATCAAACTCTCACAAATAGCTGATAATTCAGTTCGTGCAGGAATAAAATTAAAAGTACCGGTTTCCAACTGGGAATAATTCAAAATTAAATCGATTGTTCTGATTATTCTCTCACTGGATCTATTAATAGCTGCAAAGTACTCGTCTTCTTCAGAAGAAATATTTTGAGAATAAATTTCTTTGATAATACTTGCCATACCCAAAATTCCATTGAGCGGAGTTCTAATTTCATGTGAAATATTTGCTATGAAGGAATCTTTCAATTTATTTGATTGCTCGGCTAATTCTTTTGCTTTAAAAAGTTCTTCTTCCGCACGTTTTCGTTCGGTTATATCTTCTTTAACAGCTAGATAAAAAGTTTTTCCATTTTTCACCTGAACAATAGAGGCAGACTCCCAATACAGTTCACCGTTCTTTTTCATGTTATGAAATTCACCGCGCCATTCTTTACCGGACTTAATCGTCTCCCAAAGCATCTTGTATTCTTCTTCCGGTTTCTCTCCGGATTTCAGCAGTCGAGGGTTTTTACCTTTTACTTCTTCAAAGGTATAACCGGTCAATTCAATGAACTTCTGATTAACATACTCAATATCACCTTCCTTGTCAGTTATCATAATTGAAGCCGGACTACTTTCAACCGCACGCGAAAGCAGCATCACTTTTTCCTCTGCTTCAATCCGTTCGGTTATATCACGCGCAATTAATTGAAAGCCAGTAATTTTTTCGCCCTCTGTCAATAATTTAACATTCTGTTCTAACCATTTGAAAGATTTATCTTTAGCATAGAAGGGAAATTGGAGACTGGTCGTTTCATCCTTTCTGATTAATTGACGATAATAAAAAGAACCGACTTTTTTCTTATGATCTTTATGCACCAAATCCAAGAAATTAAATGAGGTCATTTCTTCAAAAGTATAACCCGAAAACTTTAGAGCGGCTTCGTTTGCATAAGTGAAATTACCTTCCTGATCAGTAAGTAAAATAATTTCCGAAGCATTCTCAATTAATTGCCTGTATTTTTTCTCCGACTCAATTATTTCCAGTTCAGCTTTTTTACGGTCGGTTATATCGAACATATAACCGGAAATTTCTACCAAATCGCCTTTCTCGTCAAATTTACCAAGGACATTTTCTATAACATGGATTATCATTCCATCATATCCAACCAAAGTTGTTTCATAAAGCTCGAGCTTACCGTTTTCTTTTAACTTATTTAGAAATTCATTTCTATCGGATTGCGTTTTATAAAGGTCACCGGCTTTCATTTGCATTACTTGCTCAATTGATTGATAACGCATAATCTTTACAAAAGCTTTATTACAGAGAAGCATTTTCCCATCAGGAGTAGTTTTGTAATTACCTGACAAGTCTTCATCGAAGAACCGGCGGTAATTATTTTCGCTTTCTTGTAAAGCTGCTTCTGCCAATTTACGTTCGGTTATATCTTGTGCGGTGCCAGATAGATAGATCGGTCTATTCTCAGAGTCACATATCAGTTCACCCTGACCGCTAATAAAACAGATAGAACCGTCAGGTTGGATAATACGAAATACTAATTCGCCAGGCTTCTCGTTTGCTGTACAGCTCCCAATCCATTTCTGCATAGCCTGGACGTCATCAGGATGTATCATGTTAATAAAGGACTGGGCATTCAGTATAAAAGTTTTCTGCGAAACTCCGTAAATACGATACATCTCTTCTGACCATGATATTGAACCATCAAAATGATAGATCCAGCTTCCAACCTTAGCGATAGCTTGAGCTTTCCTTAAATTATTTTCGCTTTCGCGTATTTTCCCAGCCGCTTTTTCCCGTTCGGTTATATCAATAATAAAACAGGAAGCACCAATTACATCTCCTTCTCTTTTAACTGTGTTCCAATGAAATTCATGATAGATATTCATATTTGGTAGTATGACTGATTCTATAAAGGTTTCACCGCTTAAAACTCTATCAATACTCGTTTTTATTTTTTCTTTTGCTTTTGAAGTTGTAACGTAATCCAATAGACTTACACCTAGCTTAATATCAGCAGAATAAAGTCGCTTCATTTCTCTTTTATGATTTTCATTAAAAGCAAGAAGCTCATAATCCTTATCCACTAAGAATATCATAACGGAATGAGAATTATTCATTACTGCGTTAAGAGAAGCATTCTGTTTTACTAGTTCGTCCTCTCCCAGCTTGCGCTCTTTATCAACTTTGTTTAATGAATTTGCAAGCCAAAGGATCAAGATTGAAAACAGAGTAACATTTACCATGTCTAAGAATATTTCAGATGTACCTAACGGAAGCAATCCAAAGTACTGAGAATTTACATGCAGCCAACCTATTATAAACGGTAAAAGAATTACAACGGGGAGAATTTTTCGAACCATTTCACCGCCAACATTTCTATTTAATAAAATTTTCATAAATCCAATTTGAGGTTTTGAGAAAAGAATACCCAAACTGAGAAGTACAAAAAGTATTGCTGTGTGTAAAGCCATTGCCGTGTAGTTGTGAAGATAAAATAATGAAGAAACACCATAAGCATACCCCATAAAAGAGACAAAACCAGTTACAACAACAAACAGAGCTACAACTTGTGCTGTTCGTTCCCCAAACCGAATATGAAATAAGGTTAAAGCGGAAGAAAGCAAGATAAACATTAACGCTGTAGAGGGAGCCATTCTACCTGGACTAGAAGTTAGTACCGCGCCAGGATTATCAAGAAAAACAAGTTGATCTATTCCTAAGTTGATATTAAAAATATATTGGGAGAGGGTCAGAAGTCCAAGTAATAAAACAACCCCAGAAATAAATTTTGCAAACAAACGGGCATATTTTTTATTTTCGTGAAGAATAAGTGAGCAACCGAGAAGAACAAAACCTATTGCCGTATTTGCTTTCATTGAAACAAGTCCCGGCAAAACGCTTTTAAGCAACTGGATATTCAAAGCCCAACCCAAAAGTACTAGTGTTCCACCAACAATACTTATGAGAGCAAATAATTTAGAAAGTAGTCCGGCTCGATCTGCAGCCATATTTTTTTTATTCATGTTTTTAGATGCATTGTTCATTTTTATTTCTACCTATGCTCCAATTAATTTCAATTGATAACTTTCTATTAAAAGCTCATCAATTTTTTGGATCAGTTCCTCGAATTCATTCGTTTTATCAAAACAATAATCAGCTCCCTTATTAATAAATATTTCAAATATTTTCGTAAATGGAAGTGAAGAGAGAAGAATAACCACTATCTCCGGGTTGGCGTTACGGGCAGTTGCGATAAAAAGATTAAATATTCCGTCTAATTTGTCCATATCAATGATCGCAATATCAAAAAAGGTTTTGTCGAGAGCCGCCTTAGCTGCCAACATATTCTCAACGAGAACAATGTTCAAGGTTTGTGAAATCTGTAAAAGATTCCGCTGGAGCATTGTTCTGACCTCCGGTGAATTATCAAATAGTAATATGTTCAAGGGCATAATCATCTTTATTTCTTTTAGTTTATTTAATTTCCATGAGCAATTTAATTTACGATATGGAGATCGGGTATCGTGTAACTCTTGATTCTATTGTAGTAAGAAAGGAATATTTGTGTAGTAACTTTACGACAGTAGTATGGTTATTTCTTCGAAGATAAATTTGTCAGAGTGTCTATCAATTTTTGTATATCATTTGTCTTATCAAAAAAATAATCAGCGCCAAGAAGTTTAGTCGCTTTTTGAAATTCACCCTTAGAGTAATTTGTGAACATGATAGTAATTGGAGATAGGGGGCCTTTTTTCATATTTTCCAACACTTCAATTCCACTACCATTTTTTAGATTAATATCAAGGATCATTATATCCGGTTTTAATGCATTGCATTGTCTCAATGCACTTGCTGCATCAATCGCTTCTCCAATTACTTCTATACTTTTTATGGGGTTAAGAAGTTTTTTTAGATCTTTTCTCAAAGTTGCCGAATCGTCTACTATTAATATTTTTTTCATTTGCATTATTACACTTTCTCAAATGCAAAGTATAAAAGAGGTGAAAGAAGTACTGTAGCAGTGGAAGGTAATTTTATGTAGTAATTTTACTACAGAACGTAGTTACTCATTCAAATTATTTTGAAATGCAAAGTGGATCAACTCTGCATTTGAGTGTAGATTTAGTTTTTCGAAGATTCTGCCGCGATAGGTATTTACTGTAGAAATGCTTATAGAAAGTTCGTCGGCAATAGCAGTTTGAGAAATTCCTTTCGCCATCATTTTAAGGATTTGGAATTCACGGTCGGATAAAATTTCGTGAAGTGGTTTTTGAGAAGTCCCGTCAAGATCGTCAACAAGCAGTTCGGCTAACGATTGACTTACATATTTTCTACCATCTGCCACCCGGCGGATTGCCGTAATTAATTCCTCGCCAGCGCGGTCTTTGGTAATATATCCCGAAGCGCCTGCTTTGAGCGTTCGTTTAGCAAATTGATCTTCAGGCAGCATCGTCATAATTAAAACTTTTACTTGGGGGACGAGGACTTTAATTTCTTTTAGAACATCAAGTCCGTTTTTGCCCGGCATAGATAAATCAAGAATTAAAATATCACACTTGCTTTTAGCAATTTGATCTACAACCTCATAAGGATTTGAAGTTTCACCAACAAGTTTAATATCAATTTCTTGAGCGAGAAGTTTTTTTATTCCTTCGCGAATCAAGGTATGATCATCAGCTATAAAGACGTTAATCATTGTAAAACCAAATAAATATTTGTAGAAATATACAATTCTTTTTATCAACTAACAGCAGCCGGCAGTTAGCCAATAATTTCACTAAACACTAATAACTAATCTAACCGTGGTTCCCTTTCCTGCAATTCCGAATATTTCTATTTTGCCGCCGACTAGATTAGCGCGTTCGCGCATTCCTAATAATCCAAAGGATTTTTTCCCCTTTAATTCTTCTTCGGTAATTCCTTTCCCATCATCAATAACTTCCACTAAAATATGGTCTTTCATTTTAATTACCTTAATGGAAACATGCTTTGCCGAAGAATGCTTTACAACATTTGTAAGAGCTTCTTGAATGATCCTAAATATTGTAAGTTCAACATTATGATCGAGCGACAATTCTTCAAAATCATATTTGAATTCACTTTTTATTTTCGTTTCCTTTTCATATTCTTCCACATACCATTCAAGAGCTGGAATCAGTCCTAATTTATCTAAAAGTTCAGGTCTCAGCTCCGTTATCATTTTTCTAACACGAACCACTGCATGATCAACCATTTTTGACATGGACAGTATTTCTTCGTCTAATTCTTTTGTTTGAAACTTCTTATCTTTATCCTCTACTTGTCTTCTCATTAACGATAAGTTCATTTTAATAGAAGTTAAAATCTGCCCGATCTCATCGTGCATTTCTCTTGCCAAATTTGTTCTCTCTTCTTCGCGGATAGTCTGCAAGTGAGCTGATAACGAGCGTAACTCATCGCGTGATTTTTTTATTTCTTCTTCCGCCAGTTTGTGCTCGGTTATGATTTCCGAGAAAAGAATAATACCGCCGATTTTATTATTGTGTTCGTACCACGGACGGATTTCCCAGCGTACCCAGTCTAACTTCCCGCTGGCTCGCGGGAAAGGATCTTCTTCACAACGTTCTATCATTCCCAATAGGCAGTTTTTGTGAATTTCTTTCCAGCGGTTGGGAATCTCCGGAAAAATATCGTAATGGGAACGTCCTACCACATTTTGTCCGCCTAATTCATAGTCTAAGAGATATCTGTGGCTTGCTACAATGTACTTCATCTCAGTGTCAAACATGGCAATTGATGCAGGAGAATGTTCAACAAAAAGTCTAAGCACTGCCTCGTTTCTGTGCAACATTTCTTCCGCGCGCTTGCGTTCGGTGATGTCGCGCAAAATTACAAGTGTGTAAGTTTCGTTGTTAAGTTCATAGGCTGACACATTAACATCCATGTCGAATTCTGAGCCATCTTTCTTCAGTCCACGAGTTTCATAACTGGAGAGAGAGAGTTCACCTTTTTCCCTGTGCTTAACATTGTCTAAAATTTTTGCGTGTTCGCTTGGCGCTATAAGATCAATTATTGGTTTGCCAGTCAATTCGTTGCTATTAGCGTAACCAAAAAGTGTGAGGTATGCCGGATTAACAAATACATGGATTCCGGATTTTGAAACACCAATTGCATCAACAGAATTTTCAAATACATTTCGGAACTTGATTTCACTTTCATGTAAAGCTTCTTCGGCTTTAAATTGTTCAGTGATATCAATAGCCATTACAATCCGGCAATTAGTATTTTTTAACGAGGGGAGACTATGAGAACTTATTTCTACGTAGATGATCGTCCCATCCTTTTTTTCGTGTCTGAATGTTCTATCTCTCTGAATTGTTTCATCATGTGTTTTCACATTATTTAATAGCAAGGGGACATCTTCTTCGGGCCTTATGTCTTTTAAAGTTAAAGAGGTAAACTCATCTTTTGAATAACCATAATTATTTATCGCCGCCTCATTAACTTCAATAATTTTTAGAGTGTCAACTTCATAAATCCACATTGGATGAGGGTGGTTCATAAACAATTCACGATATCTCTTTTCGCTCTCAATCAGGGTGTGTTCCGTTACTTTCCGATTTTCACCAACTTCAATTGCTTCGAGGGCAAAACTTATATCGCCTGCTACTTCATCGAGTAGATCAATTTCTTTTTGATCAAAGAAATGAGGGACCGCAGAATAGAGACTGAATGCACCGGTTACTTTACCAAAGAGTTTTATCGGCAATGCAATAGAAGAACGATAGCCGCAATTTAGCGCTTCATCTTTCCATGGTGCCATACGAGGATCATTTTCAATATCATTGCATACAAAGTGTTTTCCTTCTCTTATTGCAGTTCCGGTAGGACCACGACCTTCGGCAAGATCGGAAATGGAAATCTTTTTTATTTTTAAAAGATATCCATCCTCATTTCCGGCAAAAGCTACCGGATTAACAAGTTTTGTTTCTTCATCAACCAATCCAATCCAAGCCATTTGAAATTTCCCAAATTCAATTGCTACACGGCAGGCTTCACTTAAAAGTTTATCCTTTTCTCTTAGATGCACAATAGCTTGATTGATCTGGCTGATAACCGCATATACACGGTTCAACTTTAGGATTTCCTCTTCAGCTATTTTCCGTTCGGTGATGTCCTCAATAACCGAAATCATCCCGTCAAAATTATTGTTCCTATCTTTAATGGGAGCGGCATTAATAGAAAGCAGCGTACGTCTTCCAGAAACATATTCGATCGCGTGTACAATATTATTCACAGCATTTCCCGTCCTTTGAACGATAGAAAAAGGAAGCTGTTCAGACGGAAAAGGAGAGCCGTCAAGAGAAGTGATTTTCCATTCCGCAGAGTTATAAGTTCTTGGAGTTAAGAGTTCTTTTTTTAAACCCAATATTTTCTCTGCATTGTTGTTAGCAAAAGTAATTTGTCCTTCTTTACTTACAAACGCTATCCCTACTGGAACCGTTTCCATAATTTTGCTAAACAAATTATAGTCATCGAAGATATGACCGGTACTTTTCTTGATCAAATAATAAAGCAGTACGGAAGTAACAATTACGAAACTCCATCCTTTGATAATTGAAATTATTGTTTGAGTAGAAAGAGAGAGTCCCAAACTGCTGACGAGGGTATCTGAAAAGAAAATCCATAAAATGCTGATGACAAAATAAATGATCACAATTTTAAAGGTGGCTTTAGTTGAACTTTGCGATGGTGTTGTAAAATATGTTTTCATTTTATTCTCCATCCGGCCACACCTATTTTCAGCCGGTAGATTGATAATATTATTGAGTGACAAATTAAAAGACTCATCGAATTGTTCCTTTACGCTACTTCGACAATAAAAAATATAAAGCCAATATCCATTTGCGCAAATATAACTTTATTATCCTAAAGGAGGAAAGAGCGTGATAAGCAAACGAATATTCGATCCATCCTTCTGCTTTTTTCTTCACTCTTTTTTAATTAATACGTTCAATCACTTATCTTTACAACACAAATTTAATCGGGAGTGTAATGACGATAGAACAATATCTTGAGAGCGTAAGCAAACGCCATAAACTTGGTAACGCAACTGAGCATTCGTTTCGCGGCGACTTGCAACAGCTGATTGAAAGTCTTGCCCCGGAGATCAGCGCAACCAACGAGCCGAAGAGACAATCTTGCGGCGCTCCCGATTATATTCTCACCAAGAAAGACATTCCCATCGGTTTTATTGAAGCAAAAGATATAGGCGACAATGATCTTGATGGTGCAAAGAAAGCGAGCAATAAAGAACAGTTCAACCGCTACAAAGCTTCACTTAACAATTTACTCTTTACAGACTATTTAGATTTTCATCTTTACCGTGATGGGCAATTCGTTACTAAAATTTCCATTGCAGAGACCTCCCCAAACCCCTCCAAAGGAGGGGCTTTAGAAATACATCCTCTAACTGCAAACTTTGCCATTTTTGAAAATCTCATCAAAGATTTCTGCACTCACGTTGGGCTGACAATAAAGAACCCGAAAAGACTTGCGGAGATGATGGCTGGCAAGGCGCGTCTTCTTTCCGATGTTATTGAGCATGCCTTAACAAGCGATGAAACGCATAACGAAGACAGCACACTCAAAGATCAGATGAACGCTTTCAAGCAAATACTCATTCACGATATTACACCGAAAAGTTTTGCCGATGTTTATGCGCAGACCATCGCATACGGAATGTTCGCAGCGCGATTGCACGATCCGACACTTCCAACATTCAGCCGGCAAGAAGCGGCTGAACTGATACCGAAATCAAATCCCTTCTTGCGCAAACTGTTCGGCTACATCGCCGGACCCGATATTGACGACCGTATAAAATGGATCGTTGACAGCCTGGTTGAAATATTCTTAGCGTGTAACGTTGAAGAGATCTTAACTAACTATGGCAAGTCAACAAAGATGGAAGACCCGATCATTCATTTTTACGAAACATTCCTAAGCGAGTATGATCCGAAACTGCGCAAAGCAAGAGGCGTTTGGTACACACCTCAGCCGGTAGTAAACTTTATTGTCTGTGCAGTTGATGATATTCTGAAAACTGAGTTTGATCTTCCACAAGGTTTAGCCGATAACAGCAAAACCAAAATAAAAGTAAACGTTCAAGGGAAAGATGTTGAGCAAGAAGTTCACCGCGTGCAGATACTTGATCCCGCAACGGGGACGGGAACATTCTTAGCTGAAGTGGTAAAACTGATTTACAAGAAGTTTGAAGGACAGCAAGGTATCTGGAGCAATTATTTAGAGACCCATTTACTCCCGCGCCTTAACGGCTTTGAACTGCTGATGGCAAGTTACGCGATGGCGCATCTGAAATTAGATTTGCTCTTAACGGAGACTGGATACAAACCAACCAAAGAGCAACGCTTTAGAGTTTACCTTACGAACAGTCTGGAAGAAAGTCATCCCGACACCGGAACTTTATTTGCTAACTGGTTAAGCACGGAAGCGAACGAAGCCAATCATATTAAACGCGATACACCCGTAATGGTGGTAATGGGAAATCCGCCATATAGCGTTAGCAGCAGCAATAAAAGCGGGTGGATAGAAAAACTAACTGCTGACTATAAAAAAGATTTGAACGAACGAAACATACAACCTCTTTCGGATGATTACATAAAGTTCATTCGTTTCGGGCAGCATCTTGTTGAAAAAACAGGAGAAGGAATTTTAGCTTACATCTCAAATAATAGTTTTATTGACGGCATTATTCACCGCAAAATGAGGGAGGAACTGATGAAAACTTTTGATAAAATCTACATCCTCGACCTGCATGGGAACGCCAAGAAAAAAGAAACCGCACCTGATGGCAGCGCCGATCAAAATGTGTTTGATATTATGCAAGGCGTGAGCATTAATATTTTTGTGAAAAAGAGAAAGCTATGAGCAAAATAATTAAAGACGGTGATTATAAAGATTGGCTGATAGAACTGAAAAACCGGATCAAGACAAGTCAGATAAAAGCGGCTTTAAGTGTTAATTCCGAATTGATTAATTTATATTGGGACATTGGAAAAGAAATATCCAAAATGCAAAAAAACAGTCATTACGGTGATGGAATAATTAAACTAGTTGCAAATGATTTGAAAAAAGAATTTCCGGACATGACAGGTTTTTCCCGCTCAAATCTTTTTGCTATGAGGCAATTTTATCAGTTTTTTCTCGCGGGTAATTCAATTATCCAGCAAGCTGCCGGAGAGTTGGTTAATGGGGAAAATGTCCAGCAAGTTGCTGGACAAATACAATTAGCTGATAATCAAAATAAAGAATCCTCAGAGCTTTTTGTAAAGACTCATTGTACCAAAATTCCATGGTGGCACAATGTAATTATCATACAGAGAGCGAAATCAATCGAAGAAGCATATTTTTATATTCGGGAAACCATCGCAAACAACTGGAGCCGTTCTGTTTTGGAAATGCAGATTGAAAGCAATTTGTATTCCCGGCAGGGGAAAGCTATTACTAATTTTAGCATTACACTACCAAAACCTAATTCCGATTTGGCTAATCAACTGCTAAAAGATCCTTATAATTTTAATTTCCTGACACTTGAAAAAGATGTGCAGGAATTGGAATTAGAGCGGCAATTGATAAAAAACATCACACAATTTTTGCTTGAGTTAGGCAAAGGATTTGCTTACATGGGCAGACAGTATATTCTACGGGTAGGAACTAAAGAGTACAAATTAGATTTGCTCTTTTATCATGTTTGGCTAAAGTGTTATGTGGTGATAGAACTTAAGACAAAAGAATTTGAACCGGAATATATCGGCAAACTAAATTTTTATTTATCGGCTATTGATGCGCAGGTAAAAGCGCCGGATGATGGTCCAACGATCGGGATGCTTTTATGCAAAACAAAAGACAACTTGAATGTTGAATTTGCGCTGCGCGATGTAAACAAACCTATTGGCGTTAGCGAGTTTACTTTTAACGAATTACCCGAACAGATACAAAACGCCATGCCAACGGTAGAAGAATTGGAACAAGAACTTTTTAAAGACGAACAGCAATGAACAAAACAAATAAAACCAAAGCAGAAGTTTTTCATTTTGACCTTTATGGTAAAAGAGATGAGAAATATAATTTCTTGAATGATAATTCTATCGGTAACATTGAGTGGAATGAATTGAAACCGGATGAACCAAATTTCTTTTTTGTGCAAAAGGATTTTTCGGCAGAATCTAATTACACTGGTTTTTCATTGGGAGAATTATTCATATCCGCAAGTACTGGAGTTGAAACTGGCAATGATGATAAATTTATTAAATATAATATTGAAGATTATACAAATGAGAAAACTGAAGATTTTGTTCATGATAGAATAAAAAAGATTACATATAGACCATTCGATGTTAGGTATTGCTACTACGATAACGTAGTATTAAGAAGAGCTGCCTATAAAAATATTAAGCACTTCTTGAATGAAAACATAGGGCTTGCATTTCCAAGACAATCAACTAATTCAGAATGGAGTCATATACAAATCATAAGAAATCTATTTGATAACAGAGCACATTATAGCAACAAAGGGCGCTCCTTGATTTGCCCTCTATATCTCTACTCAAATAGTAACGACCAACACGACCTCGAACAAAGAACCGAACGAACACCAAACCTCAACATGGAAATCGTTCAGCAAATTGCAGATAAATTAAGTTTAACCTTTACCAACGAACCCTTCGACTACGCTCAGGGTGCCACTCGTGCGACATTTGCGCCGATAGATATTTTAGATTACATCTACGCGGTTCTGCACAGCCCGACATATAGAGAGAAATACAAAGAGTTTCTGAAAATAGATTTTCCCCGCGTTCCATATCCAAAAAATGCAGATACATTTTGGCAGCTTGTAAAGCTCGGCGGAGAGTTACGGCAAATACATTTGTTAGAAAGTCCCGTTGTAGAAAACTATATCACCCAATACCCGATTGACGGAAATAATGTTGTAGGTAAAATACGCTTCGACTTCGCTCAGTATGAGAAGAAGGGTAAAGTTTACATCAACGAGACGCAATACTTTGACAACGTGCCGGAAGTTGCATGGAGCTTCTTTATCGGCGGATATCAACCGGCGCAAAAATGGCTCAAAGACCGCAAAGGGCGTAAATTAGAATTCGATGACATTCACCATTATCAAAAAATAATTGTAGCGTTATCAGAAACGAGCAAGTTGATGGCGGAGATAAACCGGATAGGGATAGAATAATAAAATTGCCGACAATATTACTTTACTAATAACATCGTCAACATAGAGAAGTAGTGGCAACATTAATTTCTCTTAAATAGTACTTGCTCTTTAATTATTGAAGTATTATTTTTGTACCCATAAGGGTACACATGTACCCCAAAGGGAACAGATAAATTATGATCGTAAATAAAGTTATGGACGAAGTATTCAGCCGCTGGTCAAACATCGCGGTGTTGCGCGCATTAAATAAATACGGTATTGGTATTTCCGGGCGCGAAGTTGCACGGGTTGCCGGGATTACCAATAAGAACTGCTTTACAGCGCTGGTAGATTTCGAAAACCTTGGTATTGTAAATTGTGTCCGCGGTGGAAATGAACACTCATATACGTTGAACCGTGAGCATCTTCTGGTTACCGATGCAATTATTCCTCTATTTGAAGTAGAGGACAACTACTTTAATAAAATCGCCTCATTTATTAAGTCTAAGCTTAAAAACAAATGCATTAGTTTGATTGTGTTTGGCAGCGTAGCCCGTAAAGACGAAACAATGTCAAGTGATTATGATTTGTGTATAGTGTTAGTAGATATGAAACAAAAACCGAAAGCTGAAGAAGCATTTTATGAAATCAGTTTTCTTATGAGTAAAAAGTTTGGCGTGTCGGTATCTCCTATTTATTTCACCAAAAAGGAATTCGCACAAAAGGCACGGTTGAATAAATCGCCGGTTAACAATATTGTTAAAGAAGGCAAAGTAATCAGCGGACTCTCAATAAAGGAATTACTAAATGACTAAAAAGACCAATGTAGTTAAAGTAGAAAAACAGAAGTGTAATGATTACCGGATAGTAGCGGATAATTTTTATCACGGTGCAGAAGTAGCCTATGAATATCAATATTATAATGCCGCCGGAGTTCTTTTTGTACACGCTGCAATTGCATACTCGGATGCTATAACAATAAAGCTTAAAGGAGTAAAATGCCGCGGTGAAAATCATCAAGAACTTGCTACATTATTGCAAACGGTAACCGGAAATATGCCGGAGAATACTTCTTCTATAATCAAGTTGTTAAAAATCATTGAGCATAAAAACCGCGTCTCATACAGCGGTGATATATACAGCAAAAAAGATATAGACCAAATGCACAAACTGACAGAGCGTTATAAAACTTGGGCGGAGAAGCAAATAGGTGATTGAGCGATTATATCTATTCAGAAGAGAGTTTCATAAAATAGACGGAGTTTAAATATTCAAATCTCGTTATCAAATAATAGGAGAACAATAACATGGAAGTAAAAATAGAAGACAACAAACTCATCATTACCATCGAAATGCAGAAGCCGACACCAAGTGCATCCGGCAAAACATTAGTGGTAGCCACTACGCACGGAAATACCCAAACACAATGTATTGTAGACGGTAAACCTTTAGTTATCGGACTGAACGCATACATTAAAAAATAACCGATTCAAAAATTAGGAATTGAGAAATGGGAGTGAAGGCGAAAGAGATAAATTAGAAAGTAAATAGGGGAGAGGGACTAAGGGACTGTGAGAAGAGACCTCACCCCCACCCCCTCTCCTTAGTAAGGAGAGGGGAGAATAGCGCAATAATTGTTTTGAAAAACATCAATAAAACTAAACTCTTTAATTTGTAAGAACTTCTATTAATAAAGAACACGAGAAAAAATGATAGCTACTATAAAACGACTTGAAAAAATTGCATTACTCCTTGAACCTGATGCTGTATACCGTTCGCAAACAATTGAAAAAGTAATCAGTTACTCGGAAAACTTTCTGGAGAATATTGACAACTTACCATCATACAAATTTACTGAGCATAAAGGAATAGGAATTTATAATTCTCCAATACAGGATGAAACAGGTAATTTAGAAGAACTTTTGCAATCGTTAAAAGAAAATGTTGACACACCGGGATTAAATCCGGCGTCGAAAGGACATTTAGGTTTTATACCGGGGGGAGGGATATTCCACTCTGCTTTGGGAGATTATCTTGCGGCAATTACTAATCGCTATGCGGGTGTTTTTTTCGCTTCACCGGGAGCGGTGCATATGGAAAATATGCTGCTGCAATGGATGGCAAGTATTATCGGGTATCCAGTTACCTCAGGAGGAAATTTAACCTCCGGCGGAAGTATTGCAAATCTTATCGGCATCGTAACGGCACGGGATGCGTTTCATATCAAAGCAAAAGATTTGGAAAAGACGGTTATCTATTTATCGGAACAGGGGCATCATTCAATTGATAAGGCGATCAGAATCGCCGGGTTAAACGAGTGCATTAAAAGATACGTACCGCTTGACGACCGTTATAGAATAAACGCTCAAGAACTTGAAAACACTATTTGCTCGGATCGCAAGACGGGTTTAAATCCTTGGTTAATTGTCGCCTCCGCCGGGACTACTGATGTAGGCGCTGTTGATCCGCTAATGGAGATAGGAGCAATAGCAGAAACATATAATTTATGGTTTCATGTTGATGCCGCTTATGGCGGATTCTTTATGCTGTGCGATTCAGGTAAAGCTGTTTTGCAAGGGTTAGACAAATCCGATTCAATTGTTATGGATCCGCATAAAGGATTATTCATTCCCTATGGTTCGGGGGCTGTTTTAGTAAAGAATAAAATGCAATTACTTGAGTCGCATCATTACCAAGCTAATTACATGCAGGATGCTTCGACATCGTCTGATGAATTATCTCCGGGTGATTTATCTCCAGAGTTATCAAAACATTTTAGAGGATTACGACTGTGGCTGCCACTTAAATTAATTGGTCTCGCTCCGTTTAGTGCAGCGCTTGAAGAAAAAATTCAGCTTGCAAGATATTTCTATGAAAAACTTAAAGAGATAGAGGGGATAGAACTTGGACCATACCCGGAGTTATCGGTGGTTACGTTTAGATATATTCCTCGTTCCGGTGATGCAAATGACATCAATAAAAAATTAGTAAATGAAATTCAACAGGATGGAAAAGTATTTCTTTCATCAACAATGCTCGATGGAAATTTTACAATCAGGCTGGCAGTACTTTCTTTTAGAACACATCTGGATACTATTGATTTGACACTTGATATATTGAAAGGGAAGATAGAAAAGTTAAAAACTACAAATTAGAACCCGGCGCTATTCTGCATTACAAAAAAGAATAGTGTAGCTTTAAAAAAAAGGAAGGTAGCCGCAAAGATAAATCGGATAGAGATAGAATAAGAAAATCGTCTACAATATTTATCATAACAATAAAATGAAAGTTAAAATTGAAGATAACAAACTTATCATTACGAATTAGCTGCAGAAACAAAACCCCACCCCCGCCTGAGGCGGGCAGGCTAACCTACCCTTTTCCGCCTGAGGCGGACAAGTTAAAAGGGGAGGGAGATAGAGTTTGAATAGATCAGGATTTTAATTGCTGTTTGAGTTTTTCTATTACAATCAAGTATAGATTGAAATATTTTATAGCTTCCTATGACCTAAGCTGGACAGGCCAGAACCAAAAAACTTGAAATTGGTTGTTCTCTGAAGTCAGAATACAGAAGTCAGAAGAAATTTCATTCCGAATTCTTACTTCTAATTTCTATTTCAACATATTTAAAATATTTTACCAATTATTACTCGTACTTTACAGATGAGGTACTAAATATTGAAAATGACCTTACGGTTGCCATAAAAACTTGATTTATAAAAAACTCCCAAATACCCTAAACAGTCTCACACCTGCACCCTAGACTAACCCTACTAACCTTCCATGAATTAAATTACTAAACTGCCACACAACTGGTTGTTTAAATAAAGATGTAGTTCCTTTTTCATCCCTTCGATTGATTGAGTTTCTACACGATTAACTTTAGATTCACTCGGATTAAATGCAAAGAATGCTTTTTTTTGCATAAGGTCGATAAATCTGAGAATCAAAAATATATTTACTTACGAGTTACTTAGTGGTAAAAGACTTTCAGTTTTTAAGAGATAAAACTTGAAGTAACCAATTACTGAGAATTGTTAGGTAAGGGATGGAGTGATGAAAACAAACGAACAGAAGGGGAACCGAAGGCTGGATATATTTATTCAAGTTTGCGGAATACTAACAGTTTTTCTGGGGTTATCCGCAATTCTCGGATGGATTTTCGACATTCCCCAATTAGCCAGTTTTGATGCCGACATAATACCAATGGCATTAAGTACCGCCGTATTGTTTGTAGCGTACGGGTTAATAATTTTCTTTCACAGTCGTTTATCTTCAAGCCGTTTAATGTTCAGGGTTGAAGTTGTTGTTAGTTCCATTGGAATTTTAGTTGCATTGGTGCTCTTTTATTTTTCATTGAGCGGAATACGATGGGATGTTGAGCATTTGGGGCTGAAAATGAATAGAAGTATTGATGGGTTAGTGATAGGGCATATGTCTCCGGTAACAGCATTTTGTTTCTTGTTGGTTGGTTTATCTTTCTTAATAGTGCTGACGAAATCCGGACCAAAAAAACTAATAATAGTTTCCTTTATCTCTTCCGTTCTTGTTATCATTATCTCTATTATCTTTCTGTTATCTTATATCTTTGGCACACCCCTTCTTTACGAAGGGAGTTTCATCCCACCGGCATTAACAACTTCTCTTGCTTCTTTAATACTTGGAATTAGTTTACTTATAATGTCAGGGCTCAAAATTTGGTCTCATGAAGAATTATCAGATGCTCTGAGTACACGTTACACATACGTTCTTGCTTTAGTTTTTATTATCATGTTCGTAAGTACAATGACAGCCGGTTATTCATATTACAAAAGCTATCAAAAAAAATTCCTTTGGGAAATAGAAAACCAGCTTACATCGGTTGCCACATTAAAGGTTAAGCAAATTATACAATGGCGGAAAGAACGATTGGGAGATGCAAATATTCTTTACAAGAATGCAGAATTCTCCAAATTGGTAAAACGATTCTTTAATAACCAAAACGATTTAGAAGCAAAAAATGGAATTCAAAAATGGATTGATATAGTCCATTCAACTTACCAATATGACAACATAAGTCTCCACGATCTGAAAGGTAGAGAATTAGTCGCTTCGCCAATAAGGAAAATACACTCACACTTATTTTTTCCTAAACTTTTATCGGAAATCCAGAAATCCGGAGAAATAATATTTAAGGATTTCTACCGCGATGAAAATGACTTGCGTATTTATTTGGGAATATTCATCCCAATACAAACCGATAAAAATATAATTGGCATTCTCGATATACGGATTGATCCCGAACAATATCTTTATCCATTAATAAACGAATGGCCCATACCGAGTAAAACGGCAGAAACACTTATAATCCGGCGTGAAGGGAAAGAAGCAGTATTTCTTAATGAACTTAAATTTCAAAAAAATACTGCACTCAATCTTAGAAGACCGCTAACTGAATTAAGATTACCTGCCGCACAAGCTGCTCTTGGTAAAAAACAAGTTATGGCAGGAGTGGATTATCGTGGTGTGTCCGTAATAGCATATGTTTGTCCAATACCAAATTCGCCATGGTTTTTAGTTGCTCGAATGGATCAATCCGAAGTTTATGCGCCTCTTCGTGAAATGTTTTGGTGGATCATTATTCTTATTGTTTGTCTACTCATCGGTTCGGGTGCCGGTGTCGGCTTAATTTGGCGGCAGCAGCGTTCCAAATTTCATAAAGAAAGATTTGAAACAGGCAAAACACTGCAACATTTATCCACACGTTACGAAGCAATTCTTGCCTCTGTACCGGAAATAATTATGGAGGTAGATAACAAAAAAATTTACACTTGGTCTAATGCTGCCGGATTAGAATTTTTTGGTAATAATGTAATTGGAAAAGATGCTCTTTATTATTTTGAGGGAGAACAGGAGACATATCAAAGTGTAAAGCAGCTTTTTGATGGAAGTAAAGAAATAGTTTATGTAGAAAGCTGGCAGAGACGTAAGGACGGGAAAAAACGATTGCTTGCTTGGTGGTGCAAAGTTCTTAAAGATGAAAAAGGAGCGGTAACCGGTGCATTATCATCTGCGCAAGATATTACCGAACGCAAATTTGCAGAAGAATCATTACGAGAAAACGAAGAAAAATATAGACTTATGTTTGCCAACAATCCGCAGCCAATGTTTATTTACGATCTGGAAACTCTAGCTTTTCTCGAAATAAACAACGCTGCAATCCATCATTATGGATATACAAGAGAAGAATTTCTTTCGATGACATTAAAAGATATACGTCCTCAGGAAGATATAGATGCTTTAATGAAGGATGTAGAACTGACACAACAGGTTTATAATTCCGCCGGTGAATGGCGCCATCTGAAAAAGAACGGCGAAATCATAGATGTTGAAATTAATTCACACTCCGTTACTTTCAATGCCCACAAAGCCAGGCATGTTATGGTAAAAGACATAACCAAACTCAAGCAGGCAAAAGAAACACTTATTGCCTCGGAAATCCGCTACAGAAGACTCTTTGAATCTGCAAAAGATGGAATTCTTATCCTCGATGCAAAAACTGGAAAGATCGTTGATGTGAATCCATTTTTAATTGAGCTATTGGGTTACTCAAAAGAGAATTTCATTGAAAAGGAAATATGGGAAATTGGGTTCTTCAAAGATATAGTGGCTAATTACGATAAATTTTTAGAATTACAGAAAAATAAATATGTCCGTTATGAAAACTTACCGTTGGAAACTAGTAATGGACGAAAGATAAATGTAGAGTTTGTGAGCAATGTGTATTTAGTTGATCAACATAAAGTGATTCAGTGCAATATTCGCGATATCACCGAACGCAAGAGGGCTGACGATGCTTTAATAGAATCCGAAAAGAAATTCCGAACTGTTGTTGAAGAAGCCGTTGAAATTGTTTTTACGATAGATAATCGCGGCTATTTTACTTATGTAAACCCGGCTGGATTAAGATCATCCGGCTATTCACTGGATGAATTCAAAAAGTTAAAGTATATAGATTTAATTGAACCGGAATTTAAACAAAAAGTTAAACGAAATTATTTTAAGCAGTATTTAGAAAGAAGTTCATCATCAACAACAGAATACCCATTCCGAACAAAGTCAGGTGAGAGAAAATGGTTCAATCAAAATGCACGTTTGATTATTGAAAATGACGAAGTAACAGGATTCTATGTAATTGCTAGAGACGTAACGGAACGCCGAATAGCAAAAGAAGCGCTAAAAGAAAGTGAAGAACGCTTTCGATCACTCTATGAGAATTCCACAATCGGACTTTATAGAACTACTCCTAATGGGGAAATTATTTTAGCGAATCCTACTTTAGTTAAGCTGCTCGGTTATTCATCTACTGAAGAGCTTTCTGCAAGGAATCTTGAAAAAGATGGCTTCGAACCTACTTTTGAACGCAATCTATTTCTTGATATAATAGAAATGAATGGTGAAGTTCAAGGTTTGGAGTCGGCATGGACAAGAAAAGATGGAACAATTATTTATGTAAATGAAAGTGCGAGAGCTATCCGTGATTCTAACGGAATGACTTTGTACTATGATGGAACTGTTGAAGACATCACCGAACGCAAACTTGCAGAAGATAAATTAAGAAGTTCAGAGGAAAGGTTTAAGATTTTATTTGATAATGCACCGGATGCGTATTATCTAAGTGACCTTAAAGGCAATTTTATTGACGGAAATATTTCAGCAGAAAAATTACTGGGTTATGCAAAAAATGAGCTAATTGGAAAAAGTTTTCTCAAGTTAAATCTTTTATCTCCCAGTCAACTATTTAAAGCTGCAAAACTATTAGCTAAAAATTTATTAGGTCAACCCACCGGTCCTGATGAATTGGTGCTCAACCGAAAAGACGGCTCCAAAGTTGTAGTTGAAATAAGTACTCACCCGGTAAAAATAAAAGATCAAACTGTAGTGTTGGGTATAGCAAGAGACATTACTGAGCGCAGACATGCAGAGGAAACGTTGAGAGTAAGCGAAGAACGATTCCGGCATTCATTTGACTATGCCGCTACAGGTATTTGCATAGTTGGTGTTGATCAGAAATTTCAAAGAGTTAATAAAGCTTTTAGAGAAATGATAGGATATGAAGAAGATGAACTAAAGAATTTTACCTTCGCCGATATTACTCACCCCGATGATTTATCAATTGGTGTATCTCAAAAAAAGGCGATGCTGGATGGTGAAATTGACAACATGTCTTTTGAAAAACGCTATATAAGTAAAGATAAAAGGATAATTTGGGCTTATGTTTCAGCTTCATTAATCCGGGACGTTAATCATAAACCTCAATTTTTTATCACCCAGATAATTGATATAAGTGAGCGGATGGAATCGGATGAAGAACTCCGGAAACTATCGCGTGCTGTTGAGCAAAGCCCGGTTAGTATCACCATAACCGATCATGACGGAAAGGTTGAATATGTTAATCCAAAGTTTACAGAAGTAACCGGTTATTTCTTAGAGGAAGTTAAGGGGAAAAATATGAAATTATTAAACT
>Ga0209417_1003283_pt1 | contig 22064 bp, 18 predicted proteins | sample RifGroF2_FD_184002 | JGI IMG/M metagenome (GOLD analysis project Ga0209417, IMG submission 184002) | Groundwater microbial communities from Rifle, Colorado, USA - Groundwater F2 (SPAdes) (version 2) | ecosystem: Environmental > Aquatic > Deep subsurface > Groundwater | place: Rifle, Colorado... | reverse complement strand
GCGTTATGGCTCGACGGCTTTGATACTGCGTTGGGCGTTATATAGCTGTGTCTGTCGGCACTGAATCTAGCCTCAACTATTTATTGCGAAAAAGCTTGACTTTTTATTTAAAAACTATATTGGACATTAAATACAAAAATTTGAATATTTAAAATCCTCATCAATATCAGATATTTTAAAAAACATCAGCCAACACCGCTCCCGGAGGCAGAATGAGTGCGCCACAAACAGTTCCCGAGACCCGCTGAGCTCTCTAACGGCGCATCCAGGGCGTGTTGACACACGCAAAGTTGTAGGGAGTTAGTATTTTTGTAGAAGCATTCACCACGGACCGCTTCAGAATTCAGGAATGCGCATCGAGTGCGTCTTGCAGACGCAAACCGGTTAAATTTTTAGGAAAGCGTTTTCACCATTTGGTGAAATTTACATTAGAGCACACAAGACCATGCAGGCGTCAATTAGACAGGCAACGCAACCGATATGACTTATTTTTCGCTAATGATTGAGGACCGCAGACCGTTTTTTTAGTTTTTTTATCGAAAAGAGCGAAAAACCTTTTAGAGTGAGATCTGCTTTATGATCGATTTACAAATACTACGTGAACGGACAGAATGGGTCCGTCAAGGCATTTCGAAAAAGAAATTCGAGGTCTCTCTCGACGCTTTCCTCAAGGTAGACGGCGAACGTAGGGAGAAGATTCGCCACGCAGAAGAGGCTAGGGCACGTCAAAAGGCGGCCAATACGGAGATGGCTGCCCTGAAAAAAGGAAGTCCGGCCTTTTTGGAAAAGGTCAAAGAGATGCAGGCTGTTTCGGCGGAAGTGAAGGCCTTTGATCAAGAGGCTCGCGAGATCGAAGAAAAATGGCGCGCCCTTTACCTCACGATTCCGAATGTCCCACACGAGTCTGTCCCGCTCGGAAAGAACGACAAAGACAACGTGGCTGTCGCGCATTGGGGAAATACAGAGGCTATATCGCCCTACGCCATGCCACATTACGACATTCCTTGGTTTTCAAAGGCAATCGACTTCCCACGTGGCGTCAAGGCCACGGGCGCTGGGTTCCCGTTCTACATTGGAGACATGGCGCGGCTCGTACGCTCGATGATCACATACTTTTTAGACGAGGCCCGCAAAAATGGTTATACGGAGTTTTTACCGCCCATCGTGGTGAACGCCGAGAGCGCGACGGCCACTGGCCAGCTCCCAGACAAGGAAGGCATGATGTACTGCGACACAAACGAGGGCTATTACCTCGTTCCGACAGCTGAAGTGCCCGTTACAAACTTTTTCCGCGATGAAATTGTGGAAGAGGCCGACCTCCCTCTCTATCGATGCGCCTATACGCCCTGTTTTCGCCGCGAGGCCGGCAGCTGGGGCAAGGACGTCCGCGGCCTAAATCGCCTGCATCAATTCGACAAGGTTGAACTCGTTAAATGGGTCCATCCGAAGACGAGCTTTCAAGAGTTGGAGTCCATTCGCGCCAACGCCGAAAGCCTCTTGCAGGGCCTTGAGTTGCCATACCGCGTTGTCGGCATCTGTACGGGCGATATCGGTTTTCCACACTCGAAGCAGTACGATCTCGAAGTCTGGGCTGGCGGACAAAAACGTTGGTTAGAAGTCTCTAGCTGCAGCAACTTTACCGACTTTCAGGCCAGGCGCGCCAACATCCGTTTCCGCTCTAAAGAAACAGGAAAGCCAGAAGTCGTCCACACTCTCAACGGCTCTGGACTCGCCATTCCGCGCGTCCTCGCTGCCCTCCTCGAAAACAACATCCAAAAAGACTTTTCCATCAAGCTCCCCAAAGTCCTCCACGGCTACATGGGTGGTCAGACGACCTTAGTCGTGAACGACAATAAGTAAGTGGCTGAGTTTGAGCGGCCTTAATAAGCAGCCCGCGACTCTAAGACCGTTGAGAAATGCGCCTATAGCAAGGCCCGAGAAGCGAGGGCGACAGGAGCGTACGTTGGTACGTGACTTAGCCCGAACGACGAGAACGCCGCTAGAGACCATTTTACAACGGTCTTAGAGTGGGACGGTATTGCAGGACGAAAATAATAACGCTAACGGCGGTCGTCGAGAAAAAGACGAAGAGGCCGATGGGTCCAAAGATGTTCATGAAAAAAGGAGCAATAAAGGGCCCAGCGGCCGCGCCAGCACTATAGGCAACCAGCAGGCCAGCCGTTGCCGGTACCACCTGCGACTCTGTCAGGAAATCACAGGTGTAGTTCATGCTGAGCGGAAAAAGCGTAAAGAAAAACCCGCCAATCATGAACGCCGCCGGCAGCACCACGAGCAGGTAGGACGGAATGTCGATTTTGAGGGCCCAGAACAGCAGTCCGCTGAAGAAAATGGCGCCCGTGTAGGAGCCCAATAGAACGTACTTGCGATTCCAGTGATCAGAGAGACGGCCAAACGGGTATTGCAAGCTCATGCCTCCTAGAAAGATGAAGCAAAGAATGAGGGCCATTTCTTCGTTGGTAAACTCGAGTGATTTCAGGCTGATTGGCAGGAGGCCGTGTAGGGATCCGAGAATGAGTCCGCCGCCAAAGCATCCCAAGAATCCAGATGGCGAGAGCGCAAACAGCTTTTTGATTCCAAAAATGGCGGCATGAGAGAAGGCTGGCTGCCTCAGGTGTGTCGTTGTCATTGGAAATATCGACAGCGCAATAGCCAGCGCAATCAAGAGCAGAGGTGTGACGCTATTGAGGCTGCAGATGCGGAAAAAGAGCTGCCCGGATGCCTGAGCCCCGTAGAGGCAGAGCATGAAGATGGCGAGGACTTGGCCACGTTTCTCCTTGCCGGCCGATTGCAGGATCCAGCTCTCAATGACGATGAAAATGCCCACCGTACAAGCGCCATAGATAAAGCGCAGTGGCAGCCAAAGTACAGGATTTAATGGCAAGCCGTGAAGGCCCGCCACGACCGTAAGGATACAGGCAAAAGTTGTATAGGCACGAATGTAGCCGACGCGCAAGATAAACGTTTCCAAATAGAGGGCGCCCAAGATGTAACCAAGGAAAAACGACGTCGTCAACATACCTATCATGCTGGCCGGCAAGCCAAATTGCCCCATTTTGACAATTAAGAGGGTTGTCAATAGGCTGCTGCCCGTCGAGCAAATGGTTATACTCAGCAGAGGCGCGATAAAATGTTTGAAGAAAACGAACATAATAAGACTCCTCTATACAGTCGTTCATTTTTACTTTTAGTTTAAGGCGAACTGCAAAAATGCTTTTAAGACACGCCAATTAAACAATGAAGCGCAACACTCTAACGAAAAGAGTGGCAATGAGCGGAGATATCATTCAACCCCAAATTTTCGCTGCCATTTTAACATCAGTCCTGAATGAGTTGCTCGAGGGCGAATGAGTGCGATCCCTTGAGGTAGACGGTACCAGAGAAAGCTTGCACGACAGGAATAGCCGCTTGGGTATTGGGAAAGTAATAGGTCTTGGAAGGGGGCAATTGGATCGCGTTTTTGAGGGCAAGTATGGATTCTCCGCCGATCAAACACAACGTGTCGTGGGGACGAAAGGAGAGCTTTTGGCCGACGTCGCTATGTAGGGCATGGCTCTGTTGGCCGAGTTCACGCATTTCACCCAAAACGTACAGCCGCTGCTTTTCGGACGCTGCCTGGGCCTGGAAAAACGCGATGCTGTTGAGCATAGATGCTGGACTGGCGTTATAGCAATCGGCGAAATAGGTGCGATTCTGAGATTGAATCCACTTCTCGCGGAAATCGGATGTCTCAAAAGCCAAGAGTCGGTTGGCGAGCTCGCGTGGGTCTTTCTTTAGATAGAGCGCGCACGAGAGGGCAATAATAACGTTTTGCGCCATTCCTGGAGACATGAGTGGCAACGTAAATGTGTGGCCAGCGAGGGTCAAGGTGTTGCAAGACAAAGAGTATTCATCTGGAGTAACGAGCTTATTGCCGAGGTCGCCAATCGCTTTATACTTTAGGAAACTTTTGTGGACAAATACCTTTTTTGCGCTTTTTGCAATTTTTGCTTTTTCTGTGGCGACGTTGTCTAGGCTGCCGAGGCCCTCGAGGTGTGTGGCGTGGATGTTGGTGATAATGGCGTAATCGGGCTGGACACAAGCTTGGAAGACGTCCATTTCTCCAGGGGCGTTGATGCCCATTTCGACGATAGCCGTGTCAAAGACATCATTGTTGAGGTCTTGTAGCGTGAGCGGCACACCGAGGGCGTTGTTGAAGTTCTTGTGACTGGCGTGCGTGCGAGGGCCAAAGAGCGTTCGGAGGCAGTCCTTGGTCGACGTTTTGCCCACACTTCCAGTGATACCGATGACGGGCCCAGAGAAGTTCTTTCGAATGGCGTGCGCGATGTCCAAAAAGGCCTGAACACACGACTTTACCTGCAATTGTGGCAAGCCACACTGCTGCACTGTCTCGACAATGGCAAACCGAGCACCAGCCTCTTCAGCCGCTTTAACGTAATTGTGACCGTCGCTCCTTCCTTTGACTGCGACAAACGCGTCGCCTGGCTGCAGAACACGCGAATCGATGCAAAATCGCCCCCAAGGGCCTTCGGGTTCTCGTGTCCAATGTCCTCCAGTAATATTGGGTAAGTTCATTCTCTAGTGATGTTAACTGCCATGAGACCTTTTCGCATGCGCTTTGGACAGTGCCTCGAGGTCATTGGAGATGACGACGCGGGCGTTGAGGCGGTCAATAGAGCTTAGGTTGTCTTGCATTTTATGCAGGAGGGCGTCATTGAAGATACAGTCGAGGACTTCCTTTAACAGCGTATCGATGTTCTTTTGCGAGACAACGAGGGCACCGCCACAGCGTTCAAGAAAGGAGGCGTTGGCTTGTTGGTGATTGAATGCCGCGTACGGGTAAGGAATGAGAATGGAGGGTGTTCGCGTATGGATAAATTCCGCGATGCTTCCGGCCCCAGCTCTAGCAACAACGAGGTCAGCGGCATTCAGGACGTACGACATGTTGTCGACGAACGGAACAAAGATGGCCCGACGCATGTGGCCGTTGTCGTCTTTATGTTCGTAATTGCCGTGGGCGCCCATTTTGAGCCCCGTAACGCAATAAATGTTGATGCCGTGCCGAGCGAGGATTTCGAAATGCTTGAGAACCCACTCGTTCAAACACATCGAGCCCTGACTGCCGCCCAAGACCAGCAAAACTTTTCCAGAAACGTTGAGCTTTTTGCGCGCGTAGGACTTGGACATCTTTTTAATTTCCTTGCGCACCGGAAAGCCGTAATGCCGGATTTGCTGCGGCAACAGGCTTTTTAGGCCAATCCCCTCTGGCAGGTAGATGCGGTTGGCGAAAAAGCTCAAAACGCGTATCGCCTTGCCTGGAATGCGGTTAGCCTCGTGGAGCGCCCGCGGACATCTACAGATCCAGCCAGCGAGGATCATGGCGGGTGTCACAAAGCCTCCAAAGCCGATGATCGCGTGTGGGCGACGCATCATCAGTATGCGAAAGGCGAGAAAGAGCGCCTTGATCTGGCAATAGAGGAATTTCAAAAACTTCCAAGGTTTTGTGGAAAAGGCGACGCCCGGCATACGCATGTATTCGAGCTCCGGATAGCCCTGCATCAAACGGCTGTCGACCTCTTTTTGACTGATGAGCAAACAACACGTATGTCCGCGCTCAATGAGCTCCTGCGCCAACGCGATTCCCGGTGACAGATGCCCTCCTGTGCCCCCACATGAAAGAATAAATGTGCTCATACGAACAACCACTCTTCTATAGATAGCACATGCGAAAATGCAAGGGTATTTTTTGCATTTACAACGATTCTCCGCGCATCACGAGCCACCAGGCGCATCCACGAAGCGTGTTGGCTTTTGTGGCGGTTTGCGGGTCGGACGTCAGCGGGGAATCGACGAAGTTGTAACGGATGGCACCATCTTTGTCTACGATCGATTGGGGTGTGATGGCGACCGTGGGGTGAATGCCGAGTTGGGAGCCAGGTGAGCGCAAATCATGGCCCAGTGTCGCGTATGAAAAGCCTTTGGGCGCTAGAAGGCCAACAAGCGTTGGGGCGATGTCGATGTGACAGCCAGCGGCGTCCTGTAGAAGATCGATGTGGTGCTCTTTGGAATAAAAAATCAAGGGCACCATCACGCGTTCATAGGGTGTCGGCTTGGCGTTGAGAAAGCGGCCCGATGTATGATCCGCCGTAAAGACAAACAATGGCTTTTCGAGCTCCTTTTCAGCTTTTTCGACAAAAGCGCCCAAAACTTTATCGACGTACCAATAATGGCCAATGGCGTTGATCGTGTTGCTCTCGTCGGGAGAAAATGTCTCTGGAATTTTGGTCAGCGGAAATCCTTTTGAATAAATGTCGACCGAGTGCGGCGGGTGATTGGACGTCGTCATGATGACATTTTGACTGGGCACATCTTTGGCAATCGTCGCTAAAATGAAGTCAAAGAGGTGTTCGTCGTCGACACCCCAACGGTTGCCAGGCTTATCAAGATGGATGCAGCTGTAAATGTTGAATCCCTGTGATTGCGCAAAATTGCCGAGGTTTTCCCATGTCAAAGAACCGCCAAAAAACAAATTTGATTGATACCCCAAACGCTTCGCAATGGGCGCTAGCGCGGTCAGGTAAGGCTTGTCATTGCCCCTGTAGTGAGGGAAAACGCCGACCGAGGGAATGCCCGCAATGACCGATACCATGGCATCGATCGTAGTACCGCCAGAGGCAATGGCCTTTTGCACCCAGGCACCTTTTGTTGCAAATTCGACGAGGTTAGGCGTGAGGCCCAATTCGCGGTATTTTGGCAACAAGGTCCAGCCCTCTTGACTCTCCATGACGACGATAAAAATGTGATTGGCTCGTCCGCACAGTAGCCCCTCTTGTTGCGTTTTGACGGAGACCCAATCTGCCAAGTTGTCGGAAGTAGGCTTTTCAGGATATAAGGCTTGCAGCGCCGTCTTAATGTCTCCGCTTGGGATGTATAGGTCGATGCCGCTCGACTGCATTGATTGGCTGTAGAGCTTGTGGGTAAAATAGAGGGCGTAATAGGGGTTGAGCGTTATTTCGGTCAAAAAGGTGTCATTGGTCACTTGAACTTCGCGCTCTTTAAGCAGTAGACCGTAAATGGTGCCGCGCAAGCCGAAGATAAAGAGGCAAACGAAGACAACTGGAATGATGACTTTTAACCACATTGCTTTCACTTGGAAAAAGGCCTGCCTGCGCATCCAGTAGTTGTAGACTTTCAGAGCAACATAGATCAACGAGATCCATCCTATCCCTATCCACACAATCGGGTAAACCCTCCAAATGGTGTCTAAAATTGCCCAAAAATCATCGTAAATAATGCCGTAAATGCGGTAGTTGAATTGCGAGTGGAATTCGGAGAAAAAACCGACATCCACAATGCCCAAACTGATCGTTAAAGCAACGAGAAGGCTACCCCAGACCCTCCGTATTTTTTGCAAAAGGCGCATCCAGGACCCTGAAAACAGGCAAACTATGCCGGCAAGAAACAATGGAGCAATGAGTGTTGCGGCGATTCGGCAGTCGTACCTCCAGCCTTGTTTGAGAGCCAGTAAAACGTTCCACAGGCCGTCTGTGGTGCGGTGAAAGTAAAAAAAGCTGAGCAAGGCTAGTCGGATGAGCATCATGCATAGCAATAGAGCCACACCCAATTTGAAATCTTGCGCCCAGCTCGACATCCAACCGCTCCAACCATTACGTCCTTGTTGCATACCCCAGTAAGCGAAACGAAAACTCAAGCAGAAGTCAAATTTTCCTTTTGGCCAATTTTTCATCCGTGGTCGGCGAAAAACCTTCAAGGCGCGTTTGACATTTGCAAAAGGCTAGCTTACCATAATGCATGTTGGCTAATGCATGTTAACTAAGGCATGCAAAGCCAAGCTTTGAACATTTCGCCAAAATCTTTTTTATGAAAACAATCTTTTATGTGCTCTCATTCTTCGCTCTCAATGCGTGGGCTGAGTTTTCTGCTGGCCAGATGATTCCAGAAAACGTCGGTGTGTCTCAGCCAATCGAAGGCGGTAAAATCGCCAATGTTCAAATCGTCGACAACCGCCTCCATGTCTACCTCCTAGACGACAAACGCGTCGTGCTCAAGCCCGATTACACGAGCGGTTCCCTCCGCTACAAGTACTTTTCCGGTCACAACAAAGACCGCCAATTCATCACCACACTCAATCTCCAGGGCGATGGCTTCACAGCCGAACGCATTCTCCAGCCCCCCCACAAGTTTTTTATCTACATTCAACTGCACAAGCAAGGTGGTGAGTCGTTGAGTCTATCAAGGATACGGTATGAACATGACTGAAAATTTCTACAACAAAAATCGATGATGGTTATTTTTGAATCTAAAAGCTTGCAAGCTATTGATAACCAACGACAAAGACCGTTGAAAAATGCGCCTATAGCCAGGCCCGAGGAGCGAGGGCGACAGGAGCGTACGTTGGTACGTGACTTAGCCCGAACGACGAGAACGCCGCTAGAGGCCATTTTACGACGGTCTTTTGCATTCACTCTTCTTGAAATGACAGTGGTGTTGGGCATAATCTTGCTGCTCATTGCAACCGTCTTGCCCATGGGCTACCAAATGTTGAGCATGAGCAAAGGCCGACGCTTTGTCCACGACTGCGAGCTGTTTATCCAGGCCGCCGAAAAATACCGCCTCGATACCGGCAGCTACCCAGCACCCATCGACGCCGGTGGCTCTCTTCCAAGCGACCTTCAACGCTATTTCCACCGCGGCTTCTCCTTTTCTGAAAAAACCCCCATCGGCGGTCAATGGGTCTGGCTCAACCTCGCAGGAGTCGACGGCTTTACTCAGGGTTATGCCATCGAGGCACTCGCTTCTGAAGATTTCCTCCTCACCGTCGACGAGTCTACCCTCACTAAACTCAACGCCGAGTTCGATAACGGCAGCGCCACTTCCGGCCGCCACCGCCACTCCGGCATCGATTATTACCGCGTCTGCACCGCCGATGCGAGGTGAGGACTAGCCTGAGAGAACCTTTTATCGAATAAAAGGTTCTCTCAGACTCTCTCCAAAACACTTTTTATATGAAAATTGCAAAGCTCCTCTACGATACTTCTGAGCGCAACAGTGACCTTCTCTATCTAGGGAAGTTCGTGGCGCCAGATGCCTTTTTGGCTATGGAAGTAGGAGGAAAGCGCATTGCCGTTTTGAGTCGCCTGGAGTACGGCCGCGCCAAACGAGAGTCAGCCTTTGACGAGATATTGTCATACGAAACATTAAAGGACGACGCCCGGGCACGTTTTTCCAAAGACGATGGCCTTGTCGGTATCGTTCGCCTACTCAAAGAACGTTACGCGGTGACCCGTTTTCTGATCTCAGAAGACTGCCCTGTTGGCTTTTTTAGGAAAATCGAGACATTGGGTGTTGAGGTCGGTCCGCTCTTTCCCGAGCGCCAACACAAATCAGAGGCCGAACAGAACGCCATCGCCAAGAGCAACGACATCGCTAAAAAAGGCTTTCGGCTCGTACAAAAGATTTTAAAAGAGTCGAAAACACGCGGCAACAAGCTCTATTACAAAGGTAAGATTTTGCGGTCCGAGTTTTTGCGGCAAGCTATCGAGGTCGAGGCCCTACAAAACGGATTCAGCGCACAACACACCATTGCCAGCTCCGGCGAACAGAGCGCTGACCCACACTGTGTCGGCACGGGCCCCGTCTACGCCGATGCATTACTCGTCGTCGACATCTTCCCGCGCAACCTCAAAACCGGCTATTTCGGCGACATGACCCGAACCTTTTTGCCAAAAAGCCCTTCGACACAGCAGTTAAAAATGTACAAGGCCGTCGAAGAGGCCCAAATACTCGCCATTGGAAAGCTCAAAAACGGTGTCGACGCGGCCAATATTCACAAGGCCATCGAGGCGTTTTTCGAAAAGGCCGGCTTTCATACCACACAAACAGAGGGATTCATTCACAGCACGGGGCACGGCGTCGGCCTCGACATCCACGAACACCCGCGCATTTCAAAAACGTCCCCAGATAAACTCCAAGCCGGCCACGTCATCACCATCGAGCCAGGCCTCTATTACCAATCCGTTGGCGGCGTCCGCATTGAGGACGTCTTTGCCATCACACAACATGGCTTTGTGAAACTTTCTTAATATGCGACTCAAAACCGTCATTCTCGGCTTCGGCAAGATGGGCAAGATTCGTTACCGCGCGTTGAAGGCCCATGGCTCCTTTGACGTCGTTGCGCTCTGCGATCTAGATCCCAAAAACCTCGATGGCTACAGCGAGCGTCAATTTGCGGATTGGCAGGATTGCCTGAATACCGTGGATTGCGACGTCGTCTTTGTCTGCACCTACAACAACAGCATTCCCGATATCGTGTGTAGGGCGCTCGAAAAAGGTTGTCACGTGTTTGCAGAAAAACCACCGGGCAAGACACTCGAAGATGCCCAACGTATGCAAAAGGTCGCCGAGCGCACGCCGCAGTGTATCCTGAAGTTTGGCTTCAATCACCGATTTCACGCCTCCGTGATCGAAGCTAAGGCCTTGCTCGATTCCGGCATTCTCGGCTCTCTAGTCTGCGCTCGCGGGGTCTATGGAAAGGCCGGCAGCCGCGATTTCCCCAGCCAGTGGCGTTCCGATAAAACCCTCGCCGGTGGCGGTATTTTGCTCGATCAGGGCATCCACATGCTCGATCTGCTCTACTATTTCATGGGCCCGTTCACCCACATTCAGTCCGAAGTCGATAACCTCGTATGGAAAGACATTCGCATGGAAGACAACGCCTTTGCCCTCCTCAAAACACAGGATAACAAGGTCGCATCGTTTCACTCCAGCGCAACTCAATGGCAACATAAGTTCCAACTCGAGCTGATCTGCTCACAGGGCTATATCTCGCTCGACGGCTTCAACACCAGTACACAGTCGTATGGCCAGGAAACCCTCAGCTACGTCAAAAAGGACCTCCTCGAAGAGACTGGTAAGCTCGGTAACCCTGCCAAGTACGTCTACATCTTTGAAAACGACAATTCCTGGGCCCTCGAAATCGACGAATTTCACCAGGCCATTTGCCGCAAGCGAGACACCTGGAACGGCAACGCCACTGACGCCGTTAATATCATGTCGTTCATTGCCCAAATCTACCGGTAATTTCCAGAATATTTTAACGTTCTGTCTTTTGCGTCAAGTGCTTGTAACGCATATTTTTACATGACCTTTCAGCGGGTGAACTTTTTTCTAGATCGCTAAGGCTTAAGGAAAATGGCAGCGAAAATTTGTAGTTTTGGCTCATTCAACAACGCAGCGTGCCACGATTTAAGCTTTTCACAAGAGTCTCTATTTTTCTCTTGAAAGGGACGCGATTTCGGTAATCATATAAAAACGCGTTATGGTATGGTTTAACATAGAATATGGTGTCAGTTTTTTGCTCGGTGTGGGCTTGAGTTGCGTGTACTTGATGCTCTTAAGACGGCAATGGGTGCACGAACGTCGATGGTTGTGCAAGGAAAACGCATTGAAGATCAAGGAGTGTGAAAAGGAACATCAGCTGTTTTGCGAAAAGAAAAAGATGGAATGGGAGGGCAAGCTACAAGAACTTTCCCTCGAACAGACCGTCAAGGCGCGTGAAAATGCGTTGTTTACGGAAAAATTAAAACAGCAAAAACTGCAACAAGATCACACCCAGCGCATTGTCGCCCACCGAGATGCTCTGTTGCTTGAAAAGGAACAGACGCTCCATGAGACCCTAGCTCAATACAAGGCGAAGTTGCAGGAGACCGCCAAACTGTCAGAGGCCGATATTCTCAATGAGTTACGGGTCGTCGTCGAGCGGGAATGCGAGGAAGACCTCAAGGACCTCCGCCAGCGCTTATTGTCGAAGTCCGAGCAGGATGTGCGCTATGAGGCTCGCAAAATCCTCGTCGACGCCATTCAACGCTTGATGAGTTCTCCGCTCGTCGATGCCAGCGCAACGGTTGTTAAAATCCCAAACGAGGAGATGAAAGGCCGCCTCATTGGCCGCGAGGGCCGCAACATCAAGACTTTTGAAATGACGACCGGCACAACGCTCATGATTGACGAGACGCCTGGCTCGGTCCTCGTTTCGTCCTTCGACCCGATTCGACGTGAGGTTGCACGAATTGCCCTTGAGCGCCTGGTGCAAGATGGCCGTATTCAGCCAACGAGTATCGAAGAACAGGTTGAAAGGGCAAAAGTCGACATGCAGCAGACCATCCGTGATCGCGGAGAAGACGCCCTTGCCCGTCTCAACATCACCAACACTCACAAAGACATCGCCCAATACCTCGGCAAGCTCTATTACCGCTATTCTTACCACCAAAATACGCTGGAACACTCTCTGGAAGTTGCCCATTGCTGCGCTCTCTTGGCGGCAGAAATCGGTATCAATTCGGAAATCGCCAAGCGCTGCGGCCTCTTTCACGATATCGGCAAGGCCCTCGACGAAAATTACGATGGCAGCCATGCTCAGGCCGGCGCCACACTGCTCAAACAGCTGGGCGAATCCGACATCGTTGTCCATGCCGTCGCCGCTCACCACGAGGAAGAACGCCCGGAAACCCTCTACGCGCAATTGGTTCTGATCGCCGATACCGTGTCCGCCAGCCGGCCAGGCGCGCGATCAGAGACCCTCGATGGCTACCTACAGCGCATTCACAGCTTGGAGGACATCGTCAAGTCCTTTGACGGCATTAAAGAGGCCTTCGCTATTCAAGGAGGCAAAGAAGTGCGCGTGCTGGTCGAGCCAAAAACCGTCGACGACGACAAGGCTCTCTCCCTGACTCGCAAGATCCGGGCGGCCATTGAAGAACAGCTCGATTACCCGGGTTCCATCAAAATCACACTCATCCGCGAACAGCGTTTTACGGACTCCGCTAAATGAAGACCTGGTTTGCAGAGCGTATCGGCGGAAAAGACTTTTTGACCCAGACCGCCATTTACAAGTTTGAAAAGATCAAGCGCCTCAAGCGGCAGGTGTTGCAGACGGGGGCAGACATTCTCGACATGGGCATCGGCGAGCCCTCTGAAATGGCCTATTCGGTGTCTGTTGAAACGCTTGGGCGCGAGGCGGGCCTGTTGGAGAACAACGGTTACACGGACAACGGCAGTGAGGCCTTTAGGGCGGCGGTCGTCGATTACATGGGACGCACGTTTGCGGTCCAACTCGAGACGGCCGAGGTCCTTCACACGACAGGCACAAAGTCGGCCCTGGCAATGTTTGCTCTCGCCTGTATCAACCCTGGCGACGTCGCTTTGACAACCGTTCCTGGCTACCCGGTCTTCGGAACACACGTCCAATACCTAGGCGGCGAAGTGTACACCATGCCATTGCTGGAATCCAACGCCTTTTTGCCAGACATCGACAGCATTGACCCAAAAATCCTAAAACGCGCGAAGGTCCTCCTTCTCAACTACCCCAATAACCCAACCGGCGCTTGCGCCTCAATAGAATTTTTCCAAAAAGTCATCGTCTGGGCAAAAAAACACAGCATACTCATCATCCACGACGCCGCCTACGCCGCCCTTTACCACGATCAGAGGCCGCTGTCGTTGTTGAGCTTGCCAGGTGCCAAAGAGGTTGCCGTCGAGCTGCATTCCATGTCCAAGGCCTTCAATATGACCGGGTGGCGCATTGGCTGGGTCTGCGGCAACAAAACAATCGTCGACGCCTACGGCTACATCAAGCAAAACACGGATTCCGGCCAATACCTCCCCATCCAAAATGCAGCGGCCAAAACGCTTTCAATGCCAGACTTGAATACGGCTACAATCGCTCGATACAAGGAGCGCAAAGATGCCCTTCTCAACATATTGAACGCCGCTGGCTTCTCCACACGCGATACAGCAGCCGGCTTCTTTCTCTACGCACGTTCGCCAGGAGTCATAAGCTACAGAGGTCAAAAGCTAACGTTTGCTTCAGCCGAACACTTTTCCCTCTGGCTTTTAGAAAACCTCCACATTCTCTGCGTCCCCTGGGACGAGGCCGGCCCATACCTCCGCTTCTCCCTCACCTTCCCCTCAGCCAACGACGCCTCCTTCTTCCAAACCCTCACCACACGACTCCAAACTCTAACAATATTGTAAGGCAGATGCAAAATAGTGCCAAAATGCGTTTCGCGCAAGTGGCATACATTTTGCATCGGCCCTATTATGTATTTATCGAACGCGCGGCTTTGCTTGTTCTCTCAGGTTGCTCAACACGCGCAACCACAAGGTCCGAAGGTCGAAAAAGGCCCGCCGCATAGCCGCTATGGCTTGACGATCACAGAGAGACTCCAGGTAGTAGAGGGTCGAATTGACGGCCTCCAGCGAACGTTTGATATGGCAAACAGCGAGGTTGAAATCACCGACCTCGATAGCGTTTAAAGCCAACACAATATTATTTTCGGCGCCAAATAAAGTTTTGGAAAACCGCCACACAAAGCGTCCATTCAAGCTGTTTTTAGCCAAAAACAGTGTCCACTTTTGACCGATGTACGTGTAGATTCCTCTTGTCGCTATAAACACCGGGTGTTTGTGCATCGAAAATGGGTACTCTGCATCCGCATTGTCCAGATTGAACGCCACTGGAAAGATCGGGCCAACGTCCAACATTAGACTTTCCTTGTCCCATCCCAAAATGTGCGCAATGGCATCCAAAGTATTTGGTGTCTTTTCAAAACGGTTGTACAACTTTACAAAACGTTGAATATCGCTGTCGGCCTTTTTCAAGTACGCATGCCAGTCTTTCTCAGACCAAAACATCTCTTGGCTGCCCCATTCGCTGTTGTTCTCTGGAAAATTACTGGATTCAAACTCTTTCATTGTTTTTCCAATAATGATAACAGCATAAATCATGCCAAACGGAAGAAGTTTGACTGCCTGTAAACACCGGCTATTTTAAAATCAATCGAATAACTGAGATCGTGAAAATTACCAGTAGACAAAATGAAAGAGTTAAGGGCCTCCTAGAATTGAGGGAAAAGAGCGGGCGGGAACGCGGCAAGTTTATCATTGAGGGCGATCGGGAAATCGAGCGGGCCAGGAACTCTCGACGCGTCCGGCCATTAGAATGTTGGTTTTGCGGCGAACAACCGAATTGGGGCATAACGTCTATTGAAGTGTCTCCCTGCGTTTTTGAGAAAATCAGTTACCGCGGTTCGAGTCATGGAGCGCTCATGGTGGCCGCCATGGATTTATGGACATTAGATGAAGTCACATTGGACGGGGCTGCTCTCGTGTTGGTCGCCGAATCCATCGAAAAGCCAGGCAATTTGGGAGCTCTCATGCGGACAGCGGAATCGGTGGGCGCAACGGCGCTCGTCTACAATGGATTGACGGATCTCCTCAATCCCAATGTCATACGGGCGTCGACGGGCACTCTCTTTTCACTGCCAGTCATTGCATGTGATTCGGAAACGGCCCTCTCTTTTTTTCAAAAACACACCATTCGCTGCATCGCAACCACTCCCCACGCAACGACCCCCTATTGGCAAGCGGATTTCACTCATTCGGCAGCTATTTGGATTGGCAGCGAAAACGAGGGCCTGCTAACGTCCACTATGAATGCCTGCCAACAACAGGTTTCCATTCCTCAAAAAGGCTCCTTTGCCGACTCCCTCAACGCGAATGTTGCAGCAGCCCTCGTTCTCTACGAAGCCATCAGGCAACGAACCCTCAATCATTAGCGAAAAACAAGTCATGCCGACCGCTTTTCCTTTCTAATTGAGGCTTGCATGGCCATGTGTGCTCTAATTTAAATTTCACCAAATGGTGAAATCGACTTCCTGAATTCTTAACCGGTCCGCAGTGAATGCATATACAGAAGGACTAACTCCATCCAGCTCTGCGTGTGGCAACACGCTCTGGATGCGCCATTAGAGAGCTCGGCGGGTCTATGGAGCCTTTTGTGGCGCACTCCTTCTGCGCCCGAAAGCGGCTTTGGGTGATTTTTTTAAAAATATCGGATATTGATGATGATTTTAAATATTCAAATTTTTGTATTTAATGTCTAATATAGTTTTTAAACAAAAAGTCAAGCTTTTTCGCAATAAATCGTCGAGGCTATATTCAGGGCCGACATACACAGCTGTATAACACCCAACGCAGCATCAAAGCTGTCGAGATATAGCATATAAGCTAGCTACAGCCCAGTACGCGGAAATAGAGATTATTATTTGTGGGTTATGCGTTAATAACAGTTATACCGCAGCGCAAAAAATCACGAAAAAGCTTGACTTTTTATAAAAATACTATATTTGAAGATTCTTTTCTAAAAAAACAGTGACAAATCCATTCAAATATCTTGTTTTTTTACAGCCAAAGCCGCTCTCGAAGGCTGAAGGAGTGCGCCACAAAAGGCTCCAGAGACCCGCCGAGCTCTCTAACGGCGCATCCAGGGCGCATCGGAAAACCGATGCGCGGTAATAAAATTTCGCTAATGATTGAGGGCAACGAACAGCCCATGCATAAAATGCCTGGACACTGGCTCAGTTTTTGATATTCTTTAATCAGAACCATGACACAGTCTCCACACGTATCGAAGAACTTGAGGCGGTCGCTATTGTTGAAGATTATCACGAAGTCGACGCCCACAAAAGAGGACGTCAATTCCATCATCGAGTTGACGGCTGGTAAAGTGCTCGACGAGCTCCACGCGCAGTCGATGACGCTGTACCTCGTGGACGGCACGGATATCGTATTCAAATACGTCTATTATTCGTCTTCGCTGTGGGGAGAAAATAGTGCGCAGGAAAAGCGTTTTGAAGATCGGCGGCAAAAGCTCATTGGCATGCGTATTCCCATGGGAACGGGCCTGGTTGGCGAAGTTATTAAAAAGGGTCAATCGAACTTCTTTTCAGTCAAGGACGACATCGATGGCAAGCTCCTCAACCTCTCTAAAAACACTGATTTCGCCATACAGACCATGCTGACGGCTCCGCTCAAGACAGACAACCGCGTCATTGGCGCCATTCAGCTCTTGAACAAGGAAGAGGGCTTTGGCGAAAATTGCTTCAACATAAAAGATCAGACGTATTTGGAAGAGATCGCCGAATACACGAGTTCGCTGTTATTGCGCATTTTGGACCCCGATTACAAGATCAAGGAAGATGACACAGCCCGCTACATTTCCAGCTTTACGGAAACACCGCTCATCGTAGACGAGGACCAAATCACGGTTGACGAAAACCTCTTGAGCGGCATCGACGGCGAAATCGTCCGCAAAGAGTATATTTTCCCATTCAAGCGCATCGGTGAATCGAGCATTGCCGTTCTCATGAAGAATCCGCTCGACTACCAAACGCGCGAAGCCTTTTCCCTCAAGACGCAATTCCAGATCGACGAGGTCTACGTCGCGCCGGCCTCTCTCATCGAGCACCTGATCAAAAAGTATTTCCAAAAAGACATCTTTTCGTCAGAAAACATCGAGCGCAATGTCAACATTTCTGAAATTACGGAAATCATCGATGACCAGTATGAAAAGCTGTCGGCCTTCGATATCGACGCGGCGGCGGCCATCGAGGATGAGAACTCAACGCCCATCATCCAGCTGAGCAAGCGGATCATCGAGGACGCCTACTTTTCCAACGCCAGCGATATCCACATTGAACCTCAGGATAACCGTGTCCAGGTCCGGTATCGCATCGACGGCATTTGCATCGAAAAACTGACGTTGCCACCGCTCGTCTTGGCGCCACTCGTCGCGCGCATAAAGATCATGTCCGACCTCGACATCGCCCAAAAGCGCCTGCCACAGGATGGTCGTATCGCATTTAAAAAGTTCACTCAAAAAAACATCAACATTGACCTCCGTATCGCCACCTGCCCTACGCTCTACGGCGAAAAGGTCGTCATGCGTATTTTGGACAAAAATAAGTCCGCGCTGCCCATCACCGCTCTCGGTTTTTCGGAAGGCAATCTCAAACTCTATCGCGAATGCATTCGTCGCCCTTATGGTATGATCCTTCACTGCGGGCCAACGGGATCAGGTAAGTCCATGACGCTCTTTTCTGCTCTACGGGAAGTCGCAACACCTGAAATCAACATCCAGACGGCCGAGGATCCAATCGAGTACACCATTCCAAACATCAATCAAATGCAGGTCCACAAGGCGATTGGGCTGACGTTTGCCTCGGCGCTTCGCTCCTTTCTCCGCATGGACCCCGATGTCATTCTCGTCGGAGAAATCCGCGACCGCGAGACGGCAGAAATCGCCATTGAGTCCGCCCTCACCGGCCACCTCTTGCTCAGCACGGTCCACACCAATGACGCGCCGTCAACGATCGCCAGACTCACCGACATGGGCATCGAGTCTTTTCTCGTTTCCTCGTCACTGATCGCCATTTGCGCACAGAGACTCATTCGACGCGTCTGTCCAAGGTGCCGTGAACAATACGACCCAGTGTCCGAAGAGGCGGAAATGCTACAAAAAGGCATTCAGTGGTCGGGCCCGATATACCGAGCCAACCCCGATGGCTGCCCAGCGTGTGGTGGAACCGGCATGCGCGGCCGAATCGGCATTCACGAACTCCTCATCAACAGCCCCGATCTCGTCAGCGCCATCAACCGCAATGCAGACACGGCGACTCTCAAGAAAATCGCCATCGAAAATGGTCTAAAAACTCTCCACCAAGATGCCCTTATCAAGGTCAAGGAAGGCATGTCGACGATGGCCGAAGTTCTCGCTGTAGCCCCGCCCGACCTAGGCTGAGAAACAGGTATAACCAGCTCGCTGTTCCGGCGATCTCGGTGCATCCAGGGAGCATCGGAAAACCGATGCGCGGTAATAAGGTTTCGTTAATGATTGAGGGCTTTGCATTTTCAAAGCAAAAAGGCTTGACATTATTTGCTGAATAGGATAACCTTTCGCGTTGCATCTGTGTATATTGAGAGTGTTTTTTGACGCTATGACAACACTCCCTACCGAATTGATTTCACTCGTCGGTTCCTCGTTCTTTGCCGCTCTCATGAAGATTTGGGGCAAGACCGTTGAGACGCGTAAAATGGAGCGCCTGATGCTTATAAGCAGTGCTCAAGCGCAACATCCTCTCTACCAAGATCTCAGAAATATTAAAAGTCCAGGATTCCAATGGACGCGCCGTGTGATTGCGCTATTGGCCGTTTTCTTCATTATTGTGTTTCCAAAATTGATGTCGATTTGGCATCCCGAAATTCTCATTTCGATCGGTTACCCAGAATGGAGTGATGGTTTTCTATTCACATCATCCTGTGACAAAGTCAAGTGGGTTTCCATGCACGGACTCGTGATTACGCCGCTCGACACCCACCTAGTCTCTGCTATTATTGGGCTCTACTTTGGTGGTGCTTTAGTGCGCTAGAAGACCGATGCAAAATAGCGCCAAAATGCGTTTCGCGTTCCGCCGACGGCCTCACGTACCATCGTACGCTACGGCCGTCGTGCTCGCGCAAAGCCACATTTTTGCATCCATTTTGCATCGGTCTTGAGGAATGCGGGCGACAGGAGCGCATTGAAAATGCGTGAGCTATGCGCATAACGAACTTATTGACAAATTTCACTGCGAAAAGAACGCAACGGACACTTTTACATCGATATTGCTATAGATATGAACACTGAACTACAACCAACGCTTCCCAATAACAAGGCCGCCAATTCGATAGCGATGGCCTGGGATCGGCTCCACCAAATGTTGCTTGAAAATAACACACTGTCTTCAAAGGACTTATGCCTTCTTTCCGAAACCATTCAACGCCTCACATCAAGTCTGGCGCGCATCCAGGACATCCAGCAAAAATCTATCACTAAACGCAAAACAACCGTTCTCTCTCCTCAACAACTTCAAGCGATCGAAGAGCAATTGTTGCTGTTTTAAGGCGCCATGTTTTTGGATTATCAAAAAAAGTGGATCAAGGACGCATCGGCGATTAAGTTGATGGAGAAATCGCGGCAAGTGGGTGTGTCGTGGTCGACGGCCTATGGACTGGTGCGTCGACATTTAATTGGGGAACGATATGACAGCTGGGTCTCATCGAAAGATTTGACTCTCGGCCGCTTGTTTTTGGACGACTGTGAACGCGCTGGCAATATTTTCAATATGGCCTGCGATGCGGGTGTAAAACGTTTAGGGCGGGATGTCGTTGCTTTTTCCTCAGGAGGAGCGATACGGGCCTTGTCGTCGAATCCGGATGCGCAGGCTGGCAAGCGTGGGACACGGGTGTTAGACGAATTCGCGCTGCACGCCGACGCGGAACGCTTGTACAGTGTGGCCTATCCTGGAACGACGTGGGGTGGGCAGCTGGTCATGATATCGACCCATCGCGGCAATCGGCATTTTTTCGCAAAACTGATTGAGGAAATACGAAACGGAAACCCAAAAAACATCTCACATCATCGCGTAACATTGCAGGACGCTCTCAATCAGGGACTTTTGGAACGATTGAAGCAAAAATGGCCACAAGATGATGCCCGGCAATCCATCGACGACGCTGCGTATTTTGATTCCGTTAAGCGGTCGTGTCCAGACGAGTCGACGTTTTTGCAAGAGTACATGTGCATGCCAGATGACGACGCGGCTGCCTTTTTGCCCTATGACGAAATTGCGGCGTGCGAATACGGCCTGGAAGTGGCTTGGGACGTCGCTGCGCCGCGGTCGATTGAGCGTTCGGCCTCATTTTACCTGGGCATGGACATCGGCCGGGATCACGACCTCACTGCTTTTTGGCTACTGGAAAAGACCCGCAATTGTCAGCTTTTGACGCGCAAAGTGATCGTTCTCAACCAAGCAAGCTTTGACGCGCAAATGCAGATCTTGGGTGATTGGATGGCCAACCCGGGTGTTAGACGCGTCTGTATGGACAAGACTGGCATGGGTTACCCATTGTACGAGCAAGCAAAACAGAAATATGGCGAGCACCGGGTTGAGGGAGTGACGTTTACCTCATCCAACAAGGAACAGATGGCGTACGCATTGAAGGCAGCTTTTTCGCAGCGCACAATTCGCATTCCCGCAGACGATGCCATTAGGGCCGATCTGCATTCGGTGCGAAAGTCGACCTCGCTGTCGGGCGCTACACGTTTTTCGGCCCTACGCAACACAAATGGCCACGCCGACCGCTTTTGGGCTCTCGCCCTCGCGTTGCAGGCCGTTGAAGAGCAGCCGCAACGTTCGTGCTTTGCAATCATTTCTCCGGAATGCTCGGATTAACGTGCCACTCTTTACTGCACAGCAGGCACGATTACTTTGGCATCTTCTCGGCTACGGATTTTTAGCAAACTTACGTCAATGCGGCACTGCGTCAAGCTCTCATGGGCTTTTGCTAAAATGGTCGGGTATTCGCGCATGTCGAAATCGCCGCCGTAAAAGTGTTCCAGCATGATGAGGTGTTCCTCGTGTTGTCGGTCGAACAAGCAATCGCGGTAATGCTCAAAACTCCAAATGCCGCCAATGTCCTCTGGAGGAGCGAAGCGGCTGCCGCTGTGGCACAACGGAAATTGTGTCCGTGGACGCATGGGGACAGCCCCTTCAAATTTCATCTCAAAGAGCCAGTTACTTTCCAAATCATAGACGTAGTGCCCGCGTTGTCCCTTTTTTGTAAAAATATCTTTCACCAACACGTCTTGAGCCAAAGGGTTATCTTCGCCAAAATTGTGGATTTTGGATAACAGCAGCAATTCCTTTTCCTTTGGGTGGTTGACGCGGAATTCAAACAAGTGCCGACCGGACCACCCCATCGAATCTTGAAAAACATTATGTAAGTCTAGAAAAGAAGAATCCTCGGTGATTTGAAGTTTCCTCCAAACGGTTGGACTGATTCCCCGCATCATGAACTTAATTTGTAAGACGTTCGGCTTTTGCTTTTTCATTATCAACCTATTCTTTTCTAACAAAATATCAAAAACTTCAAGCTTTGAAATAAAAAAACAATCGGCAGATTCAACCTCGAAGTGCAACACTAGGATGCGGATTTAAGGAGAGCAAAGAAGGCTTGAGCAGGAGAGGCAAAGGCTAGGCATTTTCTTGGACGTGTGTTGATTTTTTGTCTGGCGTCAGCCAGGAATAAAGGGTTGAGATTGAGAGACTTAGATGTTTTCGGGAAGTATTGACGCAAGAGGCGATTGG
>Ga0209417_1003282_pt1 | contig 22070 bp, 19 predicted proteins | sample RifGroF2_FD_184002 | JGI IMG/M metagenome (GOLD analysis project Ga0209417, IMG submission 184002) | Groundwater microbial communities from Rifle, Colorado, USA - Groundwater F2 (SPAdes) (version 2) | ecosystem: Environmental > Aquatic > Deep subsurface > Groundwater | place: Rifle, Colorado... | reverse complement strand
TTGCTATGAAATCAACATTTTTATTTTTTTGAAAATTTTGCACTTGAAAATTCAAAAAAAAATTCTGATAAGAAAAAATTTTTACGCCAAATAAAAAATTTGGCTGACTGTATGGACAGACACTAAATACTGGCAAAGTAGACGATTTTATGCGCTCACTGAAAACAATTTTTGCAGGTATAACTTATCAGCAAATAAAAAACAATGAAGCTTATTTTCATTCTGTATTTTATCTGACTTTAAAATTACTGGGCTATTCCGTAACGTGTGAAATATTAACCAACTTTGGAAGAATAGATGCGTTGATAGAAACAAAAAAATACATCTACGTTATCGAATTTAAAATGGCGAAAGCAGAAAAAGCTCTACAACAAATTAAAGAAACCAAATATCACGAAAAATATTTATGTGAAAATAAAGAAATTATATTACTCGGTATTGGGTTTAGTGAAAAAGAGAGAAATATTCATGAATGGAAATTTGAAATTATTAAGCCAATAAAATAATGCTGCTCTTCAACAAGCCCAATCCCTACAGGTTAATATTTTGTTAATAAAAATTAAGTCCACATATAAAACCTTTTTGCCACAGATTACTGCGGCGATTCAAGGATTTACACAGATTATAAAAATCTGACATTCAGAAGTTTAATTTCAGATAAATCTACGAAAAATGCAAGAAAAAATTAAATGATACTTTTCGGATAAAATTTAAAATTATTAGCCATTTACCGATATAACACGTATAACAACTTAGTATAAGCCATTTTAGATTATTTTCATCTAAGTTTCCCATCCTTGCATTATTTAAAAAATTCTTTTAGGTTTGTAGGTTGTACGAATTCTTTTAATAATTTCTATTTATGAAACTCTTATTCAGCATTTTGTTTCTCATTTCAGGTATGCTATTGATGGCTCAGGATATTAAACTTGAGCAGCTTGAACAACGCGACGATGATCTTTGGTACAAAAAAGAAACAAGCACTCCCTTTACAGGAAAATGTATTGACCATTATCCTAACGGAAAGAAAAAATACGAAGGCTTTCTTGAAAACGGCAAACGCGTTAAAACCTGGACTGAATTTTACGATGACGAATATCCCAGCTACGTGGGAAATTACAAAGATGGCAAGCTGAACGGTGAAGTTGCATCTTATTATCCTAACGGGCAGGTTATAGAAAAAGGGAAATGCAAAGACGACCGCCGAGAGGGTAAATGGGAAGAGTGGGATGCTTTCGGGAAACAAAAAAAAGTTGTTGAGTATAAAAAATTTCTTTCTCAAAATCCAAAAACTGAAGGAACCTTAAAAGATGGGAAAAAATACGATAAATGGAATTATTACAGTACTGATGGAAAACTTGAAAAAATAATATCATACAAAAACGATTTATTAGATGGATCTTCTGTTTATTTTCATGCTAACGGAAAAAGAAAATTATATGCAGAATATTCAAATAATCTCGAACATGGTATCAAAATAGAATATCACGAAAACGGAAATAAAAAAACCGAGGGTAAAATGAAAGAAGGGATTAAAGAAGGAGCATGGAAAGAATATGATGAAAGCGGAAACGTATTACAGGCTGCCGAAAATAAGACAGACATCAAATATTATGATAATGGAGAAAAGCAAGAAGAAATTACTTATGTAAACGGAAAAAGACATGGTATTGCCGCTTGGTATTATCCGAATGGACAGAAACAAAATCAGGAAACCTACAATAATGGCATAGCCGAAGGACTTTGGACATGGTGGTACGAAAACGGAAAGAAAAAGAAAGAAGGGAATATGAAAACCGACAAAGAAGATGGTTTGTGGATATGTTATTACGCGACCGGAAGTAAAAAAGAAGAAGGCAATTATATTGATGGGATAAAGAACGGATTGTGGGAAAAATGGCATAATAATAATCAAAAACAAAGCTCTGTAACTTATGAAACAGGGAAAAAAGTAGGATCGCAAACCGAATGGCATGCTAACGGACAGAAAGCCTTTGAGGGAAGCTGTACAAATGGAATGCTTAATGGTGCAGCTTCTATTTGGAACGACAAAGGTGTTAAAATCCTTGAAGGTTTCTATAAAGATGATAAACGCGATGGTACCTGGATGGAATTTGATGCAAAAGGAAACAAAAAACGCAATATTGTCTATAAACCTTATTTTGAAAAACACGATAATGGCGCAATATTTATTGAAGGAACATATAAAGATGAGAAACAAGACGGTATCTGGAAATGGTATTACAATAACGGTCAAAAACAATCGGAAGAAGAATACGATGCCGGAAGATTAAACGGAGAAGCAAAAAAATGGTACAACGACGGTACGCTGAAATTTGAAGGTCTTTATATCAAAGGAAAAGAAGAAGGACAGTTTACCGAATGGTATAAAAACAAGCAGAAGAAAATGGAAAAAACCTACATCAATAATCTTATACACGGTGTATCCATTGAATTTTATGAAAACGGGCAGAAAAAATCAGAAGGCAGATATAAAGACGGAAAAGAAATTGGTAAATTCCTATCTTGGCACGAAGACGGTTCTAAAAAATCTGAAAAAACATTTAAAGACGGAGTTCCTATTGGAACATACACAGAATGGCATCCGAATAAAATGAAAAAAATGGAAGGTTCCTATGTTAATGGGAAAATGGGCAATATTTGGACAAGCTGGTACGACAATAATCAAAAGGAAACGGAAACTACCTATCAGGATGGAAAAATTGAAGGCTTATATACAGAATGGTGGAGGGACGGAAAGAAAAGAAAAGAAATGACTTACAAAGGCGGGAAAGAAATGGACAGCTTTAACGAATGGTTTGAAACAGGAACCAAAAAAATTGAGGGCAGATACAAAGACGGTATTAAAGTAGGCAAGTGGACTGAAAATTTTGCAAACGGAAAAAAAACCTCTGAAATATTTTATAATAACGGAAAAGAAGATGGTCAGTATATTACTAACTGGGAAAATGGAAATAAAAAAATAGAAGCTTATTATAAAATGGGAATGAAAGAAGGAGGTTGGCTTCAATGGTATCAAAACGGTAAGCCCCAGTTTGAAGGCTCTTATACAGAAAATAAAAAAGAAGGCAAATGGAAGGAATACGATGAAAACGGTATTTGCTGGGAAGGGAATTATGTCAACGACCTCAAAGAAGAAATTTGGATTAAATATGATGCTAGCGGCATGGGCAAAGAAGAGGTAAATTATAAAGAAGGGAAAGTTGTGAAGTAATTGTTTTTTGGAAGTTGGAAGTTAGAAGTTAGAAGTTAGAAGTTAGAAGTTAGAAGTTAGAAGTTAGAAGTTAGAAGTTAGAAGTAGGACGTCGGTAGTTGAATCCGCTTCGTGCTTCGTGCTTCGAGCTTCCTGCTTCGAGCTTCCTGCTTCCTGCTTCGTGCTTCGTGCTTCGAGCTTCCTGCTTCGAGCTTCCTGCTTCGAGCTTCCTGCTTCCTGCTGAAAAAAAACATTTTACGAAACATAAATTATATAACAAAAACAACGAATTCAACAAAATGAAATCAATTAGTATCTCTCTATTTCTTGCTTGTTTTTACCTTTTGTCTTATTCTCAAAACCCCAATCCTGTTGTGCTTGTTTCTGGGAAAGTTCTGAATGAACGAAACATGAAACCTGTTGAAGGAAAAGTTTTATACGAATATCTTCCCGGTGGCGAAGAGGCAGGTCTTGCAAGAACAAATCCTACAGACGGCACATATAAAATTATTCTACCCTTTGGGAAAAATTACGGATATTATGCATTGGCAGAGGGGTATTACAGTGTTACAAAAAATCTTGATGTTACATCTTTAAATAAATATGCAGAAATTGACGAGCAAAACCTTTACCTCGCTCCCGTTGAAATAGATCAGGTTGTACGAATAAATAATATTTTCTTTGAAGGGAATACGGCCTCACTTAAAAGCGAATCTTATCCGGAACTAAACAGGTTGGCGGAATTTTTTAAACTCAATAAAAAAATTGAAATTGAAGTATCCGGTCATACAGATAATTCCGGAAAACCAGAGGAGTTAAAAAAACTATCGCAAGATAGAGCGCAGGCTGTAGCAGATTATCTTATCTCAAAAAAAATGGACAGTAAAAGAATTACAGTAATAGGCTTTGGCGATACCCAACCCATTGGCTTTAATAATTCCGATGAAGGTAAAGAAATGAACAAACGAGTTGAATTTAAGATTACGAGCCTTACTAAGACGAAGAAGAAATAGATAATTTTCAAATTTTGAAAATATATATATAAATACGTTTGGATGCTAGTTGTGTTACTAAATTTCTTTTGATCATACTTCAAATAAAATACCAGTTGATTTTTATTTTTGCAACATATTTGGAAAATTTATTAAAAATTATTTCCTTTACAATTCAATATAAATATTTTCATATTTGTATTTACTTTTGATTGTTTTGTTTAACCTAAATAAAAAAACAGGAGTAATCTGAAAATCCTTTAAAAGAGTAAGATGTGTTAGCCGAAAAACATTTAGAGTAGGTATTGTGTTAAATTTTTTTTTATGAAAAAATTATCTCTTGTAATTTTAGGTTTAATGATGTTAGCAATGTTGGGTTTTATTAGTTGCAAAAAAGAGTGTACCTGCATTTCTTACATTAATGGAGTTGAAGTTAGCAGAACAACTACTGAAGTAAAAGGAAAATGTTCTGAATTAGACTCCCAAACAACAACTGCGGGTATGACTTCCGAAGTTAAATGTAATTAATGTCTGTAATCGCGTAAGGTAAATTCAACCTACACTATATTCAAGAAATTCTACAACTAAAATACTTGATAAATGAAACAAAATATTTTTACTCCTTGAATTTAGGTGTTCATTAGTATTACTTTATCAATACAGGTTTATTAATTTTAACATTATTACTTTATTAATTCAGTTGGATTGGTTCAAGCATAATTGAACCAATCCTTTTCTTTTTTATTTAATATGAATACAAACAAAATCAAATTCTTCATAAAAATAATTATTGGGGTTATATTTATAATCTCATCCATTTTTAAATTAAATTCAATTGATGATTTTGAAATTTATATTTTCGGGCTACAATATTTTTCATTAAACACATCTTTTGTATTAGCCAGAATAATAATTGGGGGAGAACTATTCTTAGGGATTATGCTGCTTTTAAATATTTATAAAAGCATCATTTATATAACACTTTGCCTTTTGATTTTGTTTACTCTTTTTCTATTTAATAAAATAATTCTGGGCAATACTGAAAATTGCCATTGTTTTGGTGAAACAATAATCCTCAATCCATTTCAGTCTGTTATAAAAAATATAATATTGATAATCGGCTTACTTTGGATAAAAAAATCTAATTTCTTCACTATTAAATTTAAAAAAAACATCACCGCAATCTTTTTATTATTTAGTTTTGCTATTCCCAATATTGCTTCTCCTCCAGACTTTTTATATTATCAGGAATATGAGCATTATGCAACCTATAATAAGGAAGCATTTGCTGAATTTTTTGCATCTGAAATTAATTATAAAAAAAAGGATAAAACTATTATCTGTTTTTTGAGTACTGGTTGTAAATATTGTAAGTTAACAGCCAAAAAAATTGTTTCTATTTCAGAAAAACATAATATCAATAAAGATTATATTTTATTCGTATTTTCCGAATCAAATAATATTGAGGAATTTAGAAATGAAACAAAAACGAAAGAAATTCCTTTTATACAATTACCTAAAAAACAACTTTTCAGATTGACAGATGGCGGGGTTCCTTTGATTGTTTTACATAAAAATGAGGTTGTACATACTTTCATATATAGAAATATTGATGAACAAAAAATAAAAGATTTTATTTCTAACAACTAAAGGTTAAATTTGTATAGAAATATCCATTTTTGGCAGGAGTGTTATTTTAAAGAATGATATTTAGGTCAATTAAATTATCAGTTTCTATTTATTTTTTTAATTTTATAATATATAAAAAAATGAAAACAATCACAACATTTATTTTTGCAATGATGTTTGCAAGCCAATTTTGTTTAGCTGATTCTTTTGTGCAGCTTGATTCATTAAGGCATCCCAACTGCCAGAATTCGTCGGGTAATGCCTACTTTACAATGACCTTTGAACCGGGAACCGGAGGCATTCTTGTGAAGTTCATGCTCATGCCTGGTTCCGAATACTTTAATGATTTTACTGTTTTAGCATCAGTTTCAGATGTAGATTATAATGGAACCGAGCAATATATTTATAACAGCCCCGCAGGAAATTACAAACTGTATTTTGTGTACCCGGATATGACAGAAATTGACTCTATTGAATTCCATTTCAACGATGCTCTTATCAATTTTATTGGCAGTTCAGGAAGTCCGGTTTCATGCAATACTGATGGGAGCAGCAGCGTATCCTTTTCAGGAGGAACTCCCCCGTACACTCTTTCTATTTCAAATAACAACTGGCAAACATCAACGCTAATTGGAACATATCCCAGCAGCGATCCCAGCCAAAGCATTCAGGTAGATAATCCGCTGCCTATCGGGCAATATCAGTATAAACTGCATGACACATATTGCCAAAAACTTTTTCCTGATCCTTTAGCAAATTTTGATGTTATAGGTATTGGACCATTTGTGCCAAATTCTCATATTAGTGTATGCCCTGAAATTACAGGCGACACAATCATTCTGAACGGATCGTGGTACTCAAGAGACCTTACAGTTATCAGTGGAGCTATCAGTACAAAATGGAACGACACCTTATCTGTAATAGTTGATTTTGGAGATGGAAGTCCGCTTGCAAATTTTATGCTGAAAGTAGAAGACTGGGAAGATGGTTTTACCATATCTCATAATTATAACAATATAGGGATTTACCATGTTCAATACAATATAAAAAACAAAAGACTCGGCTCAGACTCCTGGTTCAATGTAAATGTTTCTGAATATGTTGATATAAGCAATGTTTCTGCTCCTGAATTTTCAATATCAAAAAATGATGTAACACTGTACCCTAACCCTGTTGAAAATAACCTGAATCTTGCTTTATTTGTACCCAATGAGTGCATTATAACAATACAAATTTTCAATATAACAGGTCAGATAATTTATGAAAATAAAAGATTGTTACACGAAGGGCAGAATACAGAAACGTTTGATGTGTCTCATTTGTCGCATGGTGTTTATGCTATCCGTTTCCAAACTGAAAATAAAACACACAACCTGACATTTATCAAATAAAAAATACTTGAAATAAACCTGCCTGCCTGTTTACTACAGGTAAATTTACATCAGGTAAATCTGCCGCCAAGGCAGGTCTGCGGAAAACAGTGTGATTTGTGGCATATAAAAAATTACTATGAATATCATTATTAGGAGAATCATTAGCATTGTATTTTTTATTTCTATTAACAATATTTGTTTTTCACAGTCATTATTGCCAGATACAGCTGACTATCCTTACTGGATTAAAATGATGCAAGACCCGAAAACTGATTTCTTTGAAACACAAAAAGCCTTTAACAAATATTTTGAAAACAGAGATCAGGGAAAAGGAAGCGGTTATAAAGCGTTTAAAAGATGGGAATCTTCTGTAAGAAACAGGGTTTCATCTGATGGAACTATTGCAGATACAAAATCAGATATCAGAGAACATTTTAATTTTCTAAATAAAAACAAATCACTTGATGGAAACTGGGAATGCCTCGGGCCGATTGTTGTTTCGCCATGGACAGTTATGGGAATGGGTCGAGTAAACACCATCGCATTTCATCCCACAAACGCCTATTCTTTTTATGCAGGTGCATCCTCCGGCGGCATTTGGAAAACTACCAACTATGGTGTTACCTGGACAGATATCACCAACAACCTTCCGATGCTTAGTGTTTCTGCCATCGCACTAAATCCTGTTACACCCGAAATTATTTATGCAGGAACCGGCGACAGAGACTACCCAGGGACAGGATTAGGTGTGTATAAATCAACAAACGGTGGCGCATCATGGGAAGCCTGTAATAATACGATGGGCAATGTTACTGTTTCAGAAATAATCATACATCCTGCAAACCCTGAAATAATGCTGACCGCAACGGGTGGTGGTGTTTTTAAAACCTTTGATAGTGGCGCATCATGGATGTTGGTTTCAACAGATAATGCAGCTTACAGAAATATTAAATTTAAACCCGGGAATCCGGCTACGGTTTATGCAACAAAAGGTGATGGAACTTTTTTCCTTTCAACTGATACCGGCAATAGTTTTTCTCAGATAACAATTCCTGTTACCGGCTCAAACAATACAGCGCTTGCAGTAACCGCAGCATCTGCAGATGTAGTCTATTTTCTTTTAGCAAACACATATCAGAGTCCTTATAATACGATTCTTAAATCTACAGATAGCGGCAACAGTTTTTCAATAATATGCACTTCTCCCCCAAATATGGTTGGTTATGATGCATACGGTTCAGGAAATCAAATTTGGTATGATCTTGCTCTTGCCGTAGATCCTTCAAATGCTGATATTTTATATTTGGGCGGAATTCATATTTGGAAGTCGGCAGACGGAGGATATTCATGGAACAAAACAACCAATACTGTTGTTGATAATGCAGTGCATGTAGACATACACTATCTCGGATTTTCGAACAATGGAAAACTATTTGCCGGCTGCGACGGTGGCGTAAATCACTCATTCAACAATGGACTGACATGGCACAATATTTCTTCGGGGCTCGCTATATCTGAACTTTACAGAATCGGGCAAAGCGAAACAGTACAAAACATGGTACTTAGCGGATATCAGGATAACGGAACAACTATGTTTAATGGTACTAGTTTTAATTATATCTGCGGAGGCGATGGAATGGAATGCATTATTGATTATTCTGACACCACTTATTTGTTTGCATCGAGTCAGAATGGTACTTTGGTAAGAATTCACAACAACTTCAGTGCTCCGATCAACTCATTTTTTGCTGAACCAGGATCATGGACCACTCCATTCATCCAACATAACAGCGATCCGAATAAAATTTTTGCAGGATTTTGGAATGTGTGGAGAGCAGAAAATGTAAAAACAGAAGATGCCGCAGGTATTATCTGGACTCCCATTTCATCCGGAGAAATAGGCTTTGTGAATGATCTGAAACAATCATCAGCAGATTCAAATATATTATATGCTACAAGAGGAGGAGAACTAAAGAGAACAGACAATGCAAATGATATGAATCCTGTCTGGACAGAATGCAGCTCACCGGGCTCTGATTGGATTTCTGATATCGAAACGCATCCAACAAATCCGGATATTGTTTATATAAGCTCTGGAAATTTTATCTATAAATCTTCAGACAGAGGAATGAACTGGATCAACATTACAGGCAATCTTCCTTTCATATATCCGTTGTGCATGGTGTATGACAAAACAAGCAATGAAGGGCTTTACGTAGGTACAACAACAAGTGTATTTTATAAAAATGCGGGCATGACAGACTGGATTCTGTTTGCAAACAATTTACCAATTGTGAATGTTCGCGAACTTGAAATTTTTTACGATTCAAATAATCCAACAAAAAATAAAATTCGCGCCGCCACTTATGGAAGAGGTCTTTGGAGTTCAGATTTATATGGAGAACCGAATAAAATAAAAGAGATAAAAGAAGAAGAAACAATTCGAATCTATCCTAACCCATCGTCAGGAAATTTTACAATTTTCTCGAAAGTTGATAAAGGAGAAACAATGTTTGTAACAATTTTTGATATCACAGGGAAAAAAATCCTTGATATTAAATTTGACAAAGGAACGATACATTCTTTAAATTTAACCAATGAACCAGAGGGATTGTATTACATTCGGATATTGAATAAAGAAAAAATAATTAGCATGCCTATTGTAATAAACTGAACTTTCGCATGAAATATTATAATTAAATTTTCGAATATCTGCTATTAGAAACAGTAACTTCGGCAAAAGATACTTCGATCGTTCATCGTCTCCGGCGGAGCGTTTTACTCACTTCGGTAAGCTCTGTGCATCGCAGCGCATCGCACTGCTTCGCTAAACAGGGTTACGAAATATCATCAAGTCTGCTTTAATTCAGTATATATTACGATACGCTGCATCTTTATTTGTCTAAACAAAACAATTACCCACTAATTATGGCGAACAAATCAAGCAGGGTTTCAAAATATTTTTAAATCCCTAAAACCGTTAATAAAACCGTTGATAAAATTTATTTTTACTTGTTAAAACAATGTCGGTTCGTGCTATTTTTGTAGATTAAGTTGAACAGTATTTTATGCAATCATATCCTTCAAAATTATTAGAAAACGCGATAAACGAATTTTCAAAACTTCCTGGAATAGGAAAGAAGACAGCACTGCGACTGGTTTTGCATCTGTTAAAACAAGAAAAAGAAGATGTAACTAATTTTGGCAACGCGATAATGCAATTGCGGAATGAAATAAAATTCTGCAAATCCTGCCACAACATTTCTGATACTGAAACCTGTGATATTTGTGCGAATCCGCAACGCGACCACACACAGATTTGTGTTGTTGAAAATATCCGGGATGTAATGGCCATTGAATGCACGCGTCAGTTTAAAGGAGTTTATCATGTTTTAGGAGGAATAATTTCTCCGATGGATGGCATTGGTCCAAAAGATCTGAACATTGATTCTCTTGAGAAAAAAGTCGCGGAAGGAAATGCACGTGAATTAATCCTGGCACTTAGTACCACACTTGAAGGCGATGCCACAAATTATTATATTTTCAAACGCATTTGCAAATATTCAATTGAAATAACAACCATTGCACGTGGTGTTTCAATTGGTGACGAGTTGGAATATACGGATGAAATAACACTGGGCAGGTCTATTCTTAACCGGGTGCATTTTGAGCCTTTGTTGGCAAGGTAAATTTGGTAAATGTCACTAAACCATTAAATTGAATTTGAATTACGGAAGTTTATGAAGCCGGAATATTTATTTTTTCAGTTGTTTTTTTAGTTCTTCTATCAATTTATCTTTATCTTCCAATTGCTTGTCTTTCTCTTCCAAACTTTTTTTCATCTTTTCAATCTGTCGTTCTGTTTGCCGATAATCTTCTATGTAAATATCTTCTATGCCCATACGGTGGCGAACATCTGAGTCTGAATTTGCTTGTTGCAACCTACGGATAATGTCTCTGTATTTTTCAGGAAATTCTTGTTCGTTTACATTCAATATATGAAAATCCAGCTCGCGATTGCTTTGGTCGAATATGCTCAATACTTTCAACAACTCTGTTTTGCGGTTGTCTTTCAAATACGGTATTTGAATTATAAAACTGTCGTGAGTAAGACTTTCGATAAAATATTCTTTTTCGTGAATGGTGTTGCCCGTTGAAAGGTCAATATATTCTCGCTGTACCTTTACTACCGGTGCTTTGATAAGGTCAAGGCTGTGCCCTAGAAAATAAATGCTGATTATTGGTAATGCTTTTTTATAGCCTTCTGCCGACTCATGAACTTCCTGTACATTTTCGGGATTGCTGTATTGCGCTCCCAGATATTTACGAAAACGCATGATGTCTGTTGCCAATTTTGCTTTTTGTATTTCTATAATCACAAGTTTTTCAGAACCGTCTGCATATCGCAGCTTTGCACTAAAATCAATGTGATATACAGTAATTGGTCGGTCTTTCAGGTCGGTTTTTATTTCTGTGGGACGGTATTCGAGTGTAAGAATTTCTTCTCCAATAATGGCAGAAAGCAGCAATTTAGCAACCTTGTTATCATCCATCAGGTATTTGAAAACAACATCGTATATGGGATTGGCAATTTGCAGCATATTATATTTTTTTACAAAGATAATGTTTTTGGGAAAATCTCAACTAATCGTTCCCCAGTCAACAACTTCCTTTTTCTGATTTTGTATATGTTGTGCAAGAATTGTATTTTCTGCTTTTTCAAGAAATGGATCTTCATCAAGAATTTTCGATGCAATTTGCCGTGCATACTGAACGATTTGTCCGTCACGGGCAAGGTTTGCAAGTTTTAAATCTCCGGGAACTCCGCTCTGCATTGTACCTTCAATGTTTCCGGGCCCGCGAAGTTCTAAATCAATTTCCGAAATTACAAAGCCATCATTCGTGTCGCACATAGCTTTCATGCGCTTTTTCGCAACAGTTCCGATATCTTCTTTTGTCATTAAAATACAAACAGATTTTTCACCACCACGCCCTACCCTGCCCCGCAACTGGTGCAATTGCGATAAACCAAAACGTTCGGCACTTTCAATTACCATCATCGTTGCATTGGGAACATCTACGCCCACTTCGATAACGGTTGTTGAAATCAGAATATCTGCCCTGTGATTGACGAAATCAAGCATGGCCTCGTTTTTTTCATCTTGTTTCATTTTACCATGCACTTCGAGAATTCTGTACTGTGGTGGCGGAAAAGAACGGATAAAACTTTCTACTCCATCGCGCAGGTATTTAATATCGAGCTTTTCTGATTCTTCAATCATTGGGTACACAACATAAACCTGTCGCCCTTTTTCAATTTCTTTTCTGATTTCACCAAACAGACGCATTCGCAGCGCATCGGTGTAATGCTTTGTTTCTATTTTTTGCCTTCCCGGTGGTAATTCATTAATCACAGCAACATCCAGATCGCCATATACTGTCATTTGCAGCGTTCGCGGAATAGGCGTTGCTGTCATAACAAGTACGTGGGGTGTTATCTCGCTTTTCTTCCATAATTTTGATCGTTGTGCAACTCCGAATTTATGCTGCTCGTCAATCACAACAAAGCCCAAATTTTTAAACTGTACATTATCTTCAATAAGCGCGTGTGTTCCTATTAATATCTGCAATTCGCCACTAAGAAGCGCTTCATGCAGACTTGTCCGCACTTTTTTCTTTGTAGATCCTGTCAGCAATCCCAACCGGATATCAAGCCCGTTTAACATTTTTGTAAAAGTCGAGAAATGCTGATTCGCAAGAATTTCAGTAGGAGCCATGATGCATACCTGCAAATTATTATCAAGAGCTATTAAAGCGCAAATCAGAGCCACCAACGTTTTACCGCTACCTACATCTCCTTGCAGCAAACAGTTCAATTGTCTCCCTGATCGCATGTTTTCACGCAATTTCTTCACAACACGTTTCTGCGCTCCAGTAAGCTCAAAGGGTAAATTATTTTTTGCAAAATTATTTGTATAGTCCCCTACCCTTGCAAACACAAGACCAACGGATTTTACATGTCTGATTTTTCTTTGACGCAAAATACTTATCTGAATAAAAAATAATTCTTCAAATTTCAGTCTGTACTGCGCTTTATTTAATGTTTCTATACTGCTCGGAAAATGAATATTCAGAACAGCATCGTGGTGTGATAAAAAATGATATTCTTTTACCAAATGTTCAGGAAGGGTCTCCTGAAGCGTTGTTTTCATTGATTGAACCAAGCCCGCAACTATTTTGTAAATGGCTTTAGAATTGAGAAAATTATTTTTCATTTTCTCAGTAGTGTTATACAATGGCTGAAATGGAGTGTTAAGTTTTTTCTGATGTGTTGCTGCTTCTTCAAGTTCAGGGTGAATGATGTTCAGCTTATTATTAAAAATAGAAGGCTTGCCAAAAACAACATATTCCATGCCCCTTTTAAGCATCTCCCGAATATATTTCACGCCCTTGAAAAATACAAGTTCTATAATACCCGTGCCATCTGTTATAAATACAACGAGACGTGGATGACGTTTATCTCCGGCAGTTTCAATTCCAATGATTTTTCCTTTAATCTGCAAATACGGCAAATCAGCATTCAGCTCGTTAATTGAATAAAACTTTGAGCGGTCTATATGCCTATATGGAAAATAATACAACAAATCCCTGAAAGTAAAAATCCCTAACTCTTTGTTGAGTATTTCTGCTCTTTTGGGACCTACTCCCGTAAGAAATTTAATATCCTGATCTAAAAAATAATGCAATGTGTTTTACTAATATTAGTGGTTAATATAAAATACCAAAAAGTATGATTTTACGGAAACACTTCAACTTTTAAGCTTTCGGATTCCTGAAAAATACTATTTTTACAAATTTAAAATAAAGCTCTTTATTCGCATCTTTTTTTTATCAACACATATAAATGAACATCGCGTATAACTTAAAATTTCTAAAATACCACCTGTTTGCAAAGCACAGGAATGGTCATGGTATTCACTCTCCCTTTGTTTATGAATTGCTGACTACTGTTATTGAAAGCGACGATCAATTTTATACATTTAATGACATTGAAAATTTAAGGATACAATTACTTACTTCCACAAATACAATAGAAGTAACAGATTTCGGAGCCGGTTCAAAAGTTCAGAAATCGCCGATAAGGAAAATAAAAAACATTGTAAAATATTCTGCAAGAAATAGCAAATACGGACAATTGCTTTTCAGACTTGTAACTTTTTTTGAACCAAAAACTATTCTTGAATTAGGAACATCTTTAGGCTTTAGCACCATGTATCTTGCAGCTCCTTATTCAAAAACTACGGTTTATACTTTTGAGGGATGTCTCAATTTATCGAAGATGGCTAAGTATCATTTCTCACTGATGAATCTGAAAAATATCCAACAAATTACCGGAAATTTTAAAACAACACTTCCCGAAACATTAAAAAAAATTAAAAAGCTTGATTTTGTTTTTTTTGATGGAAATCACAGGTATGAACCAACTGTAAATTACTTCCAACTTTGTCTTGAAAAAGCCCATGAGGAAAGTGTTTTTATTTTTGATGATATCCATTGGTCGCATGAAATGGAGCTGGCATGGAAGCAAATAAAAAACCACCCGAAGGTGGTTCTTACCATTGATTTATTTTTTCTTGGTATTGTTTTTTTTAATACAGAAATAAGCAAACAGCATTTTACGATTAAATTCTGATTTTTTTCTACTTCTAAATCTATCATTATCTCCCGCCACTGCAAACCTGTGAGGAAAGCCACCGCACAAGCCAGCCCGCAATACCTCACAGGATTGCTTAATCCTACTCCTACTCCTACTCCTACTTCTTAATCCATTTTATTTCCCATTGCCTCAAACCTGTGAGGATAGCCTACGCACAGACTTTCCCACAATACCTCACAGGATTGCTTAATCCTTAATCCTACTCCTACTCCTTAATCCAATATTATCTTTATCTCCGCAAACCTGTTAGGATAGCCACCACTCAAGTCAGCACGCAATACCTCACAGGATTGCTTAATCCTTATTTTTTCTTTGTACGTTTCAAATACCGACGGAAGAAATAAAATCCGATTCCTAAAACAAGCCATAAAGGCCACAAATAAAAAATACCTATAAGAATCGTAACAAGACCTGTCCATCCTGAATGCAATGCCTTTGCGAGCCTTTCAAAAAATCCGGGATTTTTTTGCGGAATGTATTTATAGTCCAACAATTCATAATAAAACAATGATACTGTGCTGTAATTTGCACGATCATCAATATGTTTTAAGCGACCTTCCTTTGCTTCAATTTCTTCACGAATCTGACCCAGCTTTTCTTGAATTTGCAGAATATCTCCCATTGAATACGCTTTTTTCAACAATTCAAAATACGATTGTTCGAGTTTTTTATTGCTTTCCATACGCGCCTGAATGTCGTAATATTCTTCAGTAACGTCGTTCGCATCAATTTTTTTGTAATCAACTTTTTTTCCTAATGAAACCAATTCGTCTAGCAGTTTTTCAAAGTTTTCGCCAGGAACTCTTATTTCAAGTGTATTTGATATTTTATAATTATTATTAACTTCATTTTCTTTAGAAATGTATGCCTGCCATTTTTGAATAACTTTCGTAATTTCGGGTTTCATTTCTTTGAATTTCTCAACCTCAATACTGGCATCAGCGGTTTTAATTATCTTGCGAACATCTTTTTTCTGAACTTCCTTAAATTCATTCGCTTTTTTTACGATAGGTGGTGGCGGTGGCGCCATGTCTCCTTCTGTTTCTTCTGCATCTTTTGCAAATGAACTAGCCAATTCATCCGTTTTACCTAACTTTGTTTTTGCTTTTTCTTCCATCTGGCTGCTGCACCCGATAATAAGGATGAAGATAACAGATACAAATAAATACATTGTTTTCATGTTTGTTTTTGTTTCGTTAATAATAAATTTTTCTTTAGATTTATTAATTAAAACTACATTTCTGCCAACCTGCAATATAATTCTTTTAATTCTTTTAATAATTCAGGCGTTAAGCCTTTTGAAAAAATACGAATCATGTCAGTAATTTCGGCGTTTTGATAAATGAAACATTTTGCAGCATCAAAAGAAACCCTCTGAAAATTATTGTGAAGCAAATGAATATTTTTAGCAAACAAATCCCATGAAATATCATTATTAACTGTAAAATAGCCAATATCAGGAGTTTTATTATCAAGAAAAATCTCATTATCAATAACATTCAATTCGAAAAACTTTCTGATTTTTATCAATGCCTCATCATTTTCAATTTTTTTAACTTTCTTTTTAATCGCAAATCCTATTTCTTTATATTTTTCTTGTAATTCTCTTATGTAAGCATACTCTTCGATTCCTGTTACACGAACGCCACAACAAGTTAAACCCTTTAACGTAATTTCGGTATATGCGCCATCAAAAGAATGTGTGAAGGAATTTTTAACTTTTTTAGTAAAACGCATAATTTCTTCAAGAGAATATTTTTCATCGGCAATTATATACACGAATTTAGGCTTTGATTCGCAAGGAACAAGCCCGTAATAACCGGGGAAAATATCAAATGATTCTAAAATACAGGAATTCGGAATTCCAAAAGACTCAAGACACCACAAATGTTCTACCTTTGTAAGGCATCCGTAACGTTCTAAAATAGTTTTCATTTATTTAGTTTTAAATGGTTACGCACGCTGTTAGAAATAGAGTCGGACTTATACATTTCCACAATTTGCGCACCATTAGTTAATAATAGTTTTTCATCAGATAAAAATAATACATTTTAACAAAAATCAAAAAAAATATTTTATATTATACTATAAGGTATTGAATCAACTGGGTATTTTTACCCAATTTTACGAAAAAAACATATCATATTGTACTCCAAAACAAAGAATTACCTTTTGTTGTTTAACTAATTACAATAAATATGAACAATTTTATTTTTAAATATTAAAAAAAAATACATATTTTTGTTAAATAATAAAACCGAAAAATCTTTAGTATTAATTTAAATTTAAATTCTATGAAAAAAATTAGCTTATTAATTCTATCAGTAATTATTGCATCTGCAGTTGTTTTTGTTGGTTGTAAGAAAGAAGATACTGCCAAAACAGATTCTACCAATCTTACTTTTAACAATAAAATTTTTACTCCAATTACAATAACATGCAACAGTGAAACTAAAACTATTGCAGTTGGTGGCTCTGTTACGTACACAATAGAAGGTACATCTGTGAATTATACTGCAAGCACAAAAGGAACAACCAGCAGTGGCAGTTTAATTGGACTTGAAATGGTTTGGGATAATAGTGTTACTTTATCAGGTGGCACACAAAGTTTAGACCTTATCACTTCAAGCTCTTATTTCTTCTTGATAATACAGAATTCAGGCTATAGTACTTTACAAGACTTATGGGTTAATAAAGATTTAGCTTCAGAACTTCATTACAGTAGTGTTACTTTCCCATGGAGTTCATCTTCAAACCCAACTTATGAAACTGGTTATTTCAAAGCATGGACTAATTCAAACATTAAAATTTCTTATGTTCCTGCTGACGGATTAACTTATTATTATTATTTATTACAGGGTTCTACTTTTTCATCCCCATTTACTGGAAACTTTACACTTCCATTCACTGAAAATCAGTCAAAAACTCTGAATTTCACACCACAGTATAAGAGCTTAATTGAAGAAACAACAAGTATTCCTTTAACACCGGGAGCTATTCCACAGTATGCAAAAGAAAAATAAGAAATTATTTTTGTTAAAGAAAAAGCCGCAGAATACTGTGGCTTTTTTTTCTTATTATTTTAGTTCAAAAATTTTATTTAAAATTTTATCATGAAAAAATATTCGATAATTATTATCAGCATTATGATTGCCGGAGCATCATTGTGGAATGGTTGCAAGAAAGAAAGTATTAAAAACCCACCAACTGCAAATTTTAATTCTAATGTAACAAATATTATAGTTGGGCAATCTGTAAATTTTACTGATTTATCTACTGGAAACCCTACTTCTTGGTCATGGACATTTGATGGAGGTACTCCTAATACATCAAATGCAGCCAACCCAATTGTTCAATATAATACAGCTGGAGTATATAGTGTTACCTTGACAGCTATCAATGCTGATGGTACCAACACAATTACAAAAGATAATTTTATTACAGTCACGAATCCTCTACCAACAACTAATTTAACATTTAATAATAAAATTTTCACACCTATCATTGTTACTTGCAACAATGAAACTCAAACGATTGCAGTTGGAGGATCTGTTTCGTATGCAATAACAGGTACTTCAGTAAATTATACTGCAAGCACAAAAGGAACAACCAGCAGTGGCAGTTTAATTGGTCTTGAAATGACTTGGGCTAATAGTGTTACTTTATCAGGCAGCTCACAAAGCTTAGACCTTATTACCTCCAGTTCTTATTTCTTCTTGAAAATACAGAATTCAGGCTATAGTACATTAACTGATTTATGGGTTAATAAAGATTTAGCTTCTGAATTAAATTATCCCACTGTAACATTCCCATGGAGCTCAACTTCAAGCCCTACTTATGAAACCGGTTATTTTAGAGCATGGACAAATTCAAATATTAAAATTTCTTATGTTCCTGCTGACGGATTAACTTATTACTATTATTTATTACAAGGCACAACTTATTCTTCACCATTTACAGGGAATTTTACACTTCCATTCACAGAAAATCAGTCAAAAACGCTGAATTTCACACCACAGTATAAGAGCTTAATTGAAGAAACAACAAGTATTCCTTTAACACCGGGAGCTATTCCACAGTATGCAAAAGAAAAATAAGAAATTAACATAATCCTAAATCTTGATCGTAAATGTAAATGTAGTATTGGCTCACAAATTTATTACAGGGATACATCTTTGTGAAAACTTTTCCTGATTTTGTTTTAATTTCTTTATTCGCAAAAGTCCTCACATTTTCTAATGACTTTATAATGCAAATAACTTTACTTTTCACACTCAATTCTTGTAATTCTTTTGAGTATCGCTCTTCTACAAAATCAATATTACTACGATACTTCGCACTCTCTGCTGAGCTCCACCAATGAACTTCAACTCCTAAATTGTCTGCTGCTTTTTTTATATGTGAATTTAATTGATCTGTTAGAGTTTTTAATACTCCGTTTGTATGCTTGGAAAAACCAAGATTGCGTAACAAATTTATGATACTACCTTCAACAAAAAGATTCGGTAAATATCCGCGTAATAATATCCGATCAAAACTCGTATAAATAAATCGAATGTGAGCTTTCATTGACTCTGTAAATTTATCTGACATCATCTCAACCATGCGAATCGAAATCAAAGAGAGGGATTTTCATCAGCTTTGACTGTGCAATAAGTAAGTTGAAGCAAACGAAAATAAAAGCAGCGTTACGAGCTACAAAGTTTCATAGAGCGACCACATCTACAATAGAGGAATTAGCAGAATCGCTAAATCCACGAATAAGAGGTTGGTTGAACTATTATGGTAAGTTTCGCAGATATGAGATGAGAGGCGTGTTTACTTGCTTGAACAAAAGGCTGGCACATTGGGTACATAGTAGGTATAAGTCATTAAACTGGCATCAAACTTTTGACTGGTTGAATAGGCAAATTAAATTAAAGCCCATGCAATTTGTTCATTGGAAAGCTGGATTTATTGGCATCGCTTGAATGACAAGAGCCGTATGAGTGGAGACTATCAAGTACGGTTCTGTGAGAGGTTTGGGGTGAAAATCCCCTTATCTACTCGACTTGCCAAAAAAATCCGTACACAAAAAAGCAAATGATAATATTTCAAAATATTTCAATATTTATAACAAATTAGGAAATATTTGGAATTTTTTTAATATGTTTGTATGATTTCAAAATTTTATAATAATTAGGAGATTTTACAAATGAAACAAATAGAACGTGCGCCAAAATGGATTAATGAACAACTCAATAAAGAAGTTCATAAACTTAGATTAAATGATGAGTTTCAGTCATTAGTAAATGATATAAATGAAAAATATTTATATTGGGATAAAGCTAAATATAACGCTACTAATCTTGTATCTGAACCAAAAGTATTATGGGCTGCAATTAAATTAAGCAGGACTATTAATGCTAAAAAGATTCAATTTGGAGAGCATAAGTTTTTTTACAATTTAACAGATTTTATACAAAAAGAATTACATGAATTTGATTTGCATATTGGAGGACATTTGGGAACAAGAAATTTAATACCTGAAGATGATAAGAAAAGATATTTGGTAAGCTCTATAATGGAAGAAGCTATTGCTTCAAGTCAAATTGAAGGTGCTGTAACGACAAGAAAGCAAGCTAAAGAAATGCTCAGGAAGAATATTAAACCTAAAAATAAATCTGAGCAAATGATTTTAAATAATTATATCACAATCAAGCATATTGTTGAAATAAAAGATGAACCAATTACAACAGAAAGATTTCTTGAAATACATCGATTAATTTCCAGTCAAACTTTGCCTGATACGAAATATGAAGGAAAATACAGGAAAGATAATGAAATAAAAGTAATTGATGTTGTAAATGGAAACATTGTTCATTCTCCCCCTGATTATCGAGAAATTTCAAAATTATTAAATGACGTCTTTATTTTTTTTAATAATGACAAAAATGACCAATTTATTCATCCTATAATTAAAGGTTGCATAATTCATTTTATGATAGGATTTATACATCCATTTGTTGATGGGAATGGTAGAACAGCTAGAGCATTATTTTACTGGTATCTATTAAAAAATGGTTATTGGTTGACTGAATATTTATCGATATCAAGATTAATTGTGAAAAGTAAGGCACAATATGCAAGAGCTTACCAATACACAGAAATGGATGATAATGATTTAACATATTTTATCAATTATAAGATTAAAACTATGGAAATGGCATTTGATAGCCTAAGAGAATATATTCAACTAAAAATAAATGAAAAGCGAAAAGGTATAAACTTCCAAAGAATAAAAGGGATTAATACAAGACAAGCAGAAATTATAAAATGGATATTTGAAGAACCAAATCTCATGTTTAGTGTTAAAGAAATTGAAAATAGATTAACAATTTCAAACCAGACAGCTAGAACCGACTTAACCGAATTGGTTAATAGAGGGTATCTTGAAATAATTAATCTAAATAATAAAACTAAAGGATTTTGTCGCACTGAAAATTTTGAAAATATATTAAAAAAAGAGTTACCAAAAAAAATAATTTAATGAATGGCAACAAAACTCTAACACTGCGCGTAGCACATTTTTTTTTTTATGATAACGCTATATAGATTGAATTTACTTTCGTTAAATGTTTTCTTGCATTAATAACTTCAATAATCTCTATCATTCCGGAATCCTGCTTTTTTATCATAAAATTCCATCAAATTTCCATTCGAATAAAATAATCTTGTTTGAAAATTTTTAACATTGTTTCGGTTAATTGATTGTAAAACTCTTTACTTCTCCGTATCGTATTACTGTTCCTTCTGTTGCAAAAGCCCTGTAATAATAAGTGATTCCCTGTGATAAATTATTTAATATCGTTGTGGAATTTCCTGTGTGATTTGTTGTACCCATTAATACAATTGTAGAATTTATATCAGGTGATGAAGTCGAATACGACCAACAAAAACCATGATTAGTAATTGTATTCACACCAAGTTTTAAAATATTTCCTGTGAGTGTTGCTGTAGTCGCACTTGTAGTTTGTGCGTAAGCGTCCGGCAAACTACATCTATAAAATATCAAGCGGCGATATTACCTTTGCCCTGGCAGAAGAGTGTGCAGTTGAGAAATCTTGGTGTCGGGGATAACTGTCAGAGTATATTTAAGCCATTCG
>Ga0209417_1003280_pt1 | contig 22077 bp, 20 predicted proteins | sample RifGroF2_FD_184002 | JGI IMG/M metagenome (GOLD analysis project Ga0209417, IMG submission 184002) | Groundwater microbial communities from Rifle, Colorado, USA - Groundwater F2 (SPAdes) (version 2) | ecosystem: Environmental > Aquatic > Deep subsurface > Groundwater | place: Rifle, Colorado... | reverse complement strand
GATAATTACATGCGAGAATGTGGAAGGCAGCGACAAACTTTTAAAGCTGAAGATCGATCTGGGCGGCGGGGATTTCAGGCAGATAATTTCGGGTATCGCTAAATTCTACAAGCCTGAAGAAACTCTCGGGAAGCATGTGCTTGTCGCTTCCAATCTTAAGCCGGCCACACTGATGGGCGTCGAGAGCCAGGGTATGCTTCTTTCTGTCAAAGCTGGAAAAGACTTAAAGATAGTTGAAATAAATGAAGCTTTACCTTTGGGCAAGAAGCTGAATTAAATGGTCACATCAAAAACAAACAATAAGAAAACGGGAAATATGGGCGAGGATATTGCCGCCCAGTTTCTCGAAGATAAAGGGTTCAGGATCATACAGCGGAATTTTCGATATTCTACTTTCGGCGAGATCGATATTATAGCAAAACAGAATGAATATCTGGTTTTCATTGAGGTCAAGACTTACAAGACCGAAGAATTCGGCGAGCCTTTACTTCTGGTCAACCGGAAGAAGCAGGAAAAGATCCGTAAGCTTGCGCAGATATTCATGCTGCAGAAGAAGATCACGGATACTGACTGCAGGTTCGATGTTATAGGTATCAAGATCGGAAAAGGCGATTCAGGGAATCGTATAAATCATATTGATAATGCGTTCTGAAGATAATATTCAGGCAGTAAGCGTTCCGCCTTGCAAAAAGTGCTGATTTGGAGTGAATTAAGGATTTTCATACTTTCTTTTGCTTGTCCGAAAAGAAAGTAACAAAGAAAAAGACAGCCTAAAATGTCCAGTTCAGAGCTGCCTGTCATTTTGATTTGGAGAAAGTCAGGCCTGCCTTTCCGCATGATGATTTGAACAGCGTTCTATAATTCCGCTATTCTCTGAACTGATTTTAGGCGGTGAAGATTAAAAGATAGAAGATAAATAAAACAGCTTATTGTAGCTGAACGTAAAGTGATTTCAGATTAAGGCGTGAGTGTTTTTTGTCGTTAAGAAAAGGCATCGTTCCGTCCTTGTGGAACATATGAATTTTTAGACAAAAATACCGTTAGCCCTGAAATCAGCTTTTGGGCAGCGGTATAAGCTGTTTTTGCATAGGATTCAACATTTGATATTTTTGAAATAAATAAAAAAGTACTAACTTTTTTGTTTTTTATTTGTCATAATTATCAGAGAGAACAAAAAACTCTCGGAGAGGAAAATGGAAAAATTAAGATACTGCACATACATTGAAACGCTGAAAAAGATCGCCGGAGAACATGTTCTGTTCGGAGATTCAGACAAATCCCAGATTATCTCTGAAAGGTATAAAAGGATAACAGAGCTTTTAGTAAGTAAAAATTACATCAAAGAGGATCTGTTCGAGCCGGTTGAAGAACCTGATGCCGAAGAGATCTATAACAGACTTTCGTTACTGGCTGCATATCTAAAAGGAAATCCGCAAATATAAAATGATAGTTGCACATCTTCATATTATTAGAGAAGTAAAAAAAGGTAATGAAAAATTTCATTCGAGGCTGATGGAATTGTATAATCCGATGCTGTATAAGCTTGCAGGATTCTATCTGAATACTTCGTATAATAAATATGCCGATATCGAGGACGCGGTTCAGGAAGTGTGGATAAAGGTATTCAAATATATTAACATACTTGATGATATTTCAAAATTTCCGAACTGGCTTTCGAAAATAATGAAAAATCAGTGCCTGAACATGCAGAAAAGAAATGTGGAATTTATTAAAAGGCATATAATGGTCGATCTTGAAGATAGGCACGACCTGATCGAAAAGATCGAAGACGGAGAATTAAATCAGCTTGACATAACAGACCGCGAGGCGATGATGAGCGTTCTGAATGAACTTCCGGAGGTTTATTCGAACATCCTGAAAATGTTCTATTTCAACAATTTCAGGATCAAAGATATCGCAACGGCACTGGGCATAACCGAATCGCTTGTCAAATGGAGACTCGTCAAAGCGAGGGATATGCTGAAGAGAAAAGTAAAAATAAAAATAAAGAATTGAAAGGAGGCAACAAATGGAAAGGAAAAAATTAAGCGCGATGCTGAAAGAACTCAGAAATCTGGCAGAGGAAATGGACGGAGAAGAAACAAGCAGGAGCCTGATCAAGCACTTCAACAACTTCCTGAGCATAGCTAAAAAGGAAGGCTTTGTCGAGGATGAGGGTCTTTTTACCGAAGCAGATGCCAAGACTACAGCGTCGGAGATATTTGTTGATGCAGGGCTGCTCAGTAAATATATTACTGCAGGGGAAATAACGAGAGAATATGAAGTGACCGTTGAATCCGATAAGATCGAGGATATGGAACACAAGGTCAGGATAAAGGAGCTTGAGATCGAGGGGAAAAGGCTGGCGCAGGAAGAGGCTGTATTGGCTATGGAAGCCGAGGAACTCGAAAGGAAAGCTGATGAGATCAGAAAGAAAAGGATCGAGATAAAGATCGAAAAGTAGCATATTTTATGAGTCCTGTTCGATCATAAGGGCAGGACTCTTTTTATTTTTTATGATTTTGCGCTTGATTATCCGCCTAAAATTCATACCTTTCAATCATGAAAGAAAAAAACTTCAGAATACTCATACCGGCCTACAATTCCGAAAGATACATTGACGACCTGTTCGACAGGATCGAGAAAATGGGTCTTTTGGATAAAGTCGTAGTCGTGAACGACGGTTCAAAAGACAACACGGTCGGAGTATGTAATGGCCGCGGCGTGACGGTGCTTTCAAACGAACGGAACGGCGGAAAAGGGTCAGCGCTTAAAAAAGGTTTTAAATTCATGGTAGAGAACAATGCGGAGTTTTTTCTGACCATAGATTCAGACCTTCAGCACGATGTGAAATTCATCCCCGAGTTCATAAAGAAGTATGAAGAGACCGGTGCCGATATCATAGTCGGCAACAGGCTGGGCGACACAACGACCATGCCGGTTGAACGGATTTTTTCAAACCGGACGACATCATTTATCGTTTCGCTTATCGCAGGCTGCAAAATTCCGGACAGCCAGTCAGGATACAGGCTTATAAGAACTAAAGTCGTAAAAGAGGTATTCCTTGTAGCCGACAAATTCGAAATGGAATCTGAAATACTTATAAAAGCCGGAAGGAAGAAATTCAAGATCGAAAGTGTTCCGATTTCGGCTTTGTACGAAGGTGCCCACAGTTCGATAAATGTCGTAAGGGACACTTACCGTTTCATCAGACTGATCGTAAGATCGCTGTTGATCAGGTACTAAAAGAGGTATCGGATGATCAAGAAGAACAAATCTACAAGACTGGCTTCCCTTATAAATCAGCTCTATGAAAAAGGCTATTTCACATTCAAAGGGCTGAATAATTTTACTTTAGAAACCGAAAAAGTCGAATTGAGTCTAAGCTCTATGAAGAGAGCTGTAAAGGACTTGAGAGAATATTTCGGGCTTGATCTTATTTACATCAGGAAGGAAGACAAATATTATCTGGATGATGAACCCGATCAGAGAGCCAGGGAGGAGAATTTTCTCGATAAATTCGAGAGAATAAAAAGGTCGCCATCAAAAAATCAGGAACTGATGATTTTTTACAGCTTTGTAAAAAGCATGATCTTCAGTGAATATTATTTTCCGCCCAGGGACAATAAAGATGAAAAAGGTATGGTCAGAGATTATGACGACATTTTGAGGATCATCGAAAATGTGCTCAAAGATGAATTGTCAGAAAAGGATGTAAAGCTGGCCGGAAAGATAGAATATCATCTGACCGAACATTACAAGAAGACTCAGAGAACAAAATTCAATAATATGCTCAATGAAATCTTAGATTCCATGCGTCATGAATACATGGTCAGATTCAAATACCACGGCATCGAGGTTCAGACCGAACCTGTCAAACTTATTCACTATAACGGCATCTGGTATTTGATGGCATATGTTTATATGTCACCCAGAAGCGAGAACCTGAAAAAAGTAAGGACTTATAACCTTGCTTTAATGGAAAGCAACATATTCAAAACAAAGGAAAAATTTTCAGATGAAGATTATTCCGTGCCTGAATTTAAGGATTCTTTCGGAATAATATCAAGTAGGAATATCAAAAATGCCAGGATCAGGTTCTACGGCGAGCTTGCCGACAGAATGAAAGAAATGCTCTGGGTAGATACTCAAATAACAAGCAGCGGTGAAGACAGGCTGAAAGGAAAATACTGCGAATATGTCCTTCCGTATCCCGCGAATACAAATTTTGAGCTTATAGGCAAAGTTTTAAGCTTTAGGGGTAATGCGGAGATCATCGAGCCGATGGAGCTCAGGAAAGAGTGGATAGAAACTCTAAAAAAAATGTACAATTCAGTAAAATAAAAATAATTATTTTTCAGGAACGAGATTTATTACTACGATCTCATTTTCGGTACCGACACGCATGAACGGACCCCAGACTCCTGTGCCTGATGTGACATAGAGTTTCATTTTTCCGATATCGTACAGGCCGTGCATATATTTGTATCTCATTCTCACGAACAGCCAGAAAGGAAATATCTGACCGTTGTGCGTGTGCCCTGAAAGCATCAGGTTCATTCCTTCAGTATCAGCTTCATCGTACAGCGCAGGCTCGTGGTTAAGAAATATATTGAATTTACTTCTGTCAGTCTCAATTTCATCAAAATAAACAGCCTGTTCAGATTTTTTATTCATGAAATTATTCCGGTTCCATTCAAGGCCGTAAACGGTGACCTCATCGTTGAAAATATCGAACCTGCGGTTATGGTCAAGCGTTTTTACCACATTGCAGTCTTTAAAAAAATCATCTGAATTCTGAAGATATCTTTCATGATTGCCGGTTATAAAGTACGCTGGAGGCTTCATTTTTGAAAATAATTTTATATCTTCAGGCTTGAGATTGTCGTCATCCAGGAGGTCTCCGGTAATAAAAACAAGATCAGGAGAAATGTCATTTATCTGTGTTATTATATTTTCAAGAAAATGAAGCGATTCAGTGCCTAAATGAACATCTGAGATCTGAACGAATTTATAAGATTTTGAAACTTTATCCGAAGTTATATCGATCGTTCTGACAGTCAGCTTCGCGGCGTTATAAAAACCGTAAACGAAGATGAATATGATCGATACCGAGAGAATTATAAGGTTCAAATTCGGGCTGAAATGGAAAGGGATCGAGATCAGCTTTGTAATAACTGAGAGAAAGAAAACATACATTATCAGAACTGCAAGATAGAAGCTCAAATTCCAGAGAAAATTTATATGAAAACCTCTTCCGCTGAACATCAGAATATAGAAAACAGCCAGTATCACTCCGGAAACGCCGAAAATCTGCTTTAGGGGAAGTCTCTTTTCAAGAAGCACATTCAGCATCATTATCGTAAAAAAAGAGAACAAATAGAAAATAAATGATGCTGTCCCGAAAAAAAGTATAAATGCCTTGATGTTGTTCATATTAAGAGCCTATTTTATCAAAAGCATTCTTTTAGTTCCCGCATGCACTCCGTTCACCGAAAGGCTGTAGAAATATAATCCGGAATTTATATCATCAGTTTCGAAAATAGCTTTATGTAAACCTCTTTCCTTCTGTCCGTCAACAAGGTTTTTTACAAGCTCGCCCTTCATGTTATAAACAGAAAGGTTGACTTCTCCTTTTGCCATAAGCGAATAAGAGATCTCTGTTGAAGGATTGAACGGGTTCGGATAGTTCTGATACAGCTTTGTCTGAGAAGGGAGGTTCTGAGTCTCTTCATTTATGCCTGTTGCGTCTTTAATCCCGGGGAATGTTATATAATCTATCCATACGCAGTCATCTCCGGCACTTTCCATTTCGTCTTTTTCATAGCTCCATTTAAAAGTATGATCACCCGCTGTTACCGGGAATGAATTTACATGCCAGTCCAGGATTCCGTAGTTCCACCGTTCAATTTCAACTCCGTCTATTGAGAATATCAGAGGATCGAAATAACCTTCAGTTGAAGTTTTTATCATGAAAGATAGATCTCCGTCTATAAGCACAGTGTCATCGATGACAAGGCTGGATTTCTGGCTGTCTCCGATCTCTCCGGAGCGTGCTGAATATACCCCTTCGTATTTATTGACATTATCAATTAACCATGGCGTGTTTCCTTCAAAATACCAGTTGAAAGCCGTAAAATCTCCTGTCTCAAAATCCTCTATCTGCGAGCCTATCTTTACAAAGAAATTATCTTCGAAAATATATCCGTTATCCGCAGTTATCTGGTTTACAAATTCGGACACATTACCTGCGGAGGCTTTAGTACCGGCAGTAACACTATATGTCATCGAGAGAGTTTCATCAGGATCTATCATCGCAAGGGACTGCTCTGCAGAATTGACAGTAATATGTTGATCGTCTGAAGTCAGCAGACCGTTTAAATTGACAGCTTTTCCGTGGCCGGTATTTTTAAAAGATACAACAAGATCGGCAGTTTCGCCGGGATCAAGTATGGAATTTACGCTGTCAGCTATGTTAACGCTTTGAATTTCAATAATTGGAGAATTGGCGGTCAGGTTCAGGCTGCTTTTCCATTCTTCAAAAGAATCAGTTATTGTTGAATTAAGGCTGAACTGATGCAGATCGGGCACTGTCTGTGAAACAGTGAAGGTAAATGCGTTGGCAAAAGTAGCTGATGTTCCGGAGATCAGATTTCCTATGGTCTCCAGGCTGTCGGTTAATTCGATGTGATCGTCATTTTCAGCAAATGACATCGAAATTCCTGCAGCGTCCGTAAGCCCGACATTCTTAAGCGTAACTGAAACGGTTGCGGTTTCGCCGTACTCGATATTATCATCCCCGCCTGAGCTGATCGTATAGCTGTCTATCACTATATATTTGCCTTCCGCAGGAACCACATTCACCGCGTAAGTGTGCGGAAGAACATTTAATCCTGTAATTACCAATGATGCAGCTCCCTCAATTACCGAAGGGTCAACCGCGAGAGTCGCGTTGCCGAGATCGTCGGTAGATCCGCTTCCGATTATGATCCCGCCCTGTATCAGCGCGCAATCGATCCTTGAAAGAACCTGGTTGTACGAACCTTTTATATCAAGGCTGTAATCAGTCTGGCCCAGTGTTATAATGTTGGAATAGTTCACAGTGATTACCTCTGGCTCATCAGTCCAGATGTTCATGGCAGGGTCGCCAAGCACATTGCAGTCATAGAAACACCATCTGAGAGCTCCCTCTTCCCACTGACCGGCGGCATTTACCCACGGCGCAGTATCTATTTTCGACTCTTTATGCGCCATTGCGATCGAAGCCGTTCTGTCACCGTAAAGGGCGTCCGCGAACTCTCTGTGAATATGAATTGACGGCCCTTCCGTTTGTCCTTCGTTAAACCATCCGTATCTTGAATTACCTATGAAAGAAACCGCGAAATTATCAATTGAAACGAATTTCTCGGCTATACAGTCATCGTAATCGAAACCGCCGCACATACAGCCTGAAGTGTAAACGAGCGTATAGTTATGATTAACTCCATTCACAAGGCTGAAATTCGCGTTCGTCACATCGTAATTGTCCATCCTCATTGTGTAAGTATAGTTGGAATGTCCGTCGTGGTGAATAAATGAATGTCCCGCATTTATTTCTGCGATCAGGTCACTCGCTGTCCATGTGCCTTCCTTATCATATAGTTTGGTTATGTAATTATCTTCAGGTATTCCCGTGGTTGTATAACCGTTGTCCTCATGATATCCTATAAGCAGGTCAAGATAGTCAGCGCCCCAGGTTTCGGGGTCGTCATATAAAAATTCACCGGCCATCAGAGGGTTTTTAAGTTCACCAAGCACAGGATCTGTCAGATACTTTACCGTTTTATTTATCAGTATATTCAGTTCCGTCAGATTAGAGAAAGTGAACCTGGATACAGAAAGGTCGGGAAGCAGGTCATCTTCACCGATCTCTGCCCAGAGCGCGTCACCGTCAGTATTCCAGTTTCCATCCAGTGCTGAATAATAAAGGTCAGCAGGAATTCCGTCATCGGTGTAAACAGAACTTGACTGAACTTCGCAATAGAATCCTCTTGCCGGAACAAGCTCAACATCGCCTGCGAGGAGCACGAATTCAATTCCGCTGTTCTGATATTCCTGAATTATGTAATTCCTGATCTTTTCCTGATTATCGGCGCCGGTCATCGTTGTATAAATAGTTGTCGTCGAAATCAGCTGTGTCTTTATGCCTCTGCCGTTGTAAAAATTTATCAGTGTATCGAAATTCCTCTTATACGCATCGGCAGTTATTATAAGATAATCGTAAGGGTCTGCTTTTGGCTTTTCCGCCGAATAAAGATTCAGGTTCATTCCTGCGTTCTGATCCAGATCCGTTATCTTTTTCAGCACATTATCAGGCTGTTTCAGATTTTTAAGAGCTCCCTGCGATTTCATATCGGAGGAAGTAGTGATCCTGACCGTGACTTTCTGATAAACCGCAAGTTCGCCAGTTACGGGGTTATATTCCACAGGAGTGAAAGTCGAGAGCGCGAACGAATGTCCGTTCAGGAAATGGGTTGAAAGAACCCCCGATTTTGCCGCAGGATAAACCGCATCGGTTTTATAAAGCTGTTCGTTCTTTACAAAGATCCCGGATTTTCCTTTCGAGATAGGCTGGGAATGCTGCTGAGGATAAATATTGAATTGTCCATCGAGGGTAATCTTATCCGAAGGTATTATTTCAATATTTTCAGCCTTTTCACCCGGGGGCAGAAGCAGAGATACAGAGTGGTAAGGGATCGAAGGATCACCTGCTTTAGCTGTATTTAGAGTGCTTTTCAAGTTCAAAATATCATAACCGTCAGCTTTGGCGGTTTTTATTTCACCGGCGTTAAAATAATAAGTGTGCGCGGTAACGCCCGCAAAAACTAAAGCGTTCAGAAGCAGGATCGCCGCAGTAAAAACTGTATTCAGTTTCATTTTGTTCCCCTTTATTTCAATTTATAATAATAATTTCCGGAAATTTTCCAGGATTTCAATTTATGAAATAAAATGAATTTATTCAATATAATTCCGATGAACGGTAGAAAATCGCGGTTATGGATAAGTGCTAATTTTATTCGAGGCAAATGTCACTATTTCATTAAGATCATTTTCTGAGTAAGTTTTATACCTTCAATGTCAAAGGTATAATAATATACACCTGAATTAAGTTTGCTTCCGTCGAAGTCAACAGAATGGCTTCCTGCATTCATTATTCCGTTTGCCAGTTCAGCCACTTTCTGTCCGTTGATGTTATAAATACTTAGCTTAACATCGGCAGTTTTGGAAAGTGCAAATTTGATCTGTGTAACAGGATTGAACGGATTTGGGTAGTTCTGGTAAAGAGCAGTAGCTAGCGGTACGGCATCGGATTCTTCAATAGAAGTGTCAATCACCCAACTATCAGCTATAACCGGATCTCCTCCGCCTGCACCTTCTTCGTCATAAAGAGCATCGAGTCCGAATTTAATATCGAAAGGTCCATAATGTGAAAATGTATGCGTATATGTAAAAATAAATTGCTTTTCCCCTGTATAATATCCCTGCCCCGGGAAACGATGTTTAATTCTTACATTTAAAGTATCGCCGGATACCCATGATGTCGGAAATGCATATCTTGCTATCTTAATAGCCGAAGCTTTAGGATTGTAATCAATGTAACCTGAGCCTGTTGAATTCTGATCAATAACCTCACCTTCTCTTCCTGATACCCAGCAGGTAAAGGATACATTATCATAAGGATATGCGCTGAAATCAAAAATGTCACCGTTATGATCAGCCGTGCCGATAAATACATCATCAATATCTGAGTATGCATACCATGTACTTATCGGATAACCTGAATCGGTCAGCCCGAAATCTTCAAAACCGAGATAGTTAATGGTTTCGGCATTTTCCGGAATATTCCAAACTGCTTCTGCGGTAAAAAATGTGCCTTTATAAAATGCGCTGTCTGTTATTGTCAAATGAAATACATCACCGCTTCTCCATTCCCAGCCTTCAAAGTTTATAAAATCTATTATGCATACACCGCGTAGATCTTCAAAGCATTCTATTGAATTTCCCGGATCAGTTTCAGTTGTAAAGCTGGAAATAAATACTTCTCCCGAATTTTCTATCCAAGCCTTGAATGTAACATTTGCTAGCTCATCAACAGTAAACTCTTCTCCGGTATCGTGTACCATACCCCACACGACTTTCAAGCTATCGGCAGAATAAAGAGAGAAACACCAAGCGATCATAAAGGCCAACAATACTTTCTTCATTCCAGACCTCCTATTTTAACAATAACATTTGTCTGCTTTGCATTTTTTTATCAGCACTTAATACATAATAATATACACCGGAATTTAAGTTTTTTCCATCAAATTCTACAGAATATTTGCCTGCCTTCATTATTCCTTTTGTAAGCTCAGATACAAGCTGTCCGCTGATATTGTAAACACTCAATTTAACTTCACTTGATTTTGCAAGATCGAATTTGATCTGTGTAACAGGATTGAACGGATTGGGATAGTTCTGATAAAGTTCAAATCCTTTAACCCCTGCCACAAAATCATCGTCATTCTCTTCAATTCCGCATGCCCATTCAAGCCTTGGGTACCCTGCGTTAAGATTATAAATATCATCAGCCCAGACAAAATCGAAATCCCAACCGACATAAGTATCATCTCCATACGGAAGGGTCATTTCCGCAGTCGTTCTGCTTTCTCCGGCAGCAGAAGAATCAACTCCAGATGTTTCTGTGTCCCAATAACAGTTTGTAACAGTGACAGTTTCTGGCTCTATTATATATCCCACAAAACCGCCTGCGTTTGTATTTCCTTTTATATTTCCGGTTGAGTAACAGTTTTTAATATTTGTCAAGTTACACGCTCTTCCAAAAAAGCCACCGGTCATATCTGAGGCAGCTGCATCAGCCCTAGAATAACAATCAGTGACATTAACAAAATACGGACTAAATGCGTCCGATGATCCTATAAAACCTCCCGATCTGTTACCATAATGAAGAGAATCAGTTATGACTGAACCTACTGAATAACAATTAGATATGAATTGATCTCTGTTTACTGCAGAAGTATTTCCGATAAAACCACCATAATTATATCCATCAATTACTGTAATAATTGCTATTACATAGCAATTATCAATTACTTCAGAGTTATTACATAGTCCAATTAGTCCACCGGTACAATATCTATAGCCTGATATTTTAACTTCAGCAGAACAGTTTATTATTGAATCCGCATTGCAGATACCGACCAAACCACCGTTATAACCGCTGCCAGTGCTCGTAATCTCACCTTTTGCATGGCAATCTTTAATATTGTATCCTTCAAAAAAACCTGCCAAAAGTCCCATCTGGGAGTATCCTTTAATAGAACCTTCTGCATTTATATTTGACCAATTGTCGTTATATGAAATACCTGTCAAGCCACCAATTCCGCCTATTTCAGATTCTATAATGAAATTTAGAATGCTTATATTACACAATTCGCAACCTTCTGTTGAACCGAATAGACCCATCCAGCTGCCATCATTGAGGTTTACATACATGTTCAATATTTTATAGCCGCCACCGTCATAGTTGCCCCTGAACGATTGTGAAGGATCTGACCAGTCATATTCACCAATTGGCTGCCACCCTGGACCTTCATTCCATGGGGGAACTCCGAGATCAACATCAGTAATTTGTTTAAAGCTTGATGTCATATAATATCTTACTTGATTTAGTTGCTCTGCTGTTTCGATTAGATACGGGTCTTCAACTGTGCCCGATCCGCCTGCGAACTGCGAAAAGCATAGTATATTTAAAATAAATACAAGCAAAGTTGTGATCGTTCTGTGATGTTTCATTTCGTTCTCTCCTTAATAAAAGCTACAGGCAGGCATTTCTGCCTGCCTGTGCACATTTTATAACAATAGCTATCATAGGTACAGAAATATTATCAATTACTAATAACTTAGCCATAAACATCTCAACTTTTTGCGAAACAGTATTTTACATGATGATAATATGATATTAATAAAGAATGTTGTCAATAGTAAAATTTGTCAGAAAAGCAGATCTTCCTTCAATTTTTCAGCACAAATTGCACTTTCAAAATTCGTGTTGTTCACAGCCTGACTGACCTTGTGAAAGTCCAGAAAATCAACCGATCTTCCGACAGCTGCGGTCAAAGCGCTTTCAGGCGGATCATTTTCCGAGAGCCATAAATCTATGAGCTCATCGTTCAGTATCAGAGGCATTCTGTGATGGATGTTCTTCAGGAACCCGACTGAATCAACCGTTGTGACGGAACATTTCAAGCCGTTATCGTCATGAACGAACACGCCTGCAAGGAAGAGAATATCTGATGTGCTTTTTATGTAATAAGGCTGTTTGCCGATCCATTCGTAAAATCCTGAAACCGGTATTATGCACCTGTGCTTAATCAGATAGCTGCCGAGATGCGACCCGCTCAGAATTGTGTCCAGCCTTGAGTTGAAGATCAGAGAGGGAAGAGGCTTTCCGTGAAGTTCGGAAAAGCCCCAGACCATAGGCTTGAGCATGAATGATCTTTCCGGACTTAAAACAGCATTGACTTTCATACCGGGAGATAAATTGAACTTAGGCTGGATAATTTCAGAAATATCTTCGATCCTGAATTTATTCAGCAGCTTCGTATCATCGTAAACCTGGGCAAATCTTCCGCACATATTAATATCAGCGCTTTATATTTTCTTAAAGAACACCATTGAATTGATAGGCTTCTTAAGTACCATAATAAAATCCCTGAACTCCTGATATCTGTCTTTAGGTATAAGCATTTCGGGAATATATAAGTCGCGGGTGATAATTATTTTGTCATTCTGTCTTTTTACAAGGAACTTTATACTTGCTGTCTCTTTTCCGATCTTAAACTTCAGATCTTTATTTTCAAGATTGATGATCTCCTGATCTTTTCCGGCCGCGATCTCAAACTCATCGGTATAGATCATTCTGTCGGATACATAGAAATCATTCTCTCTCTGCGGAAGCGAGACATCAAAATTTGCAAAAGCGTCAGACAAGTAAAAATAAGAGTGCTCTCCCTGTGTTATTACAGCCGAAGGTTTTTTTATTTTATAGCTGATTATCATATCCTCATTCAGTTTTCCGAAATTCGTGAAAATCGGTCCCTCTATCAGTTCGGCCGTATTGTCTCTGATCACCCACTGAAAAAACCTCATTCCTCTTTCGCTTTCAGGAAAACTTTCAAAACTGCGCATCCATGAATCATAGCCACCCGAATAGGTCGTTTCAAGGCCGATGGTCAGATCGTTACCGGCAGCGTTGTATTTGTATTTTCTTGAAACGGTTTTTTTATCAGGCATAATAATATCCTGAGGCCCGGTCGTGGATGGAAGGATCACGGTGCAGTTGTTTCTTCCCGCGTACCCGTAAGCCTGATGAACATTGCCCGGCTCTAGGAGAGTTCCGTTATAATGTATCAGGAACTCATCGAAGGCATCATACAGTACAAGGTCTTTCATTTTATTTTTGATCAGCCTGATCTCAGGGCTGAGTTTAATAGCCGGTTCGCAATTTTTTATTCCCGCAGCATCAGAGAGAGCCAGAAATAGAGCCGTCAGATCCCTTGACGAACCGAATTTTCTTTCTATTGTCTTCGTCAGATCTTCAGGCGTGAAATCCATAGCGGCAATATATGAAGTCTTAGCCGTAAAATTCTTTGCGAGATGATCGTAGATCGCGAATACTTTTTCTTTATCAGTTTTTAGGTCTGCAGTTATTTTATTTGAGAGTTCTTTGACTTCTTTCGATCCTGATCTTGGAAAAACCTTACTGAACTGGTCTTTATTAAATTCTTTCCAGTCTTTGAAGAAAGAGAAAAGCACAGGCTTGCCTGAATACATATAGTCCGGAGACCATGGTTCTTCTTTTATTAACGGGCTGTTTTTAACACTCCAGCTCAGATGAATTCTGCCATCAGTTTCTTTTTTACTGAATGAAAGCGACGAATGAGCGTCAAATCTGCAGTTAAGCTTCTTCGGATAATTTATATTCATGATCTTTTCAAGATACGGATTGCTCTCCTGAAAATGCTCAATTCCTGATGCCGGTATCTTCCTTGTGCTTTTGATCTTATACTCAAGAGCGATGTAGTATCCCGGCCCTATCTGCGGATAATTAATGATCTTTTTTCTGTTGTGTACATACTCAGGCGACCAGACAGCGTCATCGGTATTAAGGTCATATACCTGATTTTCGGGAACCGGTATTCTAACATTTTCGGGCGAAACTGAAAAATAGCTTATGAGTTCAACGGTCTCATAGTCAGGGTTATACTCTATCTCAACATCGGAATATCTGATCTTGCCTGAATAATCGAGGATCTTTTTCAGGTAGAAAACCTTATGCTCAGAAGTATAATCTTCGTTGATATCGTAAGTTACTTCGGTAAAAATATTTACGGCTGTGGCATTCGGGTAGAGAGCTTTTTGATCAAGTGAAGCTATCATTTTTTCCACATCATAGGCAGATAGAAATGTAAATATCATTAAAGCTGATGTTAATATAAATTTTCTCATTTTATTTTCCTCCGGTCGTTCTGATCATATAGAGATTTCCGTAGCCGTCAAGTGCGGAAAGAGCTGTTTTTATGTCCTGATAATCCTCTTTTTTGTAATGTACCTGATCATTTTCAAAATGATAGTTTATCTCAAGAACATTTTTATCGGTCTTTTTCTCGATCCGGGTTTTATAACCTTTGTAGTCGAAAGTTTTAATTTCGGGAAGACTAATTTTTTCGAGCTCTTCTTCAAACACGATCTTCAAACTGGTATCGAGGCTGTATTTCCCGCCCGTTTTATAATCGAACTTTCTTTCAGGCAGACTGAACACACCCATGATGCTTTCATACAAAAAGTGCATTTCCAGCTTTGTCGCGTCGAAAGGTATGAATGTGTTGTTCTTTACAGTGCTCGCATAGTCCCTGATATAGATCTTAGCTTCTATTATGATGTCTTTATCGGTATCATCAGGCTTTGTGTAGGAAAAATCGCCCAGTTCAAGGCCTGAGCTGATCTTGGAAAGGTATCTTGTGATGAAAGTTTTTATTTCGTGATCTGTCTTATGCGAAAAAGAGCTTCTGAAGATCGTATCTGCCATACCTGTAAGATTATATTTTACAGTCCCCTCCGCGTTGTTGCCCTTCAGCTTTAGATCAATATTTAAGGTCGAATTGTTCTTTGAGGGCTCAGATACGGGAGTTGTTCTTAAAATATCGCCTTTTTCACTCGCGATTATATAACTGTTGTCCTCTTCATATTTTGGCAGAAAATCCTTTGTCGTTTCATCGGTCGGATCAAAAACGAATTCCGGTTCTCCTTTATCGTCATACGAAACAGTAATAGCATGGTTGAACCAGAGCACCGGAGCTTCGGGATTATGCCTTCCGCCTGACAGGATCAGAATCACATCAGAACCGACACCTGCGATCCTGAGCATAGCGGTCAGAAGAGCGGCCTTATCCCTGCAGACCCCGCCTCTCGTGTCGAAAGTAAAAGAAACATCATGGGGCTCAAATCCGGGTCTGTTCTTTTCCATGTCAACGCCTAAGTATCTTACATTCCGTGCTACCCAGTAGAACAGACGCGAAGCTTTTTCCTGCCTCGTTGATGCACCCTCAATGATCTCAGCGACCTTTTTCTTCATGTCTTCATTCGGTGTCATGTGGGGCTTTACGATATTAAAATACCATCTTGAGATATCCTCCCATTCCTTCACTGTAGTTATCCTGACATGATGAGTTATGAAATTGTTGTCTTCAGCATCGCTTTCCCATACCAGTTTTTGAACATTTCTGTTGTTCCATGAATAAAAGGTCCTTCCTTTGCCCTCTTTTTGAACAAAATCGTATTTAATATCCTTTTTATTTAACTCGTGAATGTAGAGTTTAACTGACGAAGGAGCGTCGATCTCAAAATAATCGTTCAGATATGAAGCATAGCTTTCAAAAGAATACGAATCAAAATAATTGTTCTCCATGACTATTTTTTTAGAAATTGAGCGTGATCTTTCATAAATTATATCTCCGGTCTCTATATCGGGGATCTCTCCGGAGTAATATTTTGTATCGTTGGAATAAATGTTGCTCCAGCCGGGAGCGTCCTGTTTTTTTAATAGAACTTTCGGATCGAAGCTGATAATCTTTCCGTCAGATTTGATCAGCTTGATCTCATCTACTATCAGCGAATCGTAATTTACATCTTCATAGAAAAAGGACATATTATTTCTTCTTCCCTCATCATTCAGAATTTTTCTATAGCTTTCGGTAGTGTTTACGCTCAGGCAGTTCTCATCGAGTTTCACGAGCTTATTGCTCAGATAGACTTCGTTGCTGCCCGGGAAATCTTTTTGGGAAGCGTTTTTGAGCATTTCAACCGCCTTCTCAAACGGTATGTACTCTGCTTTGAGTATTAAAAATACAGTAAGTGTAAGCAGTATCATAATTTTCTTGCTCTTCATGATATATCCTTATGTTATTTTTACTTTTTATAGGCCGGATACGAATTTCAACGCTTCTTCAGGTGATAACTTCGCATCAGAATCAACATCTGCGATAAGTCCGTTATCAAGATAAAAGCTGTAGTTTTTACCTTCCGATTCAACATATAATGAAGCGGGGCACAGATCTTCGTTGTTTTCCGGAAAAACTTCTACCACCGAGCTGTAGAGTATAAAAATACCCAGCATGTCATCAGTCCCGTATTCACCGAGTTCAAGTTCGTCATAGCTTCCGTTAGCCTTCAAATCGGCAGTAAGGCCCTGTACAGATACTTTAAATGTTTTTGCCATTTATGACTCCGAAATTAATTTATATCAAATTACACAAATAATTTATGTTTTAAAAGAAAAATTATATTTTAATTTTGAGTAACTCATTCCAGTCGGTCGTATAATGCGGGGAAACGAACTCGCGTCTCATTGACCATTTCTTTTTAATTCCCGCGCTTGCGATAAAAAGCGTGTTGTCGCCCCATTTTTTGTTGATCGAATCAAGCACATTGTCAACTGCCGGGTCGAATCTGTCCGGGGTGAAAAGATTATACTGCACTGAACCTGCCGGAACTATTCCGTCGAGAAGAACTCCCGCTTTTTTATATCTGAATCCCTTTTTATATATTCGTTCAAGCAGATTCAACCCGTATTCGGTCAGTTCCAGACTCGATGATGTCGGATAGGGAAGTTTGTAAGTCATGCTTCCGTTATACTGGGGTTCATCATCCTTGAATCTGTCCGTGTATATAAAAACGGACAGTGCCGAAGCCAGAGAATTCTGCTGTCTTAGTTTCGCCGCCGCATTCGAAATGTAGCCGGTTACTGCCTCTTTAAGCCCGTTAAGATCGGCAACTCTTTCTCCGAATGATCTTGAACTTACTATACTTTTTTTCGGTTCGGCTACTGAATCCATGTCAATACAAGGCTGGCCTCTAAGTTCCAAGACCGTTCTGAGCCCCGTTACTCCGCCCATATTCGTTTTAATCCAGCCGTCGGGCATATTTTTAAGGTCTTTAGCGGTTTTTATATTTTTTCTCGTCAGCTTGATCGTATTCTGCCTTCCGATGCCCCAAACATCCTCAACCGGCACTTTTTCAAGGCAGGCGTCAATATCTTTTACTGTGGTCAGATCCAGCACGCCTTCGCATTTCGGATATTTCTTGGCGATATTATTCGCAAGCTTTGCCAGCGTCTTTGTTCCGGCTATCCCGACTGAAACGGGTATTCCGGTATCTTTCATGACTTTTGCGCGGATCGTTTTCGCATATTCCGTTCTGTCTATATCCATGCCTGCAAGTTCAAGGAAGGCCTCATCTATTGAATATATTTCCATTTCAGGCGAAAATTCCGACAGGATATTCATAACTCTGTGGCTGATATCTCCGTAAAGCGAATAATTTGACGAGAAAACTGAAAGCTTATCAAGAATACTTTTTTCGATCTTGAAATAAGGGCTACCGCGCCTAACTCCAAGCTCTTTTGCTTCTTTTGTAAGCGCCACAACGCAGCCGTCGTTATTTGAAAGTATCACGACAGGTTTATTCTTCAGATCAGGCCTGAAGATCCTTTCGCACGATGCGTAAAAACTGTTGCAGTCTATGAGGGCGAAAATTATATTCATTTTAAAGCCTGTGGATTACCGTCGTCGCTACACCCCAGATCTCGAAATCCATGCCTTCTTTAATCTCAATAGGCTTATAACCGGGGTTTTCAGGCATAAGCTTGAATTTGCTGTTTATCCAGGACAGTCTCTTGACAGTGAATTCCCCTCCGATTATGGCTACGACGATCTTTCCGTGCTGGGCCTCAAGCGAACGGTCAACTATCAGAATGTCGCCCGAATGAATTCCTGCGCCTATCATCGAATCACCCTGAATTTCGACGAAGAAAGTCGCCGAAGGATTTTTGATAAGATATTCATTGAGATCAAGCGATTTTTCGAGATAATCATTTGCAGGTGAAGGAAAACCCGCCGACAGTTTCTCGGTGTAAAAAGGCAGCTCGATCTTTTTATCGGTGCTGACAGGGAATATCTTTGATATGTTCCTGATGTTCTTTTCCATATATGAAATATAACTAAAAATATCAATTGCGGGAATATAAAAGTGTATATATATTTGATTTAATAGTTGTTAAGGCTGAAAATGGTAAAAGCGAATCTACTTCATATCAGGGAAAGAATTGAAAAAGTTTGTGCAAAAACCGGAAGGAAACCGGGAGATATACTGCTTGTCGCAGTATGCAAAACATTTCCGATGTCAGCCAATCTTGACGCCATGAATGCGGCGCAGTACGATTTTGGAGAAAATAAACTTCAGGAACTTATCAGAAAGAGATCATATCTTTACCTTAGCGGAGACAGAAAATCAAAATGGCATATGATAGGCCATCTTCAGACTAATAAAGCGAAACAGGCAGTTATTAACGCGGACATGTTTCATTGTTTAGACAGTATCAAGCTGGCCGAAAAACTTAACGAAGCCTGCATACAGTTGGGTAAAGATTTCAAAGTTCTTATTCAGATAAATTCCAGCGGAGAAGAGAGTAAATCGGGAATAAAACCGGGAGAACTCAATCTTTTCCTAAAAGAGCTAAAACATTTCGAAAAGCTCAGGATACTCGGCCTTATGTCAATAGGCTCATTCAATGAAGATCAGGAAGACTCACGCGCAGAATTCAGATTCATGAAAGAACTTTTCGATCTTGCGAAAAAACATAACGGCTACAATATTGATATAAAAAATCTGTCAATGGGCATGAGCAACGATTTTGAAGTAGCCATTGAAGAGGGTGCAAATATTATAAGGCTCGGCACAGCTATTTTCGGAGCGCGTGACAAATGATTGGTCTTTTTTTTGATCTTCTTGCTCTGCTTATCGTTGCAAGGATACTCTTATTCTTCATAGGTTATAATTACGGAGCTTTTTACGAGTTCGTATTTACATATTCTGAAAAGATCCTCAAACCTATCAGAAATGTACTTCCGAAGTCAAAGGTTGACTGGTCGCCTTTCGTTGCGCTCATACTGCTGGATACCTTTGCAAAGCTTATGAACCCTCTGGTGTTTTTTATAGTGAACGGTGCGTACGAAAGGATACCTCTTTTGTTATATTCGGTCTTTATTTCGATGCTTTCTTCAGTTGCCGTAATATTTATAATAATATTTATTGTTAAGCTTGTAAATGATTGGGTTAAAGGTCAGAACTATGCACTGACAATAATTATGGATTCAATGACCGAGCCATTGATCGTCAGAGTTAAAACAAAGCTCCAGTTCAGCTTCAGAAGATATGCGGTATGGCTGATACTGGCTCTTCTTTTTGCCACCGAAGCGTTTATTCAGTATGAGCTGGAAAGGATAAATTACTAATTTGTATTTAAGGATAGATTTATGGAATTATCAAAAAAAGAAATAATATCAAAGAAATTTTCAAAATCAATGAAAGGCTACGACAGGGCAGAGGTGGAAGTTTTTCTCGAGCTTGTCGGGGATGAGGCGGACAAAATAGTTCAGGAAAATAATGAGCTCAGAAATAAAATTGAAGAAATGAATAAGGATTTTGAGAATTTCGTAAAGGAAAAAAAGGAATTCGGAATTGAACAGGCCAAAGCTAAAGCAGAGATAGAAAGGATCAAAAGAGAAACGGCAAAGTACTGCGATCAGGCCAGAGTTGACGCGAGAATGAGCGCGCAGAACACTATTAAAGAATCTTTTATGAAAGCTAAAGACCTTAAAAAAGATATTGATAAGCTCATGGAGATAAAGAATTCGTTTATTAAAAGGTATCAGGCATATATGAAGGATCAGCTGGAGAGCCTGAAAGCATTCCAGAAAGAAAATTATCCCGTCGAAAAGAAATAGAGGAGAGCAGGTTGAAAGCCGTATTCTATTCAGAAGCGCTTGAAAAGCTGATAAATAAGGATGATAAGCACATTTACATTCCTCTCGATCAGTATAAGGATAAACCTGAGCTTTTAAAGGACATTGTACGGTCACTCAAAAAGAGCAGCATCAATGAGATCTTTATAATAGACGAATGCGAAGTATTCGACCCTGAAGCAAAGGAAGAATATTTCATAATAACCGATCACATCAATTCAACCGGCGATAATCCTCTCATTGGCCCGAACGATGAAAGCGTGGGAGTAAGATTTCCCGACATGACCTTCCCGTACTCGGAGAAGCTTTCAAAAGAGATCAAAAAACTTTTCAAAGATAAAAAGATCAAATTCAGAAACACCGTTCTATACGGTTCAAATAAGAATCCCCCCAAAGCTGACATAAAAAAACTCATCAGCCTCAATTGTCAAATTTCAAACTTCAACATCATGTGGATCGACATTCTCGCACGACATGCAGGCATAGAAGTCGGCGCTGTGGGCATCAGAAAGAAATAATTTATTTCGCTTGCAATTATTCTAATAATAATTACATTTATAATCGCATATATAGTTGTGTAAAAAATATGAGCGTAAGTTATCTTAATTAAACAGAAAAGTATTGGGGGATTTATATGAAAAAAGTTGTAATGTTAATAATAGTGTTATTAGCAAATTTAGTTTTTTCAGATGTTATGCTTACTGAAGATTTCGAATCGGGTGGTTTTACCTATAATTCGTGGACTAACTCCGATGTGCCGGCTTGGTCTGTTGTTGATGATGTTTTCCATAATGGAAATCATAGTGCCTGTTCCGGTGATATTGATAACAATCAAAAGTCTGAGATTTCTATTAATATTCCTGAGGCTGTGAAAGCACAAAAAGGGACAAAAACTGATATTAATTTTTACTACAAAATATCATCTGAAGAAAATTGGGATTTTTTAAATTTTTATATCAACGAAGAACCGATTGCACAATTCTCTGGTGAAATTGACTGGACATTGTTTGAGTATTCTTTTTATACTACCGGTTCTCATGTTTTGAGGTTTGAATATACAAAAGATAGCGATGTCAGTTTAGGTAGTGATTGTGTTTGGATAGACGACATAATTGTTGAATCAAGTATTTTTGTCGATCCTCCAGCATTTTCTTTAGATGCGGGCTATTATCCTAATTCAATGAACCTTGAATTAAACAGCACTTACGATGATGCTACAATATATTATACCGATAATGGGTCAGTTCCAGATAATTCATCAGGTTTAAATTATTCTGCTTCAGGAATACCTTTTTCAAATTACTCAGGCATAGTTACAATAAAAGCTGTTACATATACAGTAAACGGAGACGCAAGCGCTGTCGTATCTAGAGATTATAATTTCAGTAATGAGTTATCCGGATCTGTCGCAGGTGTTTTATCAAAGGATAAGAGTCCATATTATGTAAACAGCGATATTACTATCCCCAATTTATCAACATTGACAATTGATCCCGGCGACAGTCTTTTATTTACAGGCTTTTACGGTCTGTATGTTAATGGAAGATTAAATGCAAATGGGAACGAAACTGATAAAATAATATTTACTGTGGATAGTTTAAATGAAGAAATATTTTATGGAGACGATGAAGAAGGTGGATGGGGTGGTATAATTTTTAACGGTTCATCCGATATA
>Ga0209417_1003275_pt1 | contig 22110 bp, 20 predicted proteins | sample RifGroF2_FD_184002 | JGI IMG/M metagenome (GOLD analysis project Ga0209417, IMG submission 184002) | Groundwater microbial communities from Rifle, Colorado, USA - Groundwater F2 (SPAdes) (version 2) | ecosystem: Environmental > Aquatic > Deep subsurface > Groundwater | place: Rifle, Colorado... | reverse complement strand
GGCAGCAACATCGGAATAATAAAAAGGCAACTATTAACTGGCAGTTCACGAACAACGATGCAAGAATCAAACTAAAACGACTTTATCCGACAATATTAGATTGACATGACACTAGTGATTATCTTTGTATCTGATTTTCCTTTTTAAATAATTGTCTAAAAATTCTTGACTATCCTTTTCATCGAATATATATACATCCATAGAATTATTTTCATTGATCATTATTTGATCATAAAATTCTCTGTCTTCTTCTCCGTCGATTTTATAATTAATCACAAGTCCGTTTATTAAAAAAAGATAGGATAAATTATTGCCATCCTTGACCTTAATTGGATTTGCAATCATTTTTGTAGGATGATTATTATTTTCAGTCAGAACAAATACCCCCACAGGATATTCATTGGTTCTTCCAGGATCATTTTCAAAAATCATTTTTCTTATTTTGTCTTCATGTTCTCCCAATGAAACTGAATCAAATATCCTTTGTTTAGAAATTGATGCTCGCCAGATTATTGATAATAAAAAAAGTTTGAATTTGGTGTAATTAACATTAGTTAAATGTAAGAACTTCTGATTTAATTGATTTACATTCCTTTCGAAAGCCGGATAGCGATCTTCCCTACCCTTACCTCCCCAGATCACAATGCTTGAATAACTTTCTAGACTTCCCAACAACTTTCTATCACAATCATCACATAAAATATATGCGTCATAGAATCCATTGGGTTGTAATTTTTTCCTTTTAAATTCTATTAAATCAACTGGAGAAATAAAATGCTTTTCATCAAACAATCCCTTATACATAAAGTCTGGAATTATATGAGATTGTTTTAATAATATTTTGTCTTGGTTACAAAGTCGGCATCTCATTTTTTATTGCACTCGAAATTTATCTTCTTTTAAAACGATAACAAACACTGCTAGATGAACATGTTCCCAAATGAATCCACATCTTCGTTCAAGATTGTTTTCTGTCCAATAACGATTTTTCTGTAGGTCAAAAAAAAACGACAAAATGATGTTTTATGCTTTATCTGATTAAGCCTTTGCAGCCTCTTCTGGCTTTTCGGATTCTGACACAGATTCGGAAGCTTTTGGTTCGGCAGATTGGGCTGTTGGTTCAGCTGTATCGTCCACCACTACAGTGGTTTCAGCCGCTGGTTCTGCTTCGGGCTCAGCACCCCTGATTTTTGCTTCAAGATTATCCACTACAGTTACGGCCTTTTCTTCCAGTTTCTCCCAGACTTCCTCAATTTTTGCTTCAACTGAATCTTTGGTTTCTTCAGCTTTTTCATGGACTTTTTCGCTGGTTTCCCGGGCAAATTCTTTCAGGTTTTCTTTAGTCTCATCAACTACTTCTTCAAACTTTTCAGTTTTTTCCTTTGCAAATTCCTTTGCCTGATCAATGCTTTGTTCCACTTTTTCGGTTCCAACTTTTTTGCTGGTCGAGAACAATCTTTTTAATGAATCTTTTAATCCCATAATGTTAGGTGTTTTTTGGTTTGCTAACAAAGATACAATCTGTCAGGCACATTCTGGTGCTAAACAACATTTAATTGAATGTAAAAGTACCGATGTAACACCATACTCCAATCAGGAAAATCATACATTTGTAAGAGTGATTTACGCCTTGTTGACCTGAAGTAATTACCAAAACTTTCTTCCCATGTCAATAATCGGACTCGATTTAGGAGGTACAAAGATCAATGCTGCCCTGTTTTCGGATGCGGGTGAAATCATGACTACCAGATATGACTTAGTTGGTGACAAAAAAGGCCCGGATGTTGGGTTGATTATACAGAACCAAATCAATTTCCTGATCGGCAAAGCGAATCAGTTGATTGACCCGGTAAATTCATTGGGTATTTCGGTTCCGGGAATATTTTATTCCGAATCAGGTAAAGTTTGGGCCCCGAATATCGCTGGTTGGGACGACTATCCATTACTCGATGAGCTTAACCTGATGCTCAGTGACAGAAAAATAAAAGTGAATATTGATAGTGACAGGGCCTGCTCAATTTTGGGCGAAGTTTGGAAGGGCAATGCCAGAGGCTGCAAAAATGCCATTTTTATGACTGTTGGAACAGGCATTGGAGCCGGGATATTAATTGATGGTCAAATATTGCGCGGAGCGAACGATATTGCCGGATGCATTGGCTGGCTTGCCCTTGACCGACCGTTTCAGGAAAAATACATTCCTTGCGGACTTTTTGAATATTTTGCATCAGGCGAAGGATTGGTGCGATATGCCCAGGATGTTTTATTGCAGAATCAGTCATACACTGGTGTTTTCAGAAGTGAGGCGGAACTAAATGCCATTAATTTAATCAGTGAATATGAAACCGGTGACGAAATTGCAAGAATAGTTGTGGACCGTGCAATTGAATATTGGGGAATGGCAGTTGCCAATTTAGTCAGCCTTTTTAACCCTGAAAAGATCATTTTGGGCGGAGGGGTTTTTGGAGAGGCTTCTCGTTTTCTGGACCGGATTTACACTGAAGCCAGGAAATGGGCACAACCAATAGGGTTTAACCAGTTTAGTCTCGAAGTGTCGATCCTGGGAAATCAGGCAGGATTATTCGGTGCGGCATATTTGGCAATAAAATGAAAAGATTTGCGTAGGTTGACTCACCCCAAGCCCTGCATACAGTGCTTTGCCCCTCTATTTTTCAAAGAGAGGGGCGGAGGAAGCGAAGCGACCGAGGGGTGAGTAAAAGAAATTAAATAAATGAACACGCACATGCACAACAAAAACCTTCTATTTCTGGCCGCATGTCTGGCTATGCTGCTGTTCGGAATTGCCTGTGTGGCTATTGGTACGATCAATGAATATCTGACCAGTACCTTTTCGGTTGATAAAATCTTTATCGGATTGCTGGCTTCCGCGTTTGCTGCCGGAGCGCTGATCGGTTCAGTCTCTTTCGGCCCTATTGTAGATCGCTTTGGCTATAAAGCCATTATGATCGTGAGCCTTTTGTTCCTATTTATCGCTTTCGGGATCATTGGCCGAACTGAACAACTGGCCATTATACAAGCCATGATTTTTCTTTTGGGTTTGGGCGGAGGAATTATCAACGGGGCAACCAGCGCTTTGGTTGCCGATTTGTTTACCGAAAAGAAAGGAGCCTACCTGAGCTTCCTGGGCGTTTTTTGGGGACTTGGCGCTTTAAGTCTTCCATTAGTAACCTCTATCCTGTTGAAAATTGACATGACCTATTCGTCCATCTTATCCATCATCGGGTTGCTGGCAATAATTCCACTGGGGTTATTCTTATTCCTGAAATGTCCGGAAGCTAAAAATTCAGGTGGAATCCCATACCGGAAATACCTGAAAATGATAAAGAATCCGACTATCCTACTTATTGGTTTTTTTCTGTTCTTCCAAAGCGGGTTTGAAACATTAACCACCACCTGGACGCCTAAATATTTTATGGAAGTCTATTCTTCGAGCACTCAAAATGCACTGATTTCGCTGACCATTATGAGCATCAGCCTGACCATCTCAAGGCTACTTTTAGGCATTGTGTTAAAAAAGACCGAAGCATGGAGAGTACTGGTTGCCGGCTTACTAATTACTCTTTCTGGTTTAATACTGATGAAATTTGGGGCGTCCTACTCTCTCGGACTGGTGGGTATTGGTATGCTTGGTTTTGGTGCGGCCGCCTCCTTTCCGGTTATGTTGGGATATGTGGGCTCCATGTTTCCCGAAATTTCAGGAGCAGCTTTTAGCCTTGTTCTGGTTATGGCTCTGACCGGGAATATGCTGCTCAATGCCCTCGGAGGAATTGTGTTCGAAACATACCATGTTGCAAGTTTTTCGCTGTATATGATTGCGATAATCCTTATCATGCTCATTCTCCTGTATCTGATTGTATTGAAACTAAAAAAGCAAAATATTTTAAACAACTAAACAAACAAACCTATGTTAGCAAAAGAATGGTTGAAAAACGCACGTGGAATCATGGATAAAATTGAATCCACCCAAATGGAGAACATTCAGAAAGCGGCTGAAATTATGGCCGACACCATCGAAAAGGAACGTTGGGTGCATACTTTCGGTTGCGGTCATGCTACTTTGCCCATCGAAGAAATGTATCCGCGAATTGGTGGATTTGTTGGGTTTCACCCCATGTGCGAACTCCCGCTTACTTTTTTCACCAATATTATGGGCGGAATGAGTGTGCACAACTTTATTTTTCTTGAGCGTGTTGAAGGTTACGGAACTGAAATCCTGAAAGGATATACCTTTCATAAAGACGACTGTTTCTGGCTTTTCTCACATACCGGAATTAACGCGGTAAACATTGACATTGCCCTGAAAGTAAAAGAAATGGGCAACAAACTGATTGTGTTCGGATCGGCAGGCGAGGCGGAAGGCAAAAAATCAAGGCATTCGAGCGGGAAAAATATTTTTGAAATCGCTGATGTGGTGGTTGATACCTGTGTCCCGATTCAGGATGCCAGTGTAAGCCTGAAAAACCATATGGATAAAATTGGACCGATATCCACCATGGGATTTATAACTGCGGTTTGGATGACTGTAACCACAGTTGCCGAAATACTTGCCGACCGTGGAGTAAAGCTGTATATTCATCCTTCGCACAATGTACCTGGCGATACCACCGCTAACGAACGGTTGACCGAATGTTTGGATGTTTATAAAAAAAGGATAGCGGGAGTGTAGATGGCAATAAATTACCAGAATCGAACAACGAAAACTGCCGGCAGAATTGTTAGTAGCTTTAGTTATTTTTGGCGTTGAATCAAACCGACAAAAGAGTCTTTAGGTACGATTTTACATCAGGATAGTTTTCAACGATACGATAAACTTCACATTCCCTGCAATTCATATTCTTACACATTGTTCCTTTTTCTGATGCTTCCCAACAGGGAAAAGTGTTGCTGTTAAATGCCTGACATTTTTCACGCTCCACGGCAGAACATTTCCGTATTGCCCAACAAGGAATTAAAGCCATAACAGACCTGATTCCGGCAATATTTAATCCATCTTCAACAATTAGCTTATGAATATATTTTAAACGAACGATATCAACTTGCGAAAACAAATGACGGTTCGTTTCTTTCCTGAATGGAATAATCAATCCTCTATCAATATATTGCCTGATAGAATGAACCGGGATTCCTGAAAGGGTGGAAGTGATACTTAAAGTATAAACCGGAGTGGTACTTTCAACTGAATTATTCTCCATGATATTTTAGCTTTTATAATTAGAATAGCCACTCCCTCCTAAGAGTTGATAAAATTGGGATTATGATTCATGCTTTCGCTTTGTTAACAGCATGAATGTCTGAATTTTAAATGAAATAATTTGCAACTAAATAAAAATATTTCTGTATATTTATTAAAATGTGAATTTTCCAGTACAGAAATCATGAATTTTGATTCTCTTCAATGGTGTAATCAGAATTTCAGGAAATCAAAATAATCTTGATTAAATATAATTAATGCTGTGAACGACCTATCTTCCATAGATCATGCATTTACCAGAAAGCTAACCGAAATTGTTCACGCAAATCTGGAAAATGAGAATTTTGGTGTAAAAGAATTAGCCAGAGAAACTGGCATGAGCCGATTCAATTTAAACCGAAAGCTTCACTTCATTTGCCACAAAACAATCAACCAGTTTATACGCGAAATACGACTGGAGCAGTCCATGGAGATGCTACGGCAAGAGTCATTGACTGCTTCTGAAGTTGCTTTTAAGGTCGGGTTTAGCAGTCCGGCGTATTTTAGTTCTTGTTTTTCAGAATATTTTGGGTTCCCTCCAGGAGAAGTCAAAAAAAGAAGTTTGAGCGTATCCGGCGAAAAGGTTGAAGTATCTTCGTATGAACCGATAAACACTTTACAGGAAAGGTCATCAATAAAAGCACCGGCTTTAGCAATGTCAAAACAAGTCAAACGAATCATCACTTTTGCATCCTTCTGCCTTATATTTTTCCTGATTTTGTTCTATCTTTTATATCCTGAAACTTTCGGTCATATAAATTTTGGGGGAAGCAATCGGTTAAACAAAACAAAATCTATCGCCGTTCTACCTTTTATCAATGACAGTAAGGATCCTGAGAATGTATATTTTATCAACGGGGTATTGGAAGCAATTCTGGATAACCTTGCTAAAATAAAGGATTTGGAAGTCCGGCCCCGAACATCAGTCGAGAAATACAGAAACAATAAGTTCAAATCTACACCTCAGATAGCCCGCGAACTCGGAGTCAATTACATTATTGAAGGCAGCGGACAGAAAATAGGAGACCAGATAAGTCTGTACATCCAGCTTATTGAGGTAAGTTCGGACAAACACATTTTGTCAAGCCGATACAACATGAAACTGGAAGACATCTTTGACCTTCAGAGCGAGGTGGCAATAAAAGTTGCTTCCGAAATAAAGGCAGTTATTACACAGGAAGAGAAAAAATCTATTGAAAAGCCTCCCACAACCAGTGTCGCTGCATGGGAAATGTATTCGCGGGGATTTGAATTGCATAATATTGCAGATCTGGAAAATAATATTGAAAATGACAAACAGGCTAAAGTTTACTTCAAAAAGGCCATTCAGCTCGATTCCATGTATGCGGAGCCTTATGTGCAACTTGGGTGGATCTGCTATGCATTCGATCAATCAGATTCTGCTTTTTTCTATGCAGACAAGGCTTTGCATTTCGATGATAAAAATTCAAATGCATACTGTTTAAAAGGTTTTTCATTTTATGCATCAGGCATGGGTTCAAAAGCCGAGGAAGCCTTAACCCTGGCTATACAATATAATCCAAATTGCTCTCTCGCTTACGATTTCCTTGCTGATATTTATTATAACAGGGGTGATTCTTATAAGGCCATTAAGAATAAGCTAATTGTACTTAAGCTTGAAAATAATTCAATTGAGAAGCGTTATAATTTAATTAGTTTATGGGATAGTTTCAATAACGTAGGCCTTTATGATGAAGGGAAAAAATATGCAGAAAAACTAATCGCACTGACCGGCGATTCAACCTACTATTACTGGAGTTTGCTACAGTCAGATTACAATTTGGGTAACTACGAATCGGTAGTTAACTATGCGCATAAAATATATCGTACCGATTCACTAAACCTAGGTAAATTGTTAGGATTTCACCATTCTTATTTTCTTGGAAATACCTATGTGAATTTAAGAAATTACAAGCAAGCCTACCGTGTATTGGAAAAATACACCACATCGATGAAAAGGCAAGGCCGTAAAGTACAGCCATATCACTATTTCGGATATATTTACCAACAAAATGGTAAGCAGGCAGAGGCGAATTTCCATCTGAAGGGATCAATTCAGGATAGATTATATTTTATAAAACTAAATAAGCCAAAAGAAGTTTCTCCCCCGAATTTAGGTCTGGCCTTTATTTATGCTGCGCAAGGCGAAAAGGCAAAATCACTGGAATGCCTGCGGGTAGTGAACAGATGCGCTCCATTTTTATATACCTGTGCCCAAATTACCGGGTTTAAAATCAGCCCAATGGTTGATTGCATCCGCAATGAACCTGAATACAAAGTATTTCTTAAAAATGCAGAAGTCCGGTACCAGGAAGAACACAATAAAGTTGAAAAATTATTGCGAACAGAAGGTATTCTGATCTCTTCAAAGCAATAATCCATGGTTTTACTTTCCTGAGTTTGCGAAAATCACCAGTTACTACCCAATTTTCTTGCCTACATTTTACACATTAAAGCCAACTGTTTTTTAACTCCTTGTTGTTGAAATAGGGAACTTTCAATAAAAATCGAAATAAATCGATAAAAATTGAAAGTTTTCGATTCTAAAATTGATATGCAATACCTGATGTTTTAGCTGAACTTTACCTGAAACAACCCTTCAAAAGTTTTCATGAACAATCCGGAAATCATTTAACTGAGTATGAAAATTAGAAGAGAATATTTATGTCAAAATATTTGTCCGATATCCACTTTCAGAAAACGAATAAAACCAACAAAATGAAAAAAATTCAAATTTTGCTTTTGCTTCTCTTGGCTATATTTTCCTTAAAGGCCCAGGATTATTATATTAGTTTTGCAGGAACAGGAGAAAGTGCAAGTGTTGGTTCTGTGACGGTTGAAAACCTTACTCAGGGCAAGAGTATAAGCCTCAGTGGTGCAGAAGTGCTTCATCTAATGGGAACAGTCACCGGGTTAAATCCGGTACCTGGCAATGCTGATAAAGCCTTGCACATTTATCCCAACCCCATGACAGAAAACAGCATCGTTGAATTTATTGCGACTGCCCCTGGCATGACAAACATTGAGCTATTCGACATTACAGGGAAAAGAATTGCTGTAACTCAAAACAGATTAACTATTGCTAAGCACTCTTATAAGGTAAGTGGCCTTCAGACCGGAATTTATACCATCAGAATTAATTCAGATACCTATAACTATACCGGCAAACTGGTAAGTAATGGCTCACCTGGCAAAGAAATAAGAATAAGCTACATCGGCAATAATGCAATTCAAGTTACCACTCAAAAGTTGAAAAGTGCTGCTGCAGGAATTGCCATGCAATACACGAATGGCGACTTGTTGAAAATTACCGGAAGTTCAGGCAATTACCGTACAATAATAATGGATGTGCCAACTGCAAGCAAAACGATTACATTCACATTTATAGCGTGCACGGATGCCGACGGGAATAATTATCCCGTTGTTAAAATTGGCGACCAATGGTGGATGGCCGATAACCTGAAAACCACTTCATACAAGGATGGAAGCCCCATACCATTGGTACCAGATTATAATACATGGAAAGATTTAAAAACTCCGGGTTACTGCTGGTTTAATAATGATACTTTTTATAAAAATACCTATGGGGCCTTGTATAACTGGCTTGCGGTAAATACAGGTAAGCTTGCTCCTACCGGCTGGCATGTACCCTCTGATGCAGAATGGACAGTCCTGACCACTTTTTTAGGGTATGAAGATATCGCGGGTGGAAAAATGAAAGAAACCGGAACAACCCATTGGAAAGCTACTAATACCGGTGCTACAAACTCAAGTGGATTCACCGGCTTGCCTGGGGGTTACCGTGACTACAACGGACATTACAATGATCTCGCTGACCGGGCCGTATTCTGGTCCACATCTGATGCCAATACTGGAGACGCATGGCTCAGGGAACTTCATTACAGCTTTAATTATGTGAACCGCTTCGACTGGTATCAGGTACATGGCTACTCTGTCCGTTGTATTAAAAATGATATCAACTATCCTGCCGAACCGATGGTTACCACCGCTGCTGCAACCAATATCTCTCAAACTGCTGCCACATCAGGAGGTAATGTTACTTCACAAGGCAGTTCGGCAGTTACAGCACGCGGTGTTTGCTGGAGTACATCAGCCAATCCAATCATTTTAGGATTTCACACTTCCGAAGGTAGCGGAAGCGGGTCGTTTAAAAGTAATATAACCGGACTAATTTCAAGCACGCCTTATTATTTCAGGGCTTATGCTACCAATAGTGTGTGCACATCGTATGGAAACGAAGGGAGTTTCACAACCTCGACAGGTTCTGGTTACACTTGCAATACACCACCCATCATCCCAGGTGACACCGGCATTGAAGTAAAAAATTTGCAAGAGTGTCTGCTTTTTCTTATAGATAAAAACATATTTAAGGCCTACCAGCTACCTAATAGACCAACCGTTGATGAACTTAACCAATGGGAAGAATTGCTAAATAAAGAGAAAGAATCAGTATTATTTGGAGAAGGAACACGGCAGTTAGTGTTTACCTTTCAGGTGCAACAAGGATTGGGTGATAACTTGAGGGGTGTGGTTGAAGAAACTACAGCTGCAAAGTTAAATGAGACATTGAAAGAATTGGGAGCAATCCCGATGTATGTTGTCTTTGGCTCGGTAGTGAATGTCGATTTAACACCAGCCACAGGCTTGACCATAATCGCCTACGACAAAGACATTACTGGTGAGTTGAGGCTAGGTGAAGCGACTACCGATCCAGCAGGCAACTACAGTATCATATATCCAGAATACAAGTTTCGACACTCTCCGAGCGAAGTTGGTGGACCGAACCTATTCATGCGAGTATACTCCGCGAGTGGGACTATCTTGGTACAAAGTAAAACTGTCGTCAATGCTCCAATTGAGCAGATATTGGATGTGATTCTACCTTAAAGTTCACTTATATTTCTCGACATTCATATGTCAGACATCTTCAAAGCGTGCAGTCCCTCTCACTGCTGCATCAAAAATTAATAATTTTAATGAAAAATCTTGTAAAATCAATGGGATTAGCGTAAGTAGAAAAAAAGAATAAAACCCTAAGCTATTATATAACATTGATCACAATTCTTATTGCCTGTAACTTATGGCTTACGTCACCATCACAGACACCAGCGCAAGGTTTGAAAATAGCCATTCACCTGCGTAGCGTTTATGAAAGTAAAATTAGCATGATATCTATCACAGGTACAAAACCATCTAAATCGATCACTGAAGTGCAGGGAATAAAAAATGGAGAATCGGCTTTACTTCAGGTTTCAAAGGAATTCCTTCCCGGGGAGTTTGTCATTCGGTTCGATTATAAAGACAAGAAGGAGAGTACTCCCTATCCTTCGGAGAAACGGATACTGATAAACAACCAGGACCTCGAACTCTGGGTGAGCCCTGTTTATTGTAATAATCCGGATAGTACCTGGTTCTCAAAAGATGAAAGGGAAAATGCAGCATTTGCATTATTCTCGAAACAAAACAACCGGCATAAAGAGAAACTGGGGTTGCTACAGCAATTTCTGATGAACTACGACGATACCAAATCAAAGTTATACCGGCAAGGAGTTAGGGAATACGAACAACGACGAAAGTCATACAACCAATGGCTCGATGAACGGGTAAAACAGGACAAAACATTGTTTGCCAGCAGCATGTACAGGTTCAGTTTTGTACCTCAAATTCCCTGGCAAGGTACCGAAAAAGAGCGGATGATCAGTGTGATCAACCATTACTTCGATGGTATCGATTTCAACGATCCGGTCATTACCCGTACATCGCAACTAAATGATTGGATGAACAGTTACGTGAACCTTTACGGACAAATGGCTACCACCGTAGCCCTGCGGGATTCATTAATTCCTGCCTCGGCGAAAACTGCCATCGAAAAGGCAAAAGCCGGTAATCCACAGGTGTATGGCTGGATGGTTGATTATTTTTATAAAGGCTTTGAAAGTAACAACATCCCGGCAGGAATGAAAGTGCTTGAATCTTACCTGAACGATCCCAATTGTCTTACATCCAAAAGAATGGAGATAGAGCGGAGACTGAAAGGAATGGAAACACTTGTGCCAGGTAGCATAGCTCCTGATATCTTGTTGAAGGATACGGATGGCAGTTTGTTTGAGCTGAACGCATATAAAACAACGTCGGATTATATACTCTTATTATTCTGGTCAGCAGATTGCAGCCACTGCACCGAAACGGTTGATGCACTCTACCCCTGGCAAATGCAACCGGGTATATCTCCAAAAATATCAACTGTTGCAATTAGTTTGGATGAGACAGAAACAGAGATGAAAGCCTGGGACCAAAAAACAAAAAGACTTGAGGGTTGGAAGCATCTGCGGACTACTGAAGGTGTCCGCAGTAAAGTAGCAAGTGATTATTTTGTGCTGGCTACACCTGTGATGATATTATTGAATAGCAAGACGAAAGAAATCGTTTCATTACCATCAACTTTGGCGCAATTAAAGACTGAATTGCGATAAATGGTTTAACCTATTCCAACACATTCAGGAGCACTTCGGCAACAAATCATTGGGAACTTTCAATAAAAATCGAAATGAATAGTCAAAAATCGAAAGTTTTTGATCCTAAAATTGATATGTACCGGTTGGTGTTTTAGTCGAACTTTACCAAAAAAAGAACTTCAGAAGTTTTCAGGAAGAATCCGAAAATCCTTTAACAGAGTAGGAAAACTAAAAAACTATCTATCATGAAAAAGACAATCTATTTAATTTTGGTAGCATTCCTGTTGGTAATGGGATGCTCAAAAGTGGATGATGTTTCAGTTGTTAATCAAGATGAAAATCAGTTGAAATCTGCAGGATGTGAAGCTTTAGTTTTAATGGCAAAACCAAATCTTAGAATGGTCCATTTAGTATATACAAGTGGAGAAAATTTGGAAAATGCTATAGTTGAAATTACATTGCCTCAAATTACAAGTTATGTAAATGGTCCATCAAGTCCAATAGCGCTATTCCCATTTACTCCAAATAACATTGATAAACCAACAGTAATAACTTGGGTGGGAAATTTAACAAGTTGTACCCCAAAAACATTTTGCATTATTGTTGAACCTGATTGTAATCCAAGTGGTAAAGCTATCATTTGGTCTGACTTTAAAGTAAATGGGGTTTCCAAAAAAGGAACGATAAAAAATAAGGTTTTTGCATGTATTTAAGGCAATATCGTTTCCAAACTATTTCCCTAAATAATCTGGTCACAGAATAGAGAGTCACAAAAAAGAGCGCTGTGACTCTCTCATTATTAAATGGGCCAGTCACATATTGTCATATTGAATATCAAAGGATTATTTGTATCTTGTAAAGGAGGAATTCAATCAATTTATACGTTACAAAACTTCATGAAATTCCTGACCCGTTCAAATATAATTCCTTTGTTTAAAGGTGTGGTAGATGCCATCCAACCATATGCCAAATCGAACCAGGTAAGTTTAATATTTAAGCCGGAGATTACTGAATTGATCGTAGAGTATCATCCTGAAATCGTCATTCACGATGTCACGCAACTTCTGTGTAATATCATTGCTTTTACTCCACAAACCTATCAAATTGAAATGAAGCTAAATGAGGTCGTTATAGAGGATGAGCCCTATTTAGAAATTGGGATTAAAAATGATGGAGCCAACCTGTCCAGAATTACTGAAATCACTGCTCATATAACAAATAATGTTAAAGTAACTTCTCTCGCACATAATGAAACCCTTTATCAATTGTATGTTTCGTATAATAAACTTGAGATACAGGAAACCAACACTGATATTTCAAAAATAGATCATCATGGTATTCCGGCCTATTATGCACAAATAAGTAAGAAACTTCGTTCCCATTTTGCCAATCCCGAAAATCTTGAACGGGCAGCAGCAATTAAGAACCAGGCTGATGGAGTTTTTCTTCAAAAAATAAATGCGCTTATCATGTCTAACCTCGAACGGGAAGGTTTTGATCCGGATTGTTTATGCAAAGGTATGGCGCTTAGCAGAACGCAACTTTATCGAAAACTTACTGCTTTAACTCATCAGCCACCCGCACAATACATTCAATTTGTCCGGTTACAAAAGGCAAAGGAATATCTTCAGAATACGGAATTAAATGTAGGAGAAGTCGTACTGAAAGTGGGATTTGCAAGTCATAGCCATTTTACCCGTGCATTTCACGATCAGTTTGGTTTCAATCCGTCATTTCTTAAAAAAGATAATCCTGATAATGGAACGTAGGATCAAATTTTTAGGACAAAGAGGCTAACACATAAGAGTCATTTAGTCATACATTTACAATAAAAAATCATGGACACACTTCAAAAGAATAAACAATTCGTTCTGGAATATTTCAATGCAATAAGCGGAGTAAAAAAGACCGGAGAGTTAATTGACCGGTATATGAACGATGATGAACTTAAAAATCATATTCTATTTTTCGACACCATTTTCCCCAATTATGAATTATTGGCAGATGAAGTAACTGCCGAGGGAAACCGTGTAATTGTTTTAGCCCGGCTAAGGGGAAAACACGAGGGTGAAATGAATGGAATTCCTCCTACTTATAAAATGGTGGATTTTCCGTTTGCTATAGGTTATATCATGGATAACGGAATTATTGTTGATCATTGGATGATAGCAGACCAGGTTGCATTAATGGAGCAATTGGGCGTAACCCAATAATTGAGAACTGAAAAATAGTTATTGACAGGAAGACTTCCTAGCGCTTTAGATTTCTCAAACAAGTAGGTTTTAAAGGGAAATTTAAACATTCCCCAAGTACTCAAATTTATGAGTGTGGAATTGTTATGTCAAAAAAAGAGGTGAAATAATCTGATTTCTAAAAATGAGTCCACCCCGAAAAGTCCGAGTTCTTTGATTTTCAACTTCTTTACCCCTGCCCCTAAAGGGGAACTCGTTGAAAATCAAAGAACTCTTCAAAGTCCCCTTCAGGGGATTTAGGGGTTTTTGACTTTTCTGAAGTGGACTCTAATATCATTTTCTAAACTTAATCATATTCAAAATGGAAACATCAACTATTTTGGTAGCAGGTGCTACAGGATTATTAGGCAAAGAGATTTGCCGCTTGCTCAGAGCAAAACATCTATCTGTGAAAGCCATGGTCAGATCAACCTCTGATCCGGTTAAAACCGAACGACTTACTAAACTAGGTGTTCAGCTTGTTCAGGCTGATCTCCGAAAAAAGGAAACTTTAAACCAGGCGCTCCAGGGTGTAAAAACCGTTATCACCAGTGTTTCTTCCATGCCATTTTCTTACCAATCCGGCGAAAATGATATTCAATCGGTGGATGAAGATGGAATGATCAACCTGATTGATGCTTCAAGAAAGGCCGGAGTAAACCATTTCATCTATACTTCCTTCTCCAAAAATCTGGATCTGGATTTTCCATTGCGCAATGCCAAAAGAAAGGTAGAAAGTTACCTGCAAAACAGTGGTCTCATCTATACGATCCTGCGCCCGGGTTGTTTTATGGAACTTTGGCTTACCGCCGCAGTTGGATTTGATGCCCCCAATGGAAAAGTAAACACCTGTGGATCCGGAGCAAATCCTTTAGCCTACATTTCTTTTAAAGATGTTGCAAAGTTCGCAGTAGAAAGTATTTCGAATCCGGCTGCAAAGAATGCGGTCCTTGAACTTGGAGGACCTCAAAATCTTTCTCAATTGGATGCCGTGAAAATTTTCGAAGATGTTCTTCAAAAGAAAATTGAAGTTGGGAATATCCCGGTTGATGCGCTGCAGTCGCAGTTAGATGGCGCTGAAGACCCCATGCAGAAATCTTTTTCCGGACTGATGTTGTGTGTAGCTAATGGTGATCGAATTGATATGAAAGAAGTTTTGGCCAAGTTTCCGGTTGAATTAGCTTCTGTGAAAGACTTTGCAAACTCGGTTGTGTAAATTTATGTAAAATCTTAAATACTCATCATCATGAAATTTAATCTCATTTATTGCTTAATGATTGCATTAAGTATTGGCGGTTGCTCCCAACCGAAAAATTCAAAAATTGAAGGAGCATGGAAACTCGTTCAATATCAAACTATTAATGGAGACTCAGTTACTAATGAATTCCCAGGCAAGAGAGATATTAATGTAACTAAAATCTGGTCAGGAAATCATGTTGCCTTTGCAGGCACGGATAAATGTGATACAATTGTTGAGCCTGATTGGTACGGGGTTGGAACATATACACTCGAAGGAAACAAGTATGTTGAAACCACAAGTATTCTTTTTTACAAACCTTGGGAAGGTACAACGATTAAAATGAAAATGGAGATGAAAAATGATACTCTTATCGTGAATTATCCTGTTGATGATAAAGGTCAAATGGATAAAGATTGGGCATGGATTGATAAATATGTAAGATTATAATTATGAAATATCTTTTATTTTCTGCCTTGGCAATGGTTTTGCTTTGGTCGTGCCAATCAAAGTCTGTATCCAACGGATCGCCTGCCGATTTCAAAATTTTCAAAGGAACCAACATTGGCTACTGGCTTACATATTCTGGGGGAGCGGAACGCGACAGTTTCTTTCAGGAAAAAGACGTTGTTGCCATCAGAGAACTTGGTTTCGATTACATACGCCTTCCCATCAATGATGATAAAATGTGGGATGAAAATGGTGTCCGGCATGAAGATGCTTTCAGGTTGCTTACCAACTGTTTGGACTGGTGTCGGATACATCAGATTAAAGTGATTGTTGATATGCACAATTTGCGTTCTCACACTTTTGAGAATAAAGTAAACCCACTGATGATTGATTTAAAAGAGCAGGAAAAATTTTATGGTTTGTGGACTGATCTTTCTTCGGTGCTAAAAAAATACAGTTTATCTGACGTGGCCTACGAACTGTTGAATGCACCTTTTGCTGACGATCCGGAACAGTGGAATAAGGTAGTTGCCAATGCTGTAAAAACCATTCGCGCTTTGGAACCGGAACGTATGATCGCCATTGGATCGAATATATACCAATCGGCCAGTACCTTCGATGTTTTAAAAGTCCCCGACGATAAAAACATTATTCTGAGCTTCCAGTTTTACGAACCTTTTTTACTGACTTTCTACCAGAACAAGTGGATGGAATTTAAAAACTATACCGGTCCGGTGCATTATCCCGGAGAATTACTTACAAAAGCTGAATACGATACCCTTTCGGCTGATCAGCAAGCCATAGTAAAAGATTTTGTTGGTGTGGAATGGAACAGGAAGAAACTGGAAGAAATGATGCAGATTCCTGTTAAAAAGGCTAAAGAGCTGGGTATTCAGGTGTGTTGTGCTGAGTATGGCACAAATGTGGAAACTCCGGAAGGCGACAAAATACGGTGGTACAACGACATGATTTCGGTATTCAATAAAAACGGTATTGCATCATCCAACTGGAACTACAAAAGCGATGATATGGGATTGCTAAAAGGAAATGGTGTAAAAGATGAACTGCTGATTCAAACCATTCTGAAAAGGTAAAATACTAAGATACACTTCTCGAGAGAGTTTAATTGGTCTTTTAACTCTTAAAAAAAGAAAGCAAATATTTTGCATAAAGGAGGAATCCGAAAATCCTTTAACAGAGTAGGAGAACTAGAAACGAATATTTATGATAAAATATTTGTCAGAGATCCAACTTTGAGAAAACGAATAAAAACAATCAAATGAAAAAATATCCAATCGTGTTGTTGCTTCTTTTGGGTTCATTTTGCTTACAGGCACAGGATTACAGGATTAGTTTTGCAGGAACAGGAGAAAGTGTCAGAGTTGGTGCCGTATCTGTTGAGAACCTTACCCAACGTACAAATACAACCCTTGATGGTGACGCGGTTCTTCATCTTATAGGAACAAGTACGGGATTAAATCCGAATCTGGATGATATAGAGAAATCCTTGAAAATTTATCCAAATCCATCGACAGAAAAAAGTATGATTGAATTTGTCGCGATTGCTTCAGGTCTGACAACCATTGAACTATATGACATTACGGGGAAAAGAGTCGGGATAGTTCATGATAAATTAACAATTGCACGGCACTCCTATATGGTAATTGGTCTTCAGACCGGAATTTATACCGTAAGAATTAATTCTGATGCCTATACCTATACCGGCAAATTGGTTAGCCAAGGCTCATCTGGCTCAGACATTAAAATAAGATACATTGGCAATAGTGCAATTCAAATTACCACTCAAAAGTTAAAAAGCACAACCTCTGAAATAACCATGCAATATACAAATGGTGACTTGTTAAAAATTACCGGTAACTCTGGTAATTACAGCACAATTTTTATGGATGTACCAACCGAAAGCAAAACGATTACATTCACATTTATAGCTTGTTCAGATGCTGACGGGAACAATTATCCTATTGTAAAAATTGGCAACCAATGGTGGATAGCTGAAAACCAGAAAACGACCACATTCAAAGATGGCAGTTCGATACCATTAGTCACTGATAATAATCTTTGGGCAAAATTAGAAACCCCCGGATATTGCTGGTATAAGAATGATGAGCTTTACAAAGATACTTATGGAGCTTTATACAACTGGTTTGCAGTGAACACAGGCAAGCTTGCCCCTGACGGCTGGCATGTACCTACCGATGAAGAATGGACAATGCTGACCACTTCTTTAGAAGGCAAAGATTTAGCGGGTGGAAAATTGAAAGAAACAGGAACAAGTCATTGGATTGCCAAGAGTAAAGGAGTATCAAATATGAGTGGCTTTACAGGATTACCCGGGGGCTACCGAGACTATAACGGACTTTTTCATGATATCAACAACAGGGCTGTCTTCTGGTCTGCATCTGTGGCCAATACAGGAGATGCATGGCTCAGGGAACTTCATTACAGTTACGATTATGTGAATCGGTTCGACTGGTATCAGGTGCATGGTTACTCTGTGCGTTGCCTCAAAGACGTTATTGGCTATCTCTTATCACCGATGGAAATAAACGTGTCAGGTGGAGATGCATGGGGCAGTGGAGGCTCAGTGAGCTTTTCAGTTGGATACCTAACTGCGACAACCAGTGAAGGAGCAAATGGGTCAGTAATACTGGGGATACAACAACCTTACGAGATTTTGGTTGTTGCCAAACCCTGAGTTGCCAAAGGGATAAACATGATTTGCCCTGTATATCCCAATCCGGCAAGAAAGTAGGTGTTTAACAATCTTGCTTTTACCGGTTTTTTGAGAAAGCAAATCTAAGGCTATAAAGAAGTGAAAACATTGAAAATCAATAAAACCAAATAACATGAAACGAATTATTACTATTTGTACTTTGCTATTTTTAACTGTCTTTTTATTTGCACAGGCACCCGACAAATTAAGTTTTCAGGCCGTTGTGAGAAACTCAAGCGGCCAATTGGTAAGTAGTCATAAAGTAGGCATCCGTTTACAAATATTGAAGGGTTCGGAACTTGGAACATCTCTATATATTGAAGAACACACCGTAACTACTAATGTCAATGGACTATTAAGTATTGAATTGGGAACTGGTTTTGTAACAAAAGGAGATTTTAAAACAATTAACTGGGGAGATAGCCCCAATTTTTTGAAAAGCGAGATTGATCCAACCGGTGGAAATGACTATACCATAACGGCTGTCAGTCAACTATTGAGTGTTCCTTACGCACTATATGCCAAAAATAGCGGAACACCTGGCCCGCAAGGCCCTCCTGGTGATAGCAAATGGACTGATGTTGCCGGAGGTATCAATTATGGTAATGGTAATGTTGGCATTGGCATTGCAAACCCTGTCTCAAAATTCGAAGTAGCAGGACAAATAAAAATTACCGGAGGTACTCCGGCTAAAGGTGAAGTTCTAACCACTGATAGTACTGGTCTGGCAACCTGGGAACCAATTGGCAGTAACGGTAACGGGAATAGCCATTCTATTGGCGAATCATACGGAGGTGGCATCGTGTTTTATGTATATGATAACGGTCAGCACGGTTTAATTGCATCCACCGCTGACCAAAGTACAGGAATACGATGGGACAATTCGAAAGGAAATGGTTATATGGTTCGAAACGATGGAGTTTCTATTGGACGATTCAGTACAGATTTTACTATCTCACAATTTGGGGAAGGAAGTTATGCAGCTGCAATTTGTGCCAGATATTTGGGTGGAGGATTTGGCGATTGGTATTTACCTTCAAAATACGAGTTAAATTTATTGTACGGCCAAAAATCCGTGGTTGGCGGTTTTGCTACTGGCAACTATTGGAGTTCTACGGTTAACGCACCAGGCAACTATGGTCCCTCGTATGCTCCATGGTACCAGAACTTTGGCAATGGCCTCCAGAATGTCGGAAACTATATTAACACTTTTCTTGTTAGGGCGATTCGAGCCTTTTAAATACGACGCTGAACCCTCCATAATTGAATGAATTGATCCGTCTTTTAGCCATATTAACTGTATTAAATTTTTCAAAAAATAATTTCAGGGAGGAATCCGAAAATCCTTTAACAGAGTAGGAAAACAATCAAAAACTATTTATCATGAAAAAGACAATCTATTTTATTTTGGTGGCATTCCTGATTGTGTTGGGATGCTCAAAAGTGAATGATGTTTCTGTTGTGAATCCAGAGGAAAACCAGTTAAAATCTGCCAGAACCGCATCGCCAATTGCTCCATGGGGGAGTCCTGCAACTATGGATAACAATGATGTGTTAATGACTGCTTTATGGGCTCCCCCAGGGATTGCTCCTATTGGAACTGAGGATAAATATCCTTATTATAGTTTTCATCAATTAGTTTATGACTATACACCTTATTATGTAAATGGAGATACAGAGTATAATCCTGATAATTATGATTTAATGGCTCATTTTGGATATTTTAGCCCAGAGGATGTAGATGATGCAGTTGTTGAGTTTACGTTTCCTCACATTAAATATTTTCTTCCTCATATGTTAGTTTCAGATCCATCTGGACAAGATACAAGAAGAGTATTTACTGTTAATAATGTTGATAATCAAACAGTGATAACTTGTGTCACTAATTTGAAGAAAGCTTATTGGAATACAGCAACTCCTTCAAAACGAATAGGAAGCCCGATGTTCTGTTTTCTACTTAAAGTTGATTGTGGTAAGGGAAATAATGGCCTCACAACTTTTTGGACAGATATGAAAATCAATGGTGTTTCGGTTAAAGGAACAATTAAGAATAAGGTCTTTGCTTGTAATTGACAAAGCAGTCCGACCACAGAGAAAAGGTTTGGATTAAGAGATGTTTTTTGATCATAAGAGGCTGACCGAAAAGAATCGGCCAGTCTCTTATGTCTATGAGAAAAACACTATGTTCCGTCAGCTGCAGAAAAGAAAAAGCATTGCCCTATTCATAAAAATCTTCCCGATTAGCATTGGCAACTTCAAATAAAAATTCCCCAATCTTTTCAGTAAGTAATTTGAAGTATTGTTCGCCTTTTTCAATAGTTGCCTTTGCCGGATTGCCGATGCCCGTATCTTTGGTTACGCTGGTCCATCGGCGTTCGGCCCAGCCCCAGCCTTCATTCATGGCGCTGAACTTGTATTTTCGGGCAGCGCCGTCTCCAGCTTCCGAAAGGGGCAGCAGCCATTCCGGTTTCAGGTAGAGCATCAGGCTGGTTTCCACCTCTCCGGCATGTTCGCCCAAATCTTCAAAAATGGTATTGGCATCCTTCACTTTATACCAGTTTACTTCCGAAAGGAACATTTTGGGGTATTTCAGTCCCAGTTCACGCAGCATTTGCCTGAAGTCGTTTCCTCCATGGCTGTTCAGGATCACCATTTTGTAAATTCCCTGACGGTTCAATGTTTCAATTACATCGTTCAGGATGGCAAACTGGGTAGAAGGATTTAGATTCATGTCAAGTTTCACATCGAACTGGCCTGTATTTACTCCAAACGGAATGGCCGGAAGAACAATCACTTTTCCCCCTTTTTCCCAAGCTATGCGGGCAGCTCCGGCAGCAATTGCATCGGCTTCCACATTGTCGGTTGAATACGGAAGGTGATAGTTGTGTGCTTCTGTGGCACCCCAGGGCAGAACTACCAGTTGATAGTTTTCATCTTTAACGGTCTTCCAGTTTGTTTCGGCTAAAATGTACGGTCTCATATTCGGGTTTATTGGTTTAGAATTGTCTTTAACGCATCTGAAAAGGTAAAGTTCATCATTTGAATGTCTGAAATTGTGCAATCGAATGCATCAATCAGAAATATGTCCTTTTGTCTTTTTACTTTTGCCTTGGTTTGATACCTTTATAGCAAATTTTAAGACCCTAAATTTAGAAATAAACCAACTAAAACAATGATAATGACTAACGATCGCAGAACTTTTATCAAACAATCGGCTACTATAGCTGCTGCAGTAAGTGTTTTACCAACTATATTGAATGCAGGATGCGTGGGGGCCAACGAACGGGTTACCGTAGCTCTTATTGGCTGCAACAATCAGGGTTTTTCCAATTTACAGTCATTTCTGAAACTGCCCAATGTAGTGTGTGCGGCCATGTGCGATGTCGACCGGAATGTTTTGGAGAAACGCGCTGCTGAAGTTGAAAAACTGACCGGCAAAAAACCACCTTTGTTCAGCGATTTCAGGAGAGTACTTGAACAAAAAGACATTGATGCCGTAATTATTGGCACACCCGATCATTGGCATTGTATTCCGATGATTTATGCTGCTGAGGCTGGAAAAGATGTGTATTGTGAAAAACCGCTTGGTTATACCATCGAAGAATGCAACCTCATGGTGAAAGCAACCCATCGTTATAAGACGGTTGTGCAGGTTGGACAATGGCAGCGTAGCGACCCTCACTGGCTCGATGCAGTTAAATACCTTCATGCCG
>Ga0209417_1003274_pt1 | contig 22126 bp, 18 predicted proteins | sample RifGroF2_FD_184002 | JGI IMG/M metagenome (GOLD analysis project Ga0209417, IMG submission 184002) | Groundwater microbial communities from Rifle, Colorado, USA - Groundwater F2 (SPAdes) (version 2) | ecosystem: Environmental > Aquatic > Deep subsurface > Groundwater | place: Rifle, Colorado... | reverse complement strand
TCGACCGAGAACGCATAACCATTTTGCACCAGCAGTGCGCCCGCTGAATAAAGAGACTCTACAAACGATTTTGTGACCACATTCATTGGTTCCGTTCCGTTCTCCGTGAGAACGATAGATCTGAACATGGGAGACTCGCCAAGGAAGAATGAAATTGTCTTGGTGCAATTCAGCTCAGTACCTTCGTAGATGCAAACACCGCCATCCACGAATTCACCTACAACAGACACGACATTGCCGCTGAGATCGATCAGTGTCCCTTCCGACCAGAAATTTTGTAAGTAAGATAATGGAATAGCGTCTTCGGGTGACGATGGAGTCCCTGTAATCTTGAGGGTATCCACCACCAAAACATTGGGAACTAAATCCTGAAGCGTATGGTTGCAGTCGAACCGACCGCTGCTGATGATGCAAATGCGTCCCTCCACAAACTCTCCATCAACCGAGAACGCATAACCATTTTGCACCAGCAGCGTTCCTGCCGAATAGAGCGACTCCACAAACGACTTTGTGACCACATTCATTGGCGCTGTTCCGTTCTCCGTGAGAACGATGGATCTGAAGATGGGAGAATCGCCAAGGAAGAACTCAAACGTCTTGGAGCAATTCAGCTCAGCACCTTCGTAAATGCAAACGCCTCCATCCACAAATTCACCTACAACAGACACGACATTGCCGTTGAGATCAATCAGAGTCCCTTCTGACCAGAAATTTTGCAAGTAGGACAGCGGAATGGCATCTTCTGGCGCTGATGGAGTCCCTGTGATCTTGAGGGTATCCACCACCAAAACATTAGGGACTAAATCCTGAAGCGTATGGTTGCAGTCAAAGCGTCCGCCGCTGATGATGCAAATACGCCCTTCCACAAAATCTCCATCGACCGAGAACGCATAACCATTTTGCACCAGCAGTGCGCCCGCTGAATAAAGAGACTCTACAAACGATTTTGTGACCACATTCATTGGTTCCGTTCCGTTCTCCGTGAGAACGATAGATCTGAACACGGGAGAATCGCCAAGGAAGAACTCAAACGTCTTGGAGCAATTCAGCTCAGCACCTTCGTAAATGCAAACGCCTCCATCTACAAATTCACCTACAACAGACACGACATTGCCGCTGAGATCGATCAGTGTCCCTTCCGACCAGAAATTTTGTAAGTAAGATAAGGGGACTGGTTCCATTGGGTCGATGGGAGGTTGAACATAAACTCTGCCATTGAAAAACGCGTCGCCATCAGCTTGAATTGATGATGCGACGAGATCGCCGGTGAGAGGGCTTTGAGCACTAATGACCGTGACGGTGACTAGAACTGCCGCAGCGAGCATGAGTATGAGCCCACTGGCAAGATACGGATTGCATAAATTATGCATTTTATGAATACGGAAAAGTAAAAAACTAAATAGGTCAGATAGGTTGATTAATCGGTTCACTTTTGTCATAGCGTATGAATTTTGTCGTGTCAACGTTCAACCCCCATCCGCTGGTCTGTTGCCAGATTTCGTCTTTGCCGAACGGGATGGTTTTGAACGGAAACAGTTTCGGGTTGTCGAGCAGTGTATAAAGTGAAACCAGCGTTCTGTCTTCTGGATGTGGCTCGACGGATTCAACAAGACGCTCGAGAGGATTGTATCTTAGCCACATTTTTATAAAATCCAGAATGCTGTAAGTCAGCTGCCTGTCTCCAGATGTTGTAATGATGGGTGTTTTGTTTTGTGGTCGATATTCCGGATTCATTCTCGCAATAGTCGTTCCGACGAGGGTCTTGTCCCATCCATCAAATTGGGGAATACCTAATAGTTCCATCTGTCGCCACATGGTATGAGCGTTTTTGATTACAAATTCTTCGTTCATGTATTGCTTGTAGAACTGAGAGTTTGGCTTTGACAGCCTTTCTGCGAGCGCCCGCAACATGATAGGTATAAACGACGGATGGTATATCGCACCGCTGCTGGGCGGAGGAGTCATGGCCTGATTTTTTGTTAGCATATTGAATATCATCACGCCAATGGCCCAGAGATCTTGTGGCATAGCACTTTGCATTGTCCACCTTCTTCCACTGAAAGCTTTAAAAATATCATCCGGCATTGTCCCCACTTTTCCTTTCATGAGTGCTCTTAATCGGTTCCATAAAGTCGATCGATGCTCGAGCCCGAGTTTTTCTAAAATGGGCTGCGCATAAACAGACGCAACTTGTGACGGGCCTGCGAGAAGAATATAAGCTCTAGACGACCCAACTGCTTGCTTCGCCATATCCATTAAATTTGCATCTGGGAATAAAACATGTTCTGGAGGACGCATAGGGTCTGCTGCTCTCAAGCTTTGGGTGAACTCTGACTGCGGTGAATTTTCTACGAGCGTTGCATCGAAATCCGTGATTACGATTTGAATCTTTCCTCCATCGTCAGGACAGTAATAGGATACATTGGATCCAGCATCTGTGTTGTGCAGCGCGTAGATTGATCGGGTTTCGTCGGGCTCTTTGAGCAAAATATTATTCATGGTCAAATCGTTGTGAGATATCCCCAGTTCTTGCATGGCAATAAGAGAGAATATAATCTTGAATGACAGGGACGCGACGTGAAGCGCCGACACAGTATGGGTATCAATATATCGGGTCAGGTTTCCGCATGGCAGAAATTCAGACTGCATGACGCCGACTGGAAATTTTACGGATCGAGATAGTTGCTCCAATTCTTGCAAAATTGTTTTATCCTTGACACGTTGATCTTTTTGTTCGTCAAACACGAAGTGGTGCTGAACGCAAGGTGACCCTGGAAACGGTGGCGTCCCGGGTTCCGCAATAGATGTTTTGAAAAACCTGACATTTTGCAAAAGGTGAGGGCACCGTTTGTTCCGTATCCACTCGTGGTGAAGGAGCCGATATACGAAACGCTGTTGGTCAAAAAATGAGTCCGCGCGTGAAAACCTGAGACATACGTCATGGGCCGCCAGCTTCGCTCGATATACAGTTGCATATCCGCCTTCAGCGAATGATATCACATTGTTGTAATTGACAAAAATGCCACCACCAAGTTGTTCAATAGTGGGGGGCCAATACTTTGGATCAACCAAGTCCCCTCGTGCGTGCGACCACGGCACTGAATACATTCTTTTATTTTTTAAAAGATGGTGCTTTTATTGGAATTTTTGGCTATATATAAAAGCAGTGTAAGGTTTTTTTAAAAATGTCCAACGGCGAAGAACCTGATGAAGAGGACGAAGTCCGCGATGAAGAGGACGACGAAGGTGCCACAAAAGGTGTAAAACGTCGGAAGAAATCTGAAGCAAATGAGATCGCAGAAGTAGATTCAGTCTGGTGGAAACAGACTTGGAAGGATCTTGCATACTCCAAAACTGATTTCATAGAAAATTGTATTGGTCGCCAAGACGCATATGCTGATGCAAATATCGAGTTTCAATATACAATGAGCCAGGATGAACCATTTACCACGAAGTATCCAGATGTGAAAAATGACTGGGGTTGTATGTTTGCTCACTATTACAACCTACACAAGGACGTTGTTAAAAGGTTACATTCCACAGAACTTGAATTTATTGAGAAGAAACCATGCTTTTTCCATTTGAAGCCCGTCACTGCGTTTGGATTCGAAGAAAATGTGCTCAAAGATTTAGACTATCAAGTGACTTGCATTGATTACGACAAGCGCAATCGCTTGCATATCAAGCGTATCATGTTTTTGTGCAAAGTCGGACGCGTTATCGAGCTCGATTCGTATCTCGAAGAGTTTTATAATGATATCAACGAGCTCATTAAGGCGGAAAACCGACTGATCTATACGCAATATTCAGAACACTTGATTCGACAAATCTATGTGGCAACGGGTGGTAATGCAGACCCAGACGCCGAATTTTTGGAACCTGTTCTGATCACGATGTTGCGGTTTGCACCACTTTTGTTAGAGGCATTGACAAGTTCAGACCCAATATTGCAATTTGCATCATACTTGAACGCATCAATTCATACAGAGCTCTCTGCATATAATGAATATATGCGCGTGTTTGAGCCATTGATGAGTATAGCTACAGGCTCGACGGAAATTTGGCTAGAGCGTGATGATGATATTCCAATGACCGACAGAGTCAAAAAGAATTCCGTGGTGCCAATTATGCCTTTAATTTCCGAAGCGGAATCGACTGGAAATTACACCGATTATCGAGGACGCGTGTTTGTATATTTTGATACTAAAGCCCTGACGCTGTTTAAAACCGACCCTCCTATATTTCAGAGGTTGAAGGAGACCGTTAAACATTTGTGGGGACTATGTTATGCATTGATACACGATACTTCTAACCGCGAAGCGTATCCGATGTTGACGCCCCTCGTTGTGAATGCTGCGTACCGATCTCTTATGGAGGTTATGCGGTTGGTAAAAGATCTCATGCATTGCAATGCCATCTATCCAGAAGACGAGTCGGCCAGACAAGATACTCCAGTGCTTGGCAACCGCGGCGTGTGTTTAGGACGTGTATTAAGTGATACCCAATGGGATAAAATATATGCTAGGGTTCCGCCGTTCAGCACCCCTGACATTTATTTCTTGTTGTCTGGATACCCCTTGATTCCTGACAAAACTGGGTTGGAATCATGCATTTTTGGTCCGTGGTTTATGGTCCCTTCTCGTCCAGAGGCGAAGCGCGTTAAAGCTTCAAAAGGAACAAAACGACCTTCGCCCGACGAAGGTGAAGATATCAACGCCATTGCCCAATCCGAAGACGATGATTCAAATCCCGCTTCTAAAGTATCGAAAACAGAACTGAAAGTTGATCTTTTTGGTGCTCCAGCGAATCCCACTGATGCCAAACGCAAGATTGCAACGCTGTTCAAGAAATTCGATCGCGACTATATCCCAAAAATTCTCGAGTCTGACAAGATTCTCAAAAACGATGAAGAGTTTACAAAGAACTGCACCGCGTGGAAAGAAACGTTTCGCAAACAATTAGATATTGTGCTTCCTGAGGCTATAGCGCAGTTAGTGAAAAAAAACGAAGACGTGTCTGCAGAAGATTTCGAAGATTATACGCAACTCATACAACAGAAAGCAGACAGTTCTCGATTTTTAAGGTTGAGACATCATATTAGATATGTGCTATCATACGATCCGGATGAAGCGCGCGACGAAGACGCGAGCGCGCCGAAGATGATGAAGGTTGTGTATAAAAACATTCTAGAGATACCGGAAACTGATCTTTCTGACAGACAGACCTTATATGATACGTTTTATGCGGAATTGACCCGTATTATCAAAAAATGCGACGTCGCCGAACAAGCGGTTGTGGAAAAACTGAATGCTGCAGTTACCGTGATCGATTTTATTCGATCGCACGCGGTGTCGGACGAACTGATAGAAGTTCGTAAATCCTATCCAGAATTCACAGGGGAGCGCGAAACATCTACGTTTGAACTTGCTCGCCGAACGTTTGTGAAAAACGTGATGATGGAAGATAGTTTGTGGTCTTTAAAATGGTTGAAAGTCGACCGCCAACATTTTGCAGAGGCTTTTTTGAGTCTGCCTGCATACCATATGCCATCTGAAGCATTGCATCACACGTATACAGACTTAAAGTTGGCCAACGTCGATATCGGAAAGGTGAATGATGAAATGCTTTTAAAGGTCAAAGGCGGGTATTTTAAGGATGACGAAGAGCGTATTGCTAAAGTCATCGACAAGGAACTAAGTGATCGCAGAAAGGAACAAAAAAAGAGTGCAACTCCGTGGGGATTGACATTCAAAGAGCCGGATCCGCTTAACCTTGCTGAGTTTAAAGAGATTGTGAGCAAAAATACGGTTTCTAGCATAATCGATGCGAATGTTATGGCATCAATCGGATCGATAGTAAACTACGCGATGTATATCGACGAATATCCGGACGAAGCGCCATCGTATTTGGTTTATATGACGATGACCCAACCCACGCAAAATGTCTATATTAACAATATAGTCACATCGATTATTCAAAGTCCCGCGAACGCACTGCTGCCGCCTCCAGCTCGGCCAGCATCGTTGGACCTTGGCCCGAATTCAGCCGAGTCTAATGAGGCGGATGCGATTGTAAATGAAACTGATTTGATCATTGAGGACGCCGAGTTTGTTCAAGACTATCCACTTATATCAACGAAAGAAAACCCGATTGATATTTACGAATGGATCCCAGAAGAGTTTTTCGGAAATCAACAAGCCCGTTTCGAAACGCACGAAGCTGCGTTTAGTGTGTTTTGGGACATCACGGTTCGGGGTGATGATAGTTTAGTATCGTACGTTGCACGAACGCAGCTTAAGGCAATGGCCCTACGTAAATTTGATTTTCGTGGTAAAGACTCAAGCTTTATGACTGCGTGGTTTTCTAGGTATTTTGTTATGAAGCAGAGGTTCAATGCGCTGTTTAATATTGTTATGACGACCAACCAATTCCCATTCGATTTTTTTGGAATGTATCGAGAGATATTTTATCGTGTGTATAAATTATTTTTTACATACCAAATTGAGAAACAACGGGCGCCAATTGACTCGGAATGCAGCATCGCGGAGCAAGCCAACCTTAAAGCGATTGGCGTATTCGGAATGTTCAAAGCTCAGAACATTCTGAATCTGTACAATTTTGAAGCTACTGCCACAAACATGCTCGAAACTGTCAACAAACTGGCGAACGTCACAGGGCTGATAGAGGATGCCGAAAAGCGCACCAGAGAAGGTGAAAAGATATTATCAAGAACGAGCAAAAAATATTTGTACCATACAGGGGACTCCGATATATCTTTGGGCCAGTTGAAACATATATTGAAGGAGTCTATCTATTGTCTGGAAGCATTTCATTTTATCCAACGGATGGACAGCTTGCGCAAACGGTTTAAGGATACACGTCGTTTTGCACAGGCGTTTCCGTACTGCTCAATGCTTCTGGCCTGTATTGAAAACACATTTTCTATCACATCGAATATTGAGTATCCGCTATCCGCCTCAGAAGATTCGGAAACTTACCTTCGTTTGCTAGGCGTTAATTTGGACTACAAAGCACCACTGAAAGATTTTATAGCCGAGAGACTAAAAGCTGAAGCGAGTTCTGAGGATTTGAATATTATCGATTTGGATCGTTACACAGACGAACGAGGGTCTAATTCACAGTTTGTTGTGTTCAAAGAGCCGTCTGACGATCCGATGGATTTCAATATCGAATATTACAACGAAGCGAACCCTGAACCTCCTCTCCCTCCCGAAGCTGAAGAAAAGCAATCTGAAGAATAAAATCAACACCGAAACATTGTAATTAAAATGAATGTTATTACTTCAAAGGATGGAAGTGTTTTGATAGATGTGACGCTGGCCGAGAACAGAGATGCGCAAGTGAAGGATTTGATGGAGATATTCAACAAACATCATATCAGTATTGCTATTCGCGCCACATCGGCCGGCATCGAGTTCACAACGCCGACACAAACGCAGTTCCTGGACGAGAATAATATGATTCGATTTACAATAAAATAGACGAATTCTCAAATCATGATTTTTTCTCCAGAAGAGTTACTCATTGCATTTTCTCGCGGATCGACAGATAGCAAGCGCGGAAAAAAACGGTCGTGTCAGCCGGACTTGGGACCGGTCGTTGTCCAACGATTGAAACGGTATTACGACGAGTCAGAAGAGGTTCATTCGTTTCAACCGATTATGTTCAACCCAGCAGAGTCTGTTGGCCCCAAGCGATGCCGAGTGGTTATAAGCCACAAACGTACTGGCAAAAAAAAATGGGCCGCCACACCGAAAAAACGGGCCCCCCGCGTACAAACCGTTTGTATTTCAGCCGCCACGCTGGAGGCAATGGTGAAATCTCTATCTGCGTTCCGGTGCCCTTTGTTTTTACCTGACGGCGGGGTGTGCGACCTCCCTTCTGGAACAAGCGGGTTCTGCACCCATCACAGCACGAGCATTAGCCGATGCAAAAAGATTATCAACTATATTTACGACCATATCGAAATTCCGCCTGAAGAGCCTTTGTGTAGTGCAGACGATGTCAAGTTGATACAGCGCACCGTGGCTGACATATACAAGAGGCTGACTCACGAACAAGACCGAGAGATACTGACGTCTTTCACCGAAGTCCGCTTGACATGTGATGAGCTCGTCAAAGAGGAAGTTGCTACTCGGCGCTGGATCGATGCTGAGAAATGTCGCCATTCTATCTACATTTATGGTGATCGCGTTGTGGCGCAAACCATCAAATCAATTAAAGAGCACACATGCTATGCTATTACCAGGCGCCGAGGGCGATGCAATATGCCGTGCAATGACGGTCGGGTCGTGTGCGCCTATCACAAACCGTATTTCTTGCATGAGTTTAAGCTTTTGCTCGCGGTTTTAAAACGAATTCAATAAATGGACGAATTCTCAAAATGGATTTTTTTGCACCGGAAGAAGACCTCATCGCGTCGCTGTTCTCCAACTCCCGCGTCCTCAGCGAGCTCATGAACAAGGTGGAATACGTCGACGAACCACTTTTGGCAAGGCGTGGAACAAAACGGTCGTGTCAAGAAGATTCGCGAATAAATGTTCCGCACCGCCTGAAGCGCTACTACGAAGATACTGAATGCGATCCCAATCGATTTATTGTATTGGTGAAGAAAGGGTCCCCTCCGGACTTGGTTGCTAAGGCCTCCCCCCGCTTCCGCACCTCTCGCCCCACCGTCGTAAGCGAAGCCAGCCTATCTCAAATGATATCTGCGGCAAGCGAGTTCCGCTGTCCTACGTTTGAAGCCACTGGCGAGGTGTGTAACCTCCCAGCAGGTACCAGCGGGTTCTGTCCTCGTCATAGCACAGCCATTCAGTGGTGCAAATCGATTATCGAGTTTATTTGTTCCCATGTGGAAGCTTCTGAAGAAACGCCGCTGTGCAGCAAAGAGGATGTGGAAATGTTACAGCGCACTGTGGCCGGTGTTTACGCATCTCTATCGACGGAACAGAAGCGCGAGCTGGCTGAAACTCGTACAGAAGTGCGATTGACCTGTAACGAACTCGTGAAAAAGCATGTCGCAGACCGTCGCTGGACTGATGCCCAGAAGAAGCGGCACTGCATTTACATTTACGGAGATCGTGTTGTGGCAGATGCAATCCATGCACTCAAAACGGACACCTGCAGTATGGTTACCAGGCGATTGGGGCGCTGCAGCAAGAAACGGGACGGTGTTTGTATTACATGCGACGAGCACAAGCCGTATTTCTTGCACGCGTACAAATTGTTGGTGGCAATTTTAAAAAGAGTCCAATAAAAAATGGACATCGATATTTCCGATCTATTTGGCAACGAAGACGAAGAAGAGGAGCTCCAATGCAACATCGCACCCGACCACGCGATAGAGCTCACAGAAAGGAATGAATCCTCCATGAGCTTTCAAGATATCATGCAAGAACATTTAGAGAGCCCGCAGCTGGGAGACGAAGAAACTGAGAGGGTGGCGGCCCATGGTTTGCACCCCCCCAAAATACTGAGAAACACGCTCAATACGCTTGCTAACCCAGCTCTGTTTTGTACGATGCAAACGGCTCACTCAGAATCGATTGTTCCCATCCCTGTCGATTTTAGTGGTCTTTATATGCGAGACACTTCGTGCGTTGTTTCTAAACAGCTGCAGACAACCGGGGCGCGTATTGTGATGGTTATTCGTGTTCGGGGGGTGGGGACCTACTGGAGCGACAACTTGTTAAATTACGAAGTTTTCGGTACGTGCGCTGCGCTGTTGCTGTTTTCTCCTCAGACCAACATCGACTTAAAAAAACAGGTCGGAGAGTTTGTGTTCGACGGAATCGCGCTCAACGCAGGCATGAAACCGCTTTATCCATTACTAAATGTCTGTGACGGATCGTCCCACCCGATTTCTGTTCTCGGCTTGCATCTGCTTGAATTCACAAAATCGCATATTAACGGTCTAAAGAGCGGGCATCACGCCGTGATATCCATCACATCATTTCCAGAATATTTCAGCACGGGGACTGCAATGTACAATGCGTTCGTTAAAAACCGGTTTGGGAAAATGACGGAAGAAGAAATTAAGAACGAATTGGACAAACCGCATCCTACTTCGATCAGCATGGATCGATCTTCGCCGTTCTTCTTGTGCGATTGGACACAGGAAGAGCGAGTGATCACCATGCTCGTTTCCATCGGTGTGGCGCTGCTTGTTGAACCATGGAACTATTTTGGTTACAACATTCCTCCAGAGCTCCAGATCCTGAAAAATCATGTAAATGATCGATGGGTGCAAAGATTGGAACTTATGGAGCATGTGTTTGCAGAGGGACGTTGGGGGGATTTGATCGTGGAAGAGACGAAGTCTCGATACATAAAAACCCGGGCTTCTATCGTTCCATATTATTATTCTCCGTGGAAAAAGGAAGTCGGGGCGACTATCAGAGGCACAGCGCGCGCAAGGGACAACTACATTCGTGACATCTGTTCAGTCGTTGAGATGCGCGAAGCGATGATTGACGCGTTCGATCAAAAGAACATAGTTGAGGTTGTGAATATATTCACTCGCTTCTAAATCGTTTGGTAGCGATCTTCGGAGCATCTGTCTGCAGAAAGAACAGCCGCACGTCGCTGCAAATAGTCGTGAAATATGCGAAGTCTTTGTATGAAGTTTTGTTGTCACACCACATGTAGATCGTGTTCAGGTTCAGCGCGAATACTTCTGGGGCGCTTTGTATCATCGCACATTTGAGGGGGTATTCATGCATCATCCACGTTGCAGAATCTTGGTTGGGGATGATAGAATTCCAATCGGAGTCATCTGACCGGAGAGCATAGAGAGAATACGGTGCCTGTGTGGAATACTTGCTCACACCAAACGTTTTTTCAGATTTAGATGTTGACAGGGATGATAAACACCCCGTGAGACCGACTCGCCGATTCCACACATCAGACTTGAGGTCTGCGATAACTTGGTATCTCATTTTGATGTTGAAATCGGATTCCTTCAACCCGAGGATGCTGTGAACACGCTTGCTCGCTTCCATCTTGATCGTGCTCGGTACGATCACGCGGGTTTTTGAACACCCCATGATCTCTTCGAACGCAACAGTTTGAATGAACGCGTCAAACGTTTTAACCGGGGTCATGCTGATGTGACGGGTTTGAATCGCTGGGTGTGGCTTTTCCCAATCGAACAGTGGCGCCCCCACCCCGTGCAAACTGTAGATAGACCCCAATCTTCGCTCGCGCGAGCACACCGGGTCTCCAACGGCCACAACAGTTTTATCTTTCAGCAACGGGATCATGTCTTGAACGTCGATGCTGGAAAGGAGCTCGCATCCAAAAATGACCACGATGCCCGATTCGTGTGTCAGCGCACTGGACATATCCATATGAGCCAGCTGTTCCGCAAGCACCTCTTTCGCCGCAGCGTTTGCTGAAACGTATTGCGCATCAGGGACCCGCCGAAGAGCTTCGTCCAACGTTTTTACACATTTCCACCCTGGGCGCGGGATCGGCGGAAAGTGCTCTGCGTATTTCTTGATTCCCCATGGGCGCATCTTGAGCGTTTTCACCCAATCCTTTTGGAGTTCGCAGTCTGTCATCACAAACGGGAGCGCTCGGTCGTGAACGCGGGTGATTTGTGCAAGGGTTGTAGATACAGCGTCGCTGCGGTAGCCGAACTTCACGATATCATCGTGCTCATCCAGTGAACAGTTCAGCGCCCGGATGGTGTCGACGATAGCTGAAGCATTGGGAAGACCGAGGTGAAAAATAGCAGATTGAATCACGCGCTCGTCGATCCAAAACTGGTAATTTTCGATGTTGGTTGCTGGGTTCACCTTGACCTTTTTGGTGGTGTCCCAAATGTCAGGTAGATCATTGTCGATGGGACGATTCCACAACCGAAGAGACTCTGCGGTCTTGAAAACGTCAAAGTCCACCAAGTTGATGATGTTGAACTCTCCGTTTACCACATCGACATCTGCCTGGTACACAACGCACGGGGACGAAAATGGAAGATACCCAACGACTTTGACCACACACGTGAAAATACACTTTCGCTGCATAGGAACTTCATCCAACGTGAAGGGGTACTTGTAAACGCTGTTGCAATCGCGTACTCGTAGGTGGCTGCCCGGAAATTTTTTCAGGACGTTGAAACTGTTCTCTGTTTTTTTGTTGACGCGAACAAAAACAACACAGAGGTGCGCTTCGTTGACGGGGTCGCCACCCAGCGGTTCCCGGAACCCCGCTCCACCTCCTCCATACATATTTGACCAAAGCTTCTTGATAGGCGCAAATGTGCACAACATATTTTTTGTGGTTATAAAAAAGTCTTAGTGTGTATAGTATCTAAAATGCCGAGTGTATTCTTTCTTGCTCGCGTACGCAAGGTATCTGAGAAAGTCGAAGACGCGTTCGATGAATATACCAAAGAAACTTTGGAGCATTTGCTCCAAACAGAACATGCGAGACTCAACCTCGGACACGCTTCAAGACACTTAGAAGATTCCGAAATTCTGGAACGTAAAGTTGGGGCAGATGGGTGGGGGTATGTGTTTGCGAGAATAGGGTCTGGATCGATTACAAATATTATTGCACAGTATATGCTGCTAACTGGAAAGGTCAAAGAAATGTCCCTCGGAACACTTGAATCGACTGTTTGGGAAAACGGACATTATGTCATAAACCATTGGCTCGATCATATTGCTCTTGTGGAAAAAGGACGGATGGATGGCACGAATATTTTGGCAGTATTTACTGAAGAAGAACTTCACCAAAGACGGAAAAAAGGTATATTAAGTTCGTTGTCAACACCATTACAAAAGATGGAAGCCACTGAGCCCGTCCCCGCCCGCGAACCAGACGCTCGAACTAAAACTGATGGATCATTTGTCGATCAGTTGGCCCCCGAAGCCGCTGAGTATTTAGCCACGAATGTAGCTCTTCTCAATACTCGTGAAGCTGAACTTGCATCGGCAATGGAAAAGCTGACTAAGCTCGAACAAGAAAAGTCTGAGCTGTTAGCAACGAATGCGAAACTCAAGAGTGAACGTGGCCAAGAAATCGTGTCTAACATCGATTCCGTTACACAAGAAATTTCTGAACTTTTGGGTGATAGCGCAATGCCCGCTGACAAAATGCAAGCGGCGATGCGCCAAATGTCGGAGGCGTTGAAATCGCTTCCAAGTGATAAGATTAGTATGGCTATGGAAGGATTGAAAGCGATCAAACTTAATGCTGGTGCCAACGCAAAAAAAATGGAAACATTGGCATTCACACATGGGATGCGTGAAAAAGAAGAACGCCATTTCAAAAATATCGAAATGTTGAAATCTCGGGTCCAATCTACACCTGCGTCACTTACACTCCCTATCGGCACTTCTGGTCGCCCGCAAGGTTTTGCAGCAGAGTTTCTGAAGACTGCTGGCGATTACAACGCCATTACAGATGAAATCCGTCAACCTAAACGACCCCGATATCAACAAGAATAAAATTTCTTTATTCAGCACGTCGTGTTAATTTTATCGAAGGCATAAAAGACTCAACGACGGGTTCTTCCACATCGATCTCTGTTGCAGGGTTCGCAGACTCGCTGCTGATCTGCTGTGTTAGTATTGCCAGTTCGGCATCGACGTCGATATCATCTGCTACAAACGATTCAATGGGAGAGATAAGCTGCATTATTGCAGCCTCTTCCGCTTGAAACGCCTGATCTATCGCACGCGCTTCTGCTGCTTCCGGAACTCTTTCGTGAAGATCTTCTAATGTGGATTTTTTTGACATCACGGTAATCATCGAAATTGTGCTCAGCGTTTGGTCTGTAAACTCAGTCATGAAATACTTATCTTCGAGTCGAGTGCGCATGCAATTGATCTCAAACGAGCGTTGCGAGTACGCTTCAAGTGACTTTCTGGTATGATTACGAAATCGAATCATTTCTTTGGCGCGGGCAGCATCTCCACTGATAAGGCATTCTCTTGCAGAACGTGTGAACCCATTCATCCGCTCAGCCATCTCGCTCCTACGCGCATCGACCGCTGCTTCCATAGCTTTGAGATTCTTTAGTTGGAGATCGACGCCTTCTTTCAACGACCGCGGTCCGATGAGACGTTTGTCAGTGGGATCGCGTTGCATTCCAGGATCTGACCAAAACATAGACGTAATAATACCCATTGTTTGAGAAATGATGTTTATCTTTTATTATATCGATACAAAATGATCACCGCGAAAAATGTGAGCAACGGAGCGTAACACGCGCGGACGATCACTGCAGCACTCATTATTCCGTCGTCATTCAGTGCCCATCCGACGAGTTGCGCGATCAGCGACGGAAGCGCAAGCGCACTAACAACATAAACTAAAATGGAGTGTGCAACCCCGGTTCTTCCTCTCCACCGGCGCTCTGTAAAAAATGCAGCAAAAAGGGTCGCAGCGTCGGCAACTGCTGTTATCCATATCAATGTGCTCTTGGGGGTGATCACAAGGAGAAAAATGGCGACGATGGTGTGCAATACGATGATACTGATACTCCAGAAAATTTTGGTCTCTTTCAGCATTTTATTAATACTCCTTCTTTTACATCACCATTTATGTCGACTACTCTAAGAATTGTTCCCAGCCTATCGTCAACCCACTCTCTGTTGTGAAGGGCGACTCCGTCATCTAAACTATGGAACGCCATGCTTTTGTAGTTCGGACCGTTCCACAGTTCGCTGCCGTCGTCAATAACGAGTCTCCCCCACACAGTGTTTCCATCCATCAGTGTCACACATAGCGTGTCGTCTGTGACCACCGGAGCAATATTATAAAACGAAACGGCGAGAGCAATGCATGCTGTAACGAACGTAACAAAAACAGCAGTGGTAACGCGATTCTCCATTTTTGTGTTTGCTCATCTAGCGTCGTTTTATATCAACGAAATTGTATAGATCTTCATTCGAGAGTATTAGGTTAAAATGAAAAACGCACAGCTCTTTTGGACGCTACCTAGTGGTGTGACGTTGCTCATGGCTGGAGCACAATTGTGGATCATTTTTATGTATCACGATATGCCACTCGAAGTTGCACCATGGTCTTCTATTTTATGGCCTACATACGTCTGGCTTGCTGCTGCAGTGTTTTATGTGGGGATGTATATATGGAACGCAATAAAGCTCGCTACACAACAAAAAGGCCATGAACTTACAGTTGCGGGCATCTATGCTGGTGCTTTAACAATGATTATCTATGCAATCATCCGGTTCATTTTGCATGCTGAAAACCCAGATAGAGGAACCTATTTTGACGGCGTTTTCAATCTCATGTGTCTCATAGGTGCAGGCGTTTTAGCGTTCGCAGCGGTGACGAACCAAGATCATTTGGTCAGACTGGTTTCAGCGGTCGGTCTGCTGATGGCTCAAATGCTTTATCTTTCGCTCAAGCTTGATGGCGATGTCGTAGCAATCAATTGGTTCTACGTTTTCTCACCCACATTGGCCCTCATTGGAGGTTACGGACTCGGGGGGATGTATGCGGTTGTAGATCATTTCTTGAAAAAACGGGACCCAGAAGGCGCAACAGGGATGATGCTGGCTGCGGGGGCCTTTTCAGCAGTGACTGTGGCGCTCATTTTCTACATCGTCTGGCTGAACTCTGGTGAGGTGGCGACCAATCTGCTCACAACAGTATGGGGCATCATTGCACTGTCTGCAACGCTGGGAGGCGGAGGTATTCTGCTCTTTGTCTATTTTTTCACAAGTGATACCTATGCTAAAATGACGACGACCTCAAAAAAATCTGAAGAGGTAGATTTATTGGCAGTAGGGTTCAAACCAGAGCCAACGGCGTGGAGAGATTAAGATGAGACGTGCAATAACACAAAATCGTGTTTTCTATTGAATAAAATGGATCACAATCAAGAAGAATTAGACAACTTGTTTGTTTATATGTCGTCGTTGAGATCAAAATCTGGAAGTGACTGGAAAGAAGCGTTAATATTGTGCAAAGCAGCTGAGATCATGCACACTCGACGCGCGAGCGAAGACGCAGTTGCAGCGCTATGCAAAGAAGCGTATGCTTTAGCAGCTCGTGTGGACACGTCTGTGAAATCATTAATTAAGAAAAATGAATAGTTGTCCATCCATTTTATTACACGCAACAGCCCCTTGGTCGGCCACCACATCTCTCCTTCCAACGAAGTGTGCTCTATCGCAACAAGCGAAACATAATAGAGTGCGTGAACGCCAGTTGAAATGATGATAGAAACTATCACATCGGTGGTGTAATGAAATCTCGTGACCACAATGATCGTAGCGCCGACAAAGGCGACGAAACAGGCCATCAACTTGATGCGGACAGACGGAGCATAAACCACCCATACTGCAGAGCACGTTATCAGCGTTGCTGTGTGGCCGCTGAACATACAGTCGTTGCACGATACCTTGGACCCTGTCATAATCAATATTGCGTTCCACAGCGGCTGTGCGAGGAGTGTTGCACCCTCTTGCACGCACGAAGGGAATGGGTTCGGGAACTGTGTGAACGGAAGTGTCATTGTACGCAATGCATACAGGGTCGCCATGATCCACAGAGACCGTCGAAAGATACGTTGCGGATGTTCCACCCACAAAAATACAAACCCCACTGTGAAAATGATCCACAACATAACGATCTGCCCAGGGAGGTGCGGAAAATTCAGCAATCCAACTCCGGAATGAATGAGGTCGACGAGCGGATCGTCTCTCACAATGAACGCATCGATATAAATTTGAGTCAGAGCCATCAGATACGCCACAACGACGAACACGATTAGCGCTGCCCACGTTTGTTGTTCAATGATGGGTTTGCTCCAAAACTGTCGGCGAGGTGGTTTTGGTTTAGGCACGAACGTGCCCGACCACTTATAAAACCCGATAACTATCAAAAACACAGTGACCGCAGATTGTGCGAGCATGGTTTGAGTGAAAGTGTCTCTGAGATATAGAAATCCGAGATTGTTTGCCAACACGACGCCTTCTATAGTCCAAAGTGACCCCCAATACCAAAGCCTCCACTCGATCGACGGGAGGAACCCACTCATCCACACGTTGAGATCGTTTCTCCACAGAACGAGGGAATAAAGGTACCCCACTCCTCTGAATCCCCAAAACGCCGCAACACCTGTGTTCCACACTTCAGTATTGTATCGCGCGAACGCCTCCAACATCCACATTCCAACGGCCCACACCGAACTCGAACCAAGAACATACCACATCGTTTTGACAGGTCTTCCCAAAATAAGAGCCGTCGGAAAAATTCGAGGGCCATTCCATATGTAAACAAACAACGATCCTGCGACGAACCCCCACACGCCCTGAATGAGAACATCTCCAAAAAGGATGTCAGTTGTGGTGTAGTCGTCTACAGGATCCCATAAAAATGTCGCGTATCTAGATAGAACCAACGGTAACCACCGCACGATCTCGAGAATAAACATTGCTAGAGTAGCTGGCATCCAGTGTGGCAAAATAATCCACACGAACATTGCTTGAACAAATTGCACTCCCAGCCATCCATTTCCCTGTTTGCAAAACCACCAGTTGAAGTCGTACTGATCTCGATCAGTGCACGTATCGACGACTGTCTCCCATGGTACGCCGAACCCTGGTTTCATTTATTTATTTCAATGCCGTATATTATTTCTTTTGTCTCTCGATCATCAAATCATGAACAGGCAATTCATAATTTTTATGCTCGGTGTGACTTTTGTCACATTAAGCGAAATATTTTCATTTCCTCAACTGAACACAGACCTGTTGGCTAATGTTGCCGAATTTTCTGCAGGGACTTTGTGTGCATCTTACAACGACAGCGTCGCGTGCATTTTTGAGCCTCTCGCAGTCGCAGCCGATATGCAAGAGGGCCGGTTGTGCAGAGAAGAAGATGAAAAATACAAGTGTCTTACAAGATACGAAGATGTTCGAACAGCAGATGTGATGTGTTCCGACAGAGAGGTTCTTGGGGGAGGAACCGACGGCTGCGTGGACATCGCTGCGCGCGCTGCTGCATTTGAATATAAAACGTCCAGTTTTGTTCAGATGACTGAAGGTGGATGGTGCACCAGCGACACAACGATAAATTGCACGTCGCCTGCAGTCCTCATATCGAGCGAGTTTGATCATCCCATCGTGATGGAGCGGAGCACTGCTGGGCGGTTTTTATCGTCCAATGGATTTGTTGTGACCACCGAGGACGTGTCGTGGGATGGAGAGCTCGTCGTAGGAACATACAATTCGCACACCGATATCACGTTCACGCACTCCATCGCGTGGGAGAATGGAAATTCTATTTCGATCGTCGGAAATCAACTCTTTTTGGGCGATTGGATATTAACGCGCAACACGAAATATGCGATCAACGCCCCGCTCCTCAATCCGTTCCAAATCAACACACAACTCCAGTATGGGCTGTTCTGTTCGGGGTATTGTTTGGATGTCAGTGTTCCCGTGGTTGCGCAAAACTTGCTTGTTGCGAATACGACCGTTGCACCAACGCATTACTACATCCCTTCTGATAAAGTGGTCACGTGGAACACATGGACTATATCTGATTCTGGTGTGAGTGTCGTTCCGCCGGTCTGTGCCAACTGTACTGCAACGGGAGATACGCTATTTCAAGTTTCAGATCATTTCAGAGTCACTCCTACGCGAATCTACTTTAGTCCTACCCTGTACATGTTCGATTTCTTCTACAGTATCAAAAACTACGCGTTTGATACAGTTGTCGTTAGCGTGCCCAGTACTCTGATGACGTTTGATGTTCCTACTCTAGCAATATCGTCTCGTCTTCAGTATACTATCACTGGATACATAACTGGAGACTGTGGTGATACGTCGGGAACCTACTTGCTGCATCTTTATTTTCAGTTGATGTCCACGATTGTCGATCAAGCTTATATTATTGTAACGGGCAACGGATTCGCGTGCACTGCCAAACTGTCTATCAAAACCAAATGGTTTGATATACCAGCGAATCAGTCATTTGGCCCTTTCACTTTAAAAACCGCGAGTTATTCAGATATAACATTGTTAGAATGGACCACTGGGGCAGATTTCTCAATTGAAGAAACGAGAATATTGCGTCAATAAAAATCTAATAAATAAAATAATGCTTTCCGAACTTGCACTTATTTTCGTCATAACATCAGAGATGGTCAATTTGATGAGAACCACACCTTACAGAGCATTCACTCTAGGAGAAATGAGTGACGGTGGCATATGCAGCCTGGACGGGACTGTAATCAACTGCGAAGATCCGTATTTTGTACAGGACATGCAGACCGCGAAGTACTGCGTCTCAACGGTGAACGGATCGTCGTGTGACCAAGCACTGTTTGCAGCGGCGTCTGCGATAGAAATGTGTGAATCCGGCGAATATTATGCGGAAGGGTGTGTTGATTTTTTAGCAGAGCTCAAAAACCTTCTTTTGGTTCGATCCGATATGTTCACCATACTGCCTGGAAAAATGTGCAAATCCAATTCAATTGCAACCAGAGTCGTGTGCGTTGACAAACCGTCACTCGGAGATGTGGTCGTTCCATTGGACATCGACGGAGTTATTGAATTCGCCAACGACGGAATTGACGCGCTTTTGCTTACCAATACGTTGAGAATCGCATCTCTTTCAGGAATGGAATCACTCAGCGTAGGCGAAAAGGATTTTGAGCAGGATGGAACTTGGAACCACGCAATGAACTATACCAATACAACGTGGGATGTGGGCGATACGCTGCATGTGAATACCATCATGCAAACGAAGGAACTAGAATCCGACTTGTTTTATATTGGAGATGTAGGGACGATGGATGCAACGAGTATTCATTCGATCACGAATATAAACGTCACCGGAGGAACGTTGGAAACACTTGGAATCGTTGAAAGCGGTGAAACACTCACGGTCGGGACCGCGTTTACGATATCAGAAAGCGAAATAACTTCTAATGTACAGTGGGGACGACTTCTGTATCAATTGGATATCGATTATGATACGCCTTTGGTGACGGGACAGCCATTCACGTTTTTGAATACAACAATTCCTATTACATCAGTGGGGGCGCTGGAAGGGTCTAATACAATGTCTAGGCATCATTTCGTTGCTACCGATCTATATGAAATTGAGCAAAGGGTTATTTTGAATTCTGTAGTCATTGAATCATCATTAAGCTCTAGCCAAGATACAATAGGCGATTCGTTTTTCAGATGGCAGTTCACGGGGATGATGCACCACTTTGTTGAAGGAGATAATTTGATTATTGATGCAAGTGGATGGAACACGGTATTAGAGACTCCGGCAGCTGCTATCATTCACGCAACGTTATCTTTGTACGAAGATATTGGAGTGTTGACCACCACAGTAGTCTGAAAAAATAGTATTTTATTTCACATTTTTATATGATGTCAAAATGATCGCCGATATTGTTATCGCTGTCGCTCTTGTTCTTATCGGAGTGGAGAGAATTGTTTTTTATAACCCACCTTTTCCAATAGACGATGGGATCGGAGAAATGATTTCTGGAATGGAATGTACCGGAGAAGCAGACCTCATGAACTGCAACACGCCTTCATTGTACAAGGGAGGTGATGTTGGTCAGTTTTGTAGAGCTCACGATGGGATCGTTTGCGATCTTTCACCAGAAGACATTATTCAAAGCTGCGCAAGAAATGAAATTAAAAATTCAGAGGGATGCCACGTTTTTTACGAGCGCCTTTTGGAATTGGGGTTCATTCCTAAAGATATGTTTTACTTCGATAAATGGTGCAGTGAGTATTCCAACTTCCCTATTGTAAACTGCTCATATTCAATAGATGGCGAACCTGGAATACTCACTGCACCATTTATCGTATCGACGACCAACGAAACGGGAACTCTGTTTAAAGCGTCATTGTTGGGAGTTCCTATCATGGAAGTGAACACAACCACAACAAAGATTGACGTTCCGTTGCGCATCAGGACAGAAGACCAACGGAGTGATGTGAATGCAGGAGAAAGTGTATCTATCCGCGGTGACTCTGCATGGACATTTGAAGGTGATTTTACCATTCGCTCATCTGGGGTGATATCGTATTGTGAAACCGCGACAGGCTATGGGTTCGGAATGTGTCCGACAGCACTCTTCTCATTGTACACACCTGTTATCGGTGAAGCCATCACAATCGATTCGCAGCGAATGTTTGTCGCCAATGCAATTTTGTCAAGTTCGTTTGAATGGCCCAACTTTAAGGTGGATGCCGGAGCAGATATATCAGTGGAAACCGCTACCGACTTTGTTGTGAATGATGTTGTCAACGTTTCGCGAAATATGTTTTTAAATTCTTTGCAAATAGGACCCGGCCCTCAGCTGGGACTGTTGGATATCAATTATGGCGGAGCAACTGTGCTTTCCATATCACAGTCCGCATGGACAGTAGGGACCGCTGTAATGGGGCTGAGCAATCGACTGTTCTCCATTCAAACGATACAGAAAACGAGCAACCTTGTTATTGGAATATCTAACAGCGTGTTTGCGTCGTTTGCCCCTCATCAATCGGGATCCAACCGCTACTATTCGCTAACAGGCCAAATGGACGTGGAGATCGTGCATGGAGCAGGCGCATGCGAGGTCATTACTGAAATTTACAGAGGCGCGACTTTGGTCGGCAGCGAAGTTCTTCTTGTTAGGGGAACGGGAACGCGATATTATTCAGCTCCTCTGCTGCTGTCCAAGCGAGCTACTGTAGCTGGAAATATAGTCAGTGTTCGAATATCTAGAGCGGCGGGATGCACTGCAACGCTATTAAATACGAGCATTGTGCAGATGAGCGTCACCAGCTCAGAAACAATACAGCAAATCAGTGTTTAAAATACAGAGTAATGTAGTCATCAAAAATGGATCGTGCGTGGAGAACGTTTGTGAGCATCACGTTGATCGTCAACTTGGTAATTTCATTGTTCTTCTTCTTCGCATTCATTATCATCTCTTATACTGCATGGAACCTATGGATCGACAACAAAGATTTGTTAGAAGGGAAGTGGGGCGTGGTGTTCGATTTAATCGAAGGGTTAATGGTTGTTCAGCAAAGATTGGTGGTCCAGCAAGACAAAATAGATGTGATATTAAATATAGCAGAGCCGCTTTACTAACGGCGGG
>Ga0209417_1003271_pt1 | contig 22152 bp, 18 predicted proteins | sample RifGroF2_FD_184002 | JGI IMG/M metagenome (GOLD analysis project Ga0209417, IMG submission 184002) | Groundwater microbial communities from Rifle, Colorado, USA - Groundwater F2 (SPAdes) (version 2) | ecosystem: Environmental > Aquatic > Deep subsurface > Groundwater | place: Rifle, Colorado... | reverse complement strand
GAAAAACTTGATGGATATGATGAAGCTGGAAGTTTTTGAGTTGTTAGTGTAGTTTAATAATTAATTCGGCAGTCCTTGGGACTGCTCACAACCGTCAAGCCCCTCGCTAGGCGAGGGCGATATGACTTTTTTGTAAATAATGTTTTATTGTTCAACGTGAATTCGACCTAAGAAAGTATTGAAATTCCCCTTAAGATAAAGCTTCTAATACCATTTGCCTACATAAATTTTAACAAAAATACAAGTCTCTCGACCCCTCGATTAACTCGGGGCGAACGGGAGAAGTAAGTATTTTCAAGCTTGCGTTATTTAATAAAACAGTGTTATGTTTTTTACCGGCAAATGGTATAATGCCGTTCGTCGTGAGTGATTTTTTCGAAATTAATTGAGAAAAAATTGTATCGAACGATCGCCGCGTAGCGGCTCTTAGGTTTATAAAAATTTTAAAATCCTAAGAACATGCTTCGCATGTAACCCTTCGTAGTTTTTCTCCATAGTTTTCGAGCATCCAGAGCTTTGCGAAGGACGACAAGCTCAGGGCGAACGGGTGGGAGAGCATTTCAACTATAAACAAATATTTATTCTTAGGTCGAGTTCGCGTTATTCAAGCATTTTTATAATTTCTTCATTGTTTTCTTCTTCTGCAAAATCAATTGCCGTATTTCCATCATAGTTTTTTATTTGAGTATTTGCGCCACTATCTAAAAGGGTTCTTATGATTTCACCTTCGCAAGAGCAAATAGCCATAATCAGCGCTGTATCCCCATCTGCATCTTGAATGTCTGGATCGGCTCCATTTTCGAGTAAAACTTTTACAATTTCTATTTCACCTAAACTTGCAGCCAAAATAAGGGGAGTATCGCCTTCGACATCTTTTGCGTCAGTATCAGCACCATTTTTTATTAATAGCTCTATTATTTTCGGATCGCTCACAAAAAATAAAGCATTTTGCCCTTCATTATTTTTCATATCAGCTTTGGCGCCATATTTTAATAATAGTTGTGCGATCTTTAGATCTTCAATTTCTAGTAATGCAAAACTCCCATCAGGTAATTTTGTGTTAGGATTTGCTCCAGCTTTTAGTAAAAGTTCTGTAGCTTCATAATTTTTTGATTCTATTGCAAAAATAAGTGGAGTAATATTTTCTTCTTCTAGAACTATATTTGGGTTTGCTTTTCTATCAAGCAACATTTTTAATATTTTATTATTCCCATTACTTATTGCGATTATAATTGGCATATAAGATTTATTATCAAGTATTGTATTTGGGTTTGAATTAAAATCAAGTAAGAGTTCTACCATATTTTCTTGATTGTCAGATACAGCATATACCAAAGCTGTGCAATCATTTGCGTCTTTTAGATTTGGGTTTGCACCATTTTCTAGTAAAAATTCTGCTAGATCTTCATTTTCTGTGTCGACCGCATATTTTAATAAAAAGTCACCATTTTTATCTTTTGCATTTATATCTATGTTTTTATTTTCTATGTCGTATTGAATTGTATCTAGATCAATATTTTCTAAATCTAATACTTTTTTATTCATGTTTTAGTCCTAAATTATTTTTTGTATATAAGCTTTAAATTTTTTAATTTAAATTTTTTATTTTATTACAAAATTTATTAGCTTATCTTTAATGAAGATTATTTTCACAATTTCTTTGCCTTCAAGCCAACTAGAAATATGTTTTTTTGCTTCTGTTTCAACAAATTCTTGATCAGAGTTTTTTTGTAATTGTATGTTTGCTCTTATTTTACTATTAACTTGAACGACAATAGTAACTTCGGATTTTATTAGTAATTTCTCATCGAAGCTTGGCCAATTGCATTTATCAATTTTAATTTTAAAAATATTTTCCAAAAGTTCGCTAGCGATATGTGGTGCAAAAATAGATATCGAAGCTAAAACATTTTTTGCATTTGTTTGTCCTAGTTTTAGATTTTGTGAATTTGCATCGTTAATAAATTCCATGATAGATGCGATAGCAGTATTTGGTTTAAAATTATTTAGTCTTTCTTGGAAATCATGCAAGAACATGTGAGTTCTTTTTTTTGCTTCAATAGATTCTTTGTCATCAGAAACTATATTTTCTGGATTGCTCATAAATTTATAAAATTTATTTATAAATCTTTTTATTCCATCAAGTCCAGTATCTTGCCACTCACAATCTTGTTCTGGTGGGCCCATAAAAATTATATACATGCGCATAACATCAGAGCCATATTTTTCCATCAGCTCATCCGGATCTACAACGTTGCCCTTAGACTTGGACATTTTTTCAACTAACCCAGATTTTTCTGAGTATTTTAATACCATGCCCTGATTAAATAATTTTAAAAATGGCTCGTTAAATTCTAAAAATCCAAGATCATGCAAAACTTTAGTGTAAAATCTAGCATAAAGTAAATGTAAAATAGCGTGTTCTATGCCGCCAACATAAAGATCTACTGGTAACCAGTACTTTATATCTTCTTTATCAAAAGCTTTGTCTTTTAGGTCAGGGTTTGGATATCTCAAAAAATACCAGCTTGAGCCTGCCCACTGCGGCATTGTATTAGTTTCTCTCTTTGCAGGGTTGGCACATTTTGGACATTTTGTATTTACCCAGCTTTCTATTGCAGCAAGTGGAGATTCGCCAGTGCCTGTTGGTTCATATTTTGAAACTTCTGGTAATTGTACCGGCAAATCTTTTTCATTTACAGCAACTGGGCCGCAAGTTTTACAGTGTACTATTGGTATAGGCTCGCCCCAGTATCTTTGGCGAGAAAATATCCAGTCACGTAATTTATAATTTACTTTTCTTGTGCCTAATTTTTCTTTTTCAACTAATTCTATTGCGCGATTAAACGCTTCGGGCATTGCTTGTAGTCCATTTAAAATGTCACTATTTATCATGACGCCAGATTCGGTATAAGCTTCTATTAAACTTCCAGAAGAGTCTTTTTTTGCATCTTTAGAATCAATAACTTGAATTATTGGTAAATCGAATTTTTTTGCGAAATCAAAATCTCTTTGATCATGAGCTGGAACTGCCATTATTGTGCCAAATCCATAATCTCTAAGCACATAGCTAGATAAATAAATAGGAATTTCTTTTTTTGTTATAGGATTTATTGCATAAGCACCAGTAAATACGCCAGTTTTATCTTTATCCCGTTGGTCTTGCATGCCCTCCGAAGCTTTAGCGCAGGAGGGAGTTAATCTAAGGGTCATTCTATCAACAGTTGACATGCTACTTACAAGTTCTTGATATTCTTTTACTTTTTGTTTATTGTTTTCAGGCGTAATTTTTTCAACAAGTTCGTGTTCTGGTGCCATAACCATAAACGTTGCACCAAAAATTGTGTCAGGTCGTGTTGTGTAAACCGGCAAGTTTATATTATTTCCAGAAATATCTTTTGTTGTGAAATTTATTTCAGCGCCTTCGCTGCGGCCTATCCAGTTTCGCTGCATTTGTTTAACTTTTTCTGGCCATTCAAGCTTATCTAAATCGTCAATAAATTGCTGAGAGTATTTTGTAATTCTTAGTATCCATTGATTAATATTTTTTTTGGTAACGGCAGATCCACATCTTTCGCATTCACCGTTTACAACTTCTTCATTTGCAAGACCGGTAAGACAAGAAGGGCACCAGTTTATCGGTGTTTTTTCTTGATAGGCAAGTCCGGCGTTGAACATTTGTATAAATATCCATTGGGTCCATTTATAATAATCTGGATCTGTAGTATTTATTTCTTTGCTCCAGTCATAGATGCACGAAACTTGTTTGAGTTGTCTTTTGAAGTTAGCAATATTTTCGTTAACGCATATTGATGGATGAACACCCATTTTAATAGCATAATTTTCTGCAGGTAATCCAAAAGCATCCCAGCCCATAGGGTGCAGAACATTATATCCTTCAAGAAATTTTATTCTTGCATATACGTCAGAAAGTACATATGATCTCCAGTGTCCCATGTGTAGTCCTAGGCCTGATGGATAAGGGAACATGTCTAGGCAATAGTACTTTTTTTGATCGCAGCTTTTATCTTTAGCTTTTGTTGCCGGAGTTTTCTCCCATGTATCTTGCCACTTTTTTTCTATTTTACTAAAATCATAATTCATTTTTATAACCTATCTATTATATTTTGCATGACTTCATAGTAATGCTCTATTCTATCGCTAATTTCTATTGCAAGTTCTTCGTTGTATGTATGAGATGATGAATTTCTATCATCTGTTGAGTTGGTTAGCGTATCAAGTTCTTCTTTTGTAATTAATTTTTGTTCATAACTTGTTCTAAATGTTTTATTTGGATTTGGAATTTCAATTTCTATTTTATTTTTTTCTTTTAAATATTGTTTTAAATATTTCCAAAATGAGTCAAAGCTAAATTCAAATCTTTGGATTAATCCGTCCCTTAGGCCCTCATAAATTTCTGGGTCTTTTTGTTTTAATAATAGACTTAACATTTTTTTTAATTTACAAAGAGCTTTTTTTGTAGAAGATTTTTTTGATTCTAGGATTTCCATAATATACCGTCCTTTTTTATAAAATATTGCATTTCTTTAGAAACTTTATGAAAATTTACTATATCTATCTTGTATGGAATAAGGCTTTCTCCAAGCATATTTTTAGCTTCGCCCATTCGTCTAGGTTCAATTTCAGTAATATCTTCTATGGCAATATCTATGTCAGACATTTCTCCATGTTTATCTCCAGCTCTCGAACCGAAGAGATATATTTTAGCTGTTGGGAATAGCACTGTTAATATTCCTAATATTTTTTCTTTATATTCTGGTTTTAGTGACATTTTTTATCCTCTTTTAATCAAAACAAACTATAGTTAATATTATATAAAATATGGGGTTTTTTACAATTCATATTCGCGTTCAAGAATTTCAAAATACGGCTCGAATTTAAATAGTTTGCCCCTTTTTTGTTCAGTTTGTTCTACAAGAACGTTAATTTTAACAAATCTTTTTCCTGTTTTTTTATAAATTTACTACTCATGTCGTTAATATTTTACTGAAATAAAAAGTTAAAAGCACAGTTTTTATTTCAAAAAACAGCGCTTCTGTGAAATAAGAGTGTTGCTTTTGGTTTGTTATTTCACATTTTTTGCGTTTTGTGAAACAATAAGCGAAAGTATGTTAATTAATTCTTAAAATTTTTAGTTTTATGTATTTTTACAGTTGTACCGCAGTTGCGAAATAATTAACATTAAGTTGGTTAGGTGGGATTATTCGAAGAATTTATAATTGTCTCACAGCTGTGAGACAATTAGCATGAGTTGAGTAGCATAGTTTATTGCGAGTTTTATTAAGTTTTAGTGCGTTTATTTTATATTTTGTAATATTTGTATATTTTGCGGTTGGCCATAAATACTTTTAAGGCCAGGGCGTAAAATTTTGCTATCATTTTTTATTGCGTTTATGAGATCTTTCTTTCTCCACCAAATAAATTTATCTTTTTCAATTAAAGATACGGGTTTGGGCTTTTGTAATAATAATTTTTTGCGTTCTTTATTTAAAATTTTAATAAATTTTTCTCTATCATATTTGGTTGGGTTGTGCCCGACTTTGTCTTCTATATTTATTATAAAAGTATTTCCAACTCTCGTAGCATTTTTTATTTTGCTCAAGATATATTTGTTAGAAATAATATTCATTAATTCTTCTGAGCCTTCACGAGAGGCAACTTGATAAGTTTCCTCTCCAGGTAAGCCTTTGCCGCCAAAATCTGACCATGTCTTTTTAAATTTTCCAAGGCCTTCTCTGCCCATTAAAAAGAATACTTTAGTTTTTCCATTTGTTTTTTCAATAACATAAGGTAAGGTTCCGGCGCCTACAACTGGTCCAATATTTATTGAATTTAGAATTGTTGATAAAATAAAAGTAGAAGATACGAGTAAGCTTTTTATTATTGTAGATAGTTTTAGCATATTTTTCCCTTTATATTATTGTTTTTATATATTTATACGGTTGATAAAACATAAAAAATTTTAAGATAAAGAATCAATATTTATTTTAATTTTGTTAAATTTGTTATTATATTTTTAATCGTGATTTATTTTTTTATAATTTTTTTTTATATCGGGGTAGTTATGAATAACATGAAAAACTTAGAAAATTTCGATAAACAAGTTTTTGATATAATAAAAAAAGAAAGCAATAGGCAAGAGAGTGAAATTAATTTAATTGCATCAGAAAATTATGCCAGCAAGGCTGTTATGCAGGCTGTATCAAGTTGTTTCACAAATAAATATGCAGAGGGCAATGTAGGTAGAAGATATTACCCTGGCTGTAGATTTGCAGATGAGGTTGAGCAGGTTGCTATAGATAGATGCAAAGAGCTTTTTTGTAATACCAGTATTTCTAATACAAGTATTTCTAATACAAGTATTGGTGAAAATTTGTATGAAAATTTACATGTTAATGTGCAGCCGCACTCTGGATCACAAGCTAATATGGCAGTTTATTTTGCAGCGTTAAATCCTGGAGATACAATTATGGGCATGGGCTTGGCAGAAGGTGGACATTTGACTCATGGGCATAAAGTAAATTTTTCTGGTAAATTTTATAATTCTGTAAAATATATGGTTGATAAAGAAACTGAAGAAATAGATTATGATGTTTTGATGCAAATGGCGTGCGAGCATAAGCCAAAAATAATTGTCGCTGGAGCAAGTGCTTATTCAAGAACAATTGATTTTAAAAAATTTAGTGAAATTGCAAAATCTGTAGGCGCCTATTTGCTTTGTGATATTGCGCATATTGCAGGATTGGTTGCAGCAGGGTTGCACCCATCGCCAGTTGGAGTTGCAGATTTTGTAACTAGTACAACTCACAAAACTTTGCGTGGACCAAGAGGGGCTATTATTTTAACAAGCGCAGAGCGTGGGCCGGAAATTGACAGAGCAGTCATGCCTGGTATTCAAGGTGGGCCTTTGATGAATATTATTGCAGCAAAAGCTGTTGCGTTTAAAGAAGCGCTTTCACCAGAATTTAAAGAGTATCAAAAGCAGGTTGTAAAAAATGCCCAGTGTTTTGCAAAAGCGTTAGAAAATTTGGGATACAGGATTGTTTCTGGCGGTACAGATAATCACATGTTTATAGTCGACCTTCGGTCGACCAATGTTACAGGTTTTCAAGCAGAAGTTGCGCTTGAAAAAGCTGGAATAACTGTTAGCAGAAGTTGCATACCTTATGATACACAAAAGCCTTTTATAACCAGTGGTATAAGAATTGGCACTCCGGCGATTACTACTCGTGGCATGCGTGAAGAGCAAGTTGAAATTATTGCGAGTTTACTTGATGAAGCTATTTTTAATTGTGAAGATAGTGTTAAGCTTGAAAAAATTAAGGGAAAAGTTAAAGATATGTGTGAAAAGTTCCCAATTTAACCCTTCGATTAACTCCCAGCCTTCGCTAAAAGCTATGGCGGACACGGCAGGACGAACGGGAGTTTATAATGTATCTTTATTTCTTAAGTTGATGACATTGCCAACGGGGATATGGATCATGAAGATTTTATAAAATAGAGTTTACGTTAATATGAGAGAAACAAGTGCACCTAAGAAATACTTTTAAATCAAAATTAATAAAAAACTTTTTTATATATGCATTTGGTGCAATCTTGCTAAAGGGAATATCGGTAATAATTGCGCCGATAATAATGCGGATATTAAGTCCGGCAGATTATGGATTTTTAGCTTTAGTGACAAATTTTATAGATATAGTTTTTACTATTGCAGGTTTGGGTCTAAGGCAGTTATTAACGATAGAGTATTTTCATTATGATATTATCGATAGAAAAAAATTAGTTAACGATATAGTTTTTATTTATTCTGTATTAATGTTTCCAGTTTTTTTAATACTAATTTTGGGTCGAGATTTTATAAATAATTTTATTTTTTCGAGTCAAGCTTATTCTAGTCTAATAATTTTTTGCTTGTTAGTTGCGTTCTTAAAATTTTTCTCAGAGATTTTTTATCAAATTTTGCAGTATTCAGGGGAGTCTTTTAAACTCGTATCTATACAAATTGTTGCTGCATTAATTATATTTAGTTTAAATCTTAGCTTTTTATATTTTCTTGATTGGGGGGTATTTTCTGTTATTGCGGCCCAATTTGTAAGTGTAGCTTGTGTTATATTAGTTGCTATATTTTTTTATATTCGCGATTCTTATCACGTGAAATTGGATCTTTCTTGTAGTTTGTCAAAAAGTTGGTGGTATATAAAGCGGGGGTTTCCATTTGTGCCAAGAGTTTTGTTTGCATGGATTTTGGCTGTTGGTGATAGATGGGTTTTGGCCAAATATGGGACAATGACAGATGTTGGCATATATTCTGTGGCAGATATGTTTGGGCAATTATTTCAGGTTGTTTTTGTATTGCCATTTACGTATGCATATATCCCTTACATGATGGAAAAATTTGCAGATTCTATGAAAATAAGTACACAGGCTGGGGGCTTGGCTAGTGTAGGGTGCATGGAGTCTGAGCAAGAGGGCAAATGCAAAAATTTAGCAATAGACAGGAAAAATTTAATAATAATGGTTAGTGTTATGCTAGCTCTAATATTTTTGGTCTCTATTGGTTTGGTTATATTCAGGCCATTAATTTGTATAATTTTGCCTACACAATATTATGAAGCTTTAAATTATATTTGGGGCTTGCTTATAGGTTATATATTTTTATTCGGCACATATTTTGCATCTATATTTTTACAGTTTCAAAAGCGTGTATATTTTTTACTTTTCGCATTACTTGTCCCGGCAGTATTTAACGTATTTTTAAATATATTGCTTGTACCAAAATTTGGAATATCAGGGTGTGTTTTTGCTACAGTAATTTCTTATATTTTATATTTCTTAATAACTGTTGGTTATAATTTTTATGTTAAAAAGGGCTTGCGTTAGTACTTATGCTATTTTCTTATATAGTTACTTGCTTGTGAAATAAAAACTTTTCAACCCTTTAAAATATCCGCGCAAATAAGCCATATTTCTATAAATTAAGCCTTCAGAAAATAAACCTGTAATAGTCCAAATATAGGCAAATATTTTAAATTTATTTTTTGGATAAAAATTTTTAAAAAACAGATAGCTATAATTTTTGATGTACATTGCACGATTTTCTTCTACTCTGTCGCGAGCAAGTTCACTGTGAAAATGTTTTAGTTTTGCTTTTGGGTTATAAAATAATTTGTGTTCAAAAGATACTCTTGCTGAAAAATCACAATCTTCCATGTAGCAGTATCGCTTTAAGTTTTCATCAAATAGGTGCTTTTCAAATACGGGCTTACGATAAGCCATTAGACAGCCACCAAGAACTTGCACTGGTTTAAATTTATTTGTGCCATATGGATGTTGAGGCATGCCTGACAGTGTAAATTTTCCTGATGAGTATATTCGTTGCAACATAAATATTTTGCGCAATAATAAATTAAAAGATTTTTTATTTGCAGGTATATTTTCTATGTCTCCCATGCCGCCTGAATATTCCGGGTGCTCTATAAAAATTTTGTTCATTTCTTCTAAATAATTATTTTCCAAAACTACATCGTCATCAAAAAAATGCACAACTTCGCTAGTCGCAAATTTTATTCCAATATTTCTTTGATAAGTTAAGCCAGGCTTTGTGTGCTTATAAATTAAATTAGTTTGTGGAAATTTTGTTGCTGAAAAATTATTAATAAAGTCTGGAAAATTTAAAAGTTGCTTATCGCTGCTATCAACAATTATTATTTCATTAGGTAATTCTGTTTGTTTTTCTAGCGAATTAAGAGCTTGTATTATGTCTTTAGGTCTATTTCTTGTGCATATAATTATACTATTTGATATGTTCATTTTTTTCTCTCTTTTTAATCGAATATTTTTATTTTAAAGCTTCTTTTATTTTTTCTACAAAATCTGTTTGTGAATTTATGTCAAAAATTATTGAGCCTTCTGGCCTGGTACAAACATTGCTTGCAACAACAGGTTTTTTGAAAATAAATGCTTCAAAAATACTTATGGCCGTTCCGTCGCGCAAAGTTGGGCGTAAAAATATATCAATCTTTTCTATTAACGGCCACATTTCGTGTTGATCTAATAGAAAAAAAATATTATCTTGTAGGCCTAGTTTTTTTATTTGTTCTTTTAAGCTTTCAAAATATTTTTGATCACCGATATTTGCTAGTGCAATAATTAGTCCAATATTTTTGTAATCTTTTTTTAAATTATAAGTCGCATTTATAGATTTATCTAGTCCATAAAGATCTTTTTCTAAAGTAGATATTATGGATGCATTTACTAATAATATTGGTCTGTGATTATTTATAAATTTATAAATGGCTTGGGGGTAAGTTTTTAGAATTTCGTTTTTATTTGATATATTAGGCATTAAGAATGCAGAGTCTATTATATATTTTTTAAATTTAATATTGTTATTAAAATAACTATCATATGTAGTTTTCCATAAAAATACCACTAATTCTGTATTTTCTAAAGCTTTATTTATTTTGCATAAATCTTCTTTGTTTCTTTTATACATGTGGCGACAGTTATGTTCGACCAAAATAAAATTAAATTTAATAAATTTAAATAAATTTTTTATGCGAGAAAGAAATAAAATTTCAGTAAAACTATTTGGCAAATAAGAAGAGTGGTAATAAACAATATCTATTTTGTTATAAAATAAAAAACTAGCAGCATAAAATAGATATGGGATTAGTAGGTACCGGCGACCTCTAAATTCTGTTTTGAAGTGATAAACTTTATTGTTATTTTCTGTGAATTTTTTTGCAATTCTATCTATGTGAACAGAAACTCCACCTATAGGAGGTGGAGTAATGCCAAAAATTGCTATTCTTTTATTTTTTATATCTTTGTAATATTGTGCTTCATACATGATTACTTTTTCTCTATTCTTTTTTTACGCGAATTAAGATAAGATAACTTTTATTAAAATATCCCTTATCCGTTCACCCTCCTACGCCAAGGCTACGGAGGACGTGCCCTCCTACGCTAAGGCTACAGAGGACATGCCCTGCGCGACAATCAGTCGAAGCTTTTGCGTAGACTGGAGATTAATCGAAGGATTATTTTACTTACTTATTTTTATTATTTCCTGTGCTATATCTAGCTCTTAATCTAGAATGTTTTATTCGTAGTTTTACAATAGATGCTAACATTTTAGATCCAGCGCTTATCATATTAAATTTGCTACCGGTTTGATCATTCCAAGTTGTAGGAATTTCTCTTAATTTAAAACCACTTTTTTTACTCAAATAAATTATTTCTACGTCAAAAGCCCAGTCTTTCATTGTCATTTTTGGCAAAATTGCTTTTATAACATGAGCTTTGAATAATTTTGCACCGCATTGAAAGTCTCTAAAATTTATTCCCATTAAAATTCTCACTAATGGGTTATAAATTAATTCTCTGCCCCATTTTTTAATCCATGGACGTTGAGGTAGAAGTGTAGACCCAGCCATATATCGGCTGCAGAAAATAACGTCTGTATCACCAATTTTTTCTATTAGTTCATAAAAATATTCTGGACGAGTAGCCATATCTGCATCTACAAAACCTATAAAATCATAGCCATCTTGTAGGGCTTCTTTGAAGCCTTCCGTAACGGCTAAGCCTTTTCCAGCTTCTGTTAAATTCATTATTTTTATTGAAGAATATTGGTTTTGTAGCTCAGTTACAATATCTAAAGTTTTATCTTTGCAGCCATTTAGAACTACTAAAAAAGTTGTTCTAATGCCTTTTGTGTTTTCTAAATCTTTGAAATAACTACAATAAGTTTGCAGCGTTCTTCCGATTCTACTCTCTTCATTATAAGCTGGAATTATTATGCTGACTTTCATAGTTTATCCACATTTTTAGGGTTTATTATTTCTATTCTATAAATAATATTTTTAAATAACCCTCAAAAACAGGGATTATTTAAGTTTATATAGATTTAAGATTAAGTTTAGCGACTCTAAATAATAAGTCAAAACTTATAAAAGCATAAAAATTTACTATTTTTAGCTAAATTAAGTTATATTAACGCTAGAAAATAGGAAATAAGCTCAAAAGAGAAAGCGCACTGTATTTGTATTCAAAGCAGTGCGCTCTCTCTTATTGATCAAATAACAAATAATTTATATTAAATTACTTATTATTGAACATTTGGTTCTTCGCCTTCATCGTCAGGAGAGTTTAAATCTTCTTCGACGTCCTGAGCTAACATATTGTATGGTCTTGGCATTATTGGTTTTGGTTCTTCACCTGGTCTTGGTGCAAGATTTGCCTGTTCATCGTCCTGAGCTAACATATTGTATGGTCTTGGCATTATTGGTTTTGGTTCTTCACCTGGTCTTGGTGCAAGATTTGCCTGTTCATCGTCCTGAGCTAACATATTGTATGGTCTTGGCATTATTGGTTTTGGTTCTTCACCTGGTCTTGGCGCTGGCATTTGAGCTAACATATGATCTGGTTTTGGTGCTGGTTTTGGTACTTGCATTTGGGCTAACGTAGGCTCTTCTTGATTTGGCATTACTTTTGGTTCTTTGCCCATCATTGGTGCAGGCATTTTTGGCAAATTATTTGGTTGCATTGCTTTAGGCATAGCTTTTAAATTGGGTTTCTTTAACGGTTCAACTTCCCAAATGTCTATTTCTGTCTCTTTAACCATTACAGGTTTTCTTACGCCATTTATTTTTGGCTTAGCTATACCAACTTCTTTTTTAACTGTTACGAATTTTTTTCCAGCAGGTTTTTTTAGAGCTGGCTTTTTATCAGCTTTTTTAGCATCTTTTTTTACAGATTTCTTTTCTTCATGTTTTTTACCTGTATAACCATATCTTGGGAATACGATAAATTTCTTATTTAATCCCATCTTAGGTATAATAATTAAGACCTCTTTTTTATAGTTTTTATAGTGGTCTTTTTTAGCTTCTTTAGCTATTCCTGTATATAAATCACCAGTTTTTATATATTTTCTTAATATTTTATTGGCGATTTTACTTCTTCTTTCTACTTCATTTTTAATATCTTGGAATTTATCCATTTTCTTTTTTGCATAATCTACATATTTTTGTTCTAAATCAGCTCTGATTTTTAAAGCACGAACTAATTCTTGCGGAGTTATGCCGTATTTTTCTATAAAAGCATCTTTTAATGCAATTATTGACGCCGCCGGTTTTGCCATATCAATTTTTTCTACAGATATGCCAACTTTAGCGTATTCTTTTGCGGGATCTTCCATAGCAAAACCCTTTGCGCAAGACAATATAACTGTTGCGCATAATAATAAATTAATTTTTTTCATAATATTCTCCCGTTAATTTATTTGTTAAAAATAACTAAACATATTTTAAATAACCATATTTATTTGTGAATAATTCACTAATTTTAACACTCCTTTCGATATAATATGGTCGATATAATTTATAGGCTTATAAAAACACACAAAAACATTATAGTTTTTGCCTCTAATATAATCATACATGTTTTTTTTTATCAAAATCAATAGTTTTTCAAATAGAAACTATTTTTTGGGTCTTGTTGTTTTCTTGATATGTATTTGTGGAAGGGCGTTTTTCTGCATTTTCAAATATGGCTATTTTTAATAAAATATACGGTTTTTGTTGTTTTTTTTATAAGCTTTGCGATTCTATGAGAAATTCTTACTTGTTGAAAGCTTCTTTAATCAAAAGCGCCAAATTTCTTAAGTTTATGATACCATTTTCCTACATAAATTTTAACAAAAATACAAGTCCCTCGACCCCTCGATTAACTCCCAGCCTTCGCTAAAAGCTATGGCGGACACGGCGGGGCGAACGGGAGAAGTAAGTATTTTCAAGCTTGCGTTATTTAATAAAACAGTGTTATATTTTTTACCGGCAAATGATATGACATTGCCCCATAGGGGCTCTTAAGAAAAACAGGAAAAATTTTGTTGTCATTTTATGTTTATATATTGCGATGCAGAGACTTATCTTACTACACAGGTCATACGGATAATATTGAAGCTAGGATTGGTCAACATGAGCAAGGGTCATTATTTAATAAAACAGTGTTATATTTTTTATCAGCAAATGGTATTATACATTTTTTTTATCTTCTACTATTTCGCCGTCAATTAGCCTAACGATTCTATTTGTTTCTTCTGCAACATGTTGATCATGAGTAATTATTATTATTGTGACATCTTTTTCTTTATTCAAGTTTTTAAACATTTGTAAGATTTTCTCACCTGTTACAGAGTCTAAGTTTCCAGTTGGCTCGTCAGCAAGTATAATTGATGGATTATTTATAAGTGATCTTGCGATAGCAACACGTTGTTGCTCGCCGCCAGAAAGTTCTGTTGGGTAGTGCCCGGTTCTTTTATCAAGTTCCATAAATTTAAGAAGATCTAGAGCAAGCTTTTCGGCTTCTTCTTCTGATTTGCCGGCATAAAGTGCTGGTAATGCAACATTTTCTAAAGCAGTCATGTCTGGTAATAAATTGAATTTTTGAAAAACAAATCCAATTTTCTTATTTCTTATGGCTGCTAGTTGGTCAGGTTCCATGTGCGAAACATTTATGTTATCAATAAAATACTGGCCAGAAGTTGGGGCGTCAAGACAACCCAAGATGTTCATAAATGTTGTTTTTCCAGAGCCAGATTTTCCAATTATAGCTAAAAGTTCCTTTTCCTCTACAGTTAAATTTACGCCTTTTAATGCATGTAAAGTTTCTCTGCCCATTAAAAAAGTTTTTACGATATTTTCTGCTTTTATTATTGCCATTTTAATTTCTCTCTAGTAATGCGTCTACCGGATTCATATTGGAGGCCTGTCTTGCTGGGTAATAACCAAAGAATATACCTATAAGTACAGTGACAATTAAAGATATTAGCATTGGAATAAATTCTATAACTACATTAAATTTAGCGGCGTGACTTATTAATATTTGGCCTGTAATTCCAAGCGCGACACCTATGATCCCTCCAAACATACATAGGGTTACAGATTCTATCAAAAATTGGCTTCTTATAGAGCCTTGAGTAGCGCCAATTGCCATTCTAATTCCAATTTCTCTAGTGCGCTCTTTTACCGAAACTAACATGATATTCATGACGCCGATACTTCCAACGAGCAAAGATACGGCTGCTGCAATTAGTCCAAACATTTTGATAATGCCAGCAGAATCTCGAGCCACTTGCTCTATGGCTTTTTGATCAATAATAGTGAATGGATCTTCATCTGCAGGTTTTGTGTTATATGCAAATCTTAAAATGTTTTTTATTTTTCTTAGTAAAATTTCTGTATCAACGCCGTCATAAGGTCTTAAGCCTATCATTGCTATTTCTTCTTCAGATTCATCAGTGCCTCTGCATAATTTTTTTGCTGTAGTAAAAGGTAGGTAACCTTGGTCATTTTGGTCCCTTGGTCCCATATAATGAGGTTTTTTATCAAGTACGCCGATTACTGTTACCGGTTGCTTATTGATAGTAATTGTTTTTCCTATAGGGTCTTCGGTGTTAAAAAGTTTTGCAGCAAGTCCGCTTCCTAAGACTATGACATTACTTTTTTGCTTAACATGGTAATCTGTAAAAAAACTTCCAAGATCAATTTCATTTTTATTTATTATTAACATGTTTGCATTGCAACCAACTATTGTTTCTTGAGCGGTCTTTTTTTTGTAGTCTAACTGTTGAATGCTCATTTGCATTGGTGTGATTTCAGAAACTTCTGGGCAGTTTACTTTTATTCGTTCGGCGTCTTTTTTGGATATTGTAACTTTTTGTGCAACACCAGATCTAAAAGCGCCTTTTTTCATAAATTCTGCAGGCATTACGTATATAGTTCCCTCGCCAATACCCATAACTGCATTGGAGATTGCTTCTTCTGCACCTCTGCCAATAGAAAATGTTATTATTATACTCGATATACCTATCACAATACCTAGCATTGTAAGTATTGATCTTACTTTATGTTTTCTTAGTACTCGTAAAGATGTTAATATCAAAATTTTTAAATTCATATTTTACCTGTTTTTTTAACTAGTTTTTTGTTGTTAATTAATTAATATTTACTTGATTTTTTAACGTAAAATTTACTTAATTTCTATTGTCCGTTCGCCCTGCCGTGTCCGCCATAGCTTTTAGCGAAGGCTGGGAGTTAAGCGAAGGGTCCAGAGACTTGTAGAAACCATTTAAAAATTTTTATTTTTATTTAAGCAAGCGTAATTTTTAAATAAAAGCCCTAGATCCTTCGCTTAACTCAGGACGAACGGGAAAAACAAAAATTTTCAAAGATTTTATTTCATGGGTGATGCCTGCCATAGCTTTTAGCGAAGGCTGGGAGTTAATCGAAGGGTCAAAATAATTATTCAAAAACCCGTTCGCCCTGAGTTAATCGAAGGGTCAAAATAATTATTCAAAATTACTTACTCATTCCGCCGCCAAACATTCTCTTAAACATCAACTTCATGGCATCAGATTCTTCAACGTCAATAAGAACTTCTTCGTTCTCATTGACGCCAGAAACAATTTCAAAATTTATTTTATCTGTTATTCCAACTTCTACAGCTTTTTCAATAAATGCATTATTTTCTACGACCCAAATTGTTTTTACGCCATTATCTTTGCTTGTTACTGCTTTTTTAAATGTATCTAATTTGTCTTGAGAAATAGGTTCAAATTTATATTTTTTATCTTGAGCTACAAATTTTATAAATTCTGGGTTTATAGAGAAAATATATCCAGGGACAGCAAAAATATTTTTTTTGCTTGCAACAACAATGCTTGCGTGAACGGTCATGCTAGGTCTTAATAATAAATCATTATTATCTATATAAACATAAGATTTATAAGTTACAGTACCCTTAGATATTGTTGCGCCATTACTTATCTCGTCAATTAACCCTTCAAATGTTTTGTTTGGGTATGTATCAAAAGTTAATATTGCATTATATCCAACTTTTATATCACCAATACTTGTTTCGTCAATTTCAAGTTCAACTTTCATTTTTGTTAAATCTTGAGCAATAGTATACAAAACTGTTGGTTGAAAGAAGCTGGAAATAGCCTCGCCGACAGAGACACCTTTTTTTACAATAACGCCGTTAATTGGTGATAATATTTTTGTGTTATTATAATCTATAGACGCTTTTTCATAGTTCGCTTGAGCTTCTTTTAGTGTTCCATAAGCTTGGTCATGTTGGCTTTGAGCCTGGTCAAGATCGTTTTGTGATATATGGCCTTTTGAATACATTGTTTTTTGTCTGTCTAAAAATACTTTGGCATATTTTAGTGCTGCTTGAGATCTTTTGACAGCGCCTTCTACGGCTTTAACATCGGTATTGCCTTTTCCATTGTCTAGTAGTGCGATTATTTGGCCTTTTTGAACATTTTGATTTTCTTCTACATATAATTCTTTTACGACGCCGTTTATTAGTGAACCAACTTTAATTGTATTTTCTGCTTCGATTGCGCCGGTTGCATTAATTGTGTATATAATGTCAGTTCGTGTAAATTTTTTAGTTTTATATAATTGTTTTTTGTCAGCGGTTTTTACTTTGTAAGTATAGTAGCCAATAGAAGCTATAGAAACTGAACCAACTGCCAGCCATAATATTTTTTTTAAGTTCATATTTTTACCTTATTTTTTATATATTTTAATTGCTAATCTCTTGTGGATATCCACACAAAAATAAAAGTTTTTGATTGTTTCTTTTTAAATCTATTTTAAGTGCGGTTAGTTCAAAATCTGCCTGATTAAATGCCAATTGAGCCTGTTTATACTGATATAGCGGAGTAAGACCAACATCATATTGAGTTTTTATATTATCAAGTTCTATTTTTGCAGCTTCCATTTTTTGTGTAGCTGGCTTTAGAGTTTCTATTTGTGTTTCAATTTCACTGCGCAGCGCCTGAATATCTTTTAAAATATTTAGCTCAATATCTCTTTTTTTCAAAATATAACTTGTTGATAAATCATCGTATTGTTTTGAGGTATTAAAGCTTGAGAACCCGTCAAAATTCCATGTTGCATTTAGTCCAACATGCCAAATTAAAGGTGTATTATCAAATGGTATAGTATCTATTGCCGCAGGAGGGCACTGTACCATTTTTGCTTTTTGAACATGTGTTGTTAGGTAAATTTCAGGTACATATCTGTATTTATAATATTTTGTCGAATAATTTGCTTGTGTTATTTGGTGATTTTTTTCTTTCAAATCCGGTCTGTTTTCCATCGCATATTTAAAATATTCTTCTTGAGGTAGCAACTTAATATTTTCTAAATTTTTTGTATCTAAAGATATAAAATTTGGATCAACCTGCATGTTGGTATTTCTTTCAAGAAGCTTTGTTGCGATATCAACGTTGCTAGGATAATTTATTACAGAATTTTGATCTTTTGAAAATGTAGCTTGAGAGTTTGCCCATTGTGCTTTGTTTAAAAATCCTGTTTTTTCTCTTGTTTTATATTGGTCAAATGTTAATTTACTAGAATCATCTAATATTTCAATTAATTCTTTTCTTAAAAGTTCCTTTTTTAGAGTTAAAAAATCTACTTCGGCGCCAAATCTTATAGAATTTTTAAGAGTTTCTTTTTGTGCTATTGATATTTGTGTATCTTCTTTGGCCATTTGGTATTTAATTTTTGGGCCACCAAGACTAAATATTAGTTGGTTTATATCCAAAGTGATGCTTTCTCTTGGATATTGGCTGATTCCACTGAGTTCTTCTACAGAAGATTTACCTGAGTCGGCAACTATAGTGATTTGAGGCAAAAATGCGCCAAGAGCGGCGCGTTCTGCATGCCAATTAGCTTCGATCAAATATTCAAAACTTTCTAGATCTTGTCTGTTGCGTATTGCTATTTTTGAAATTTCATCAATATTAATTGGCTTAAAAATAGAATAATTTTGAAGATTTATATTTTGTTGAATAACTCTTGAATGTTTTCTGTGTTCTGCATATGACAAAGTACTTGTAAGTGTAACTATAGATAAAAATATATACTTCGCAGATTTGTGCGTAAAAAAATTATTTTTGAACATATTTTTTCTTTCGAATTTTATATAATGTTCTTATTTATAGCACCTTTTTTCGATTTGGCCAAGTTTTTTATAAATAAAAGGCGCTTTCTGGCCAAATTATTTATTTTTTAAATTTAAAATTTTTGTTTAGTGTGTTATAAAATTGTCGATAACTATGTTTAAAAATTAATTCTTTTGGGAGCAGTTAAGATGATTTTTTTTCGAAAAATAAAACTATTTATTTTTGTGTGTGTGCTAGGATTATTTTTTTGTGGTTCAAGGATTTTATCCAAAGGCATAGTGTACATTTACACAGTTGACTGTAATTTAGAATGGGCAAGTACGCAGCAATCAAAAGGACATTATATACACGAAATTAGGGATGGGTTAAAGCGTCTTGGATATGCTCCTATATTTACTCGCACTTTGGATGGATTAGGAGATTTTGACAAGTTGGTTTTGCTTAGTGTTGTTGGCCCTTGGGCAATTAATTCTATTAAAAAGTATCCAAAAGAAAAAGTAATTGCCTTTTTATGGGAGCCGCCGGTATTTGCTCCAGATAATTATGAAGAGAATTTTTTTAATTTATTTTCAAAAGTTTATACATGGGATGATAGTCTAGTAGATAATGTTAAATTTTTTCATTATTATTATCCAGACTGTTTTTTTATGATTGATAAAATAGTTCCATTTAATGAAAAAAAATTATGTGTAATGATGAATGCTAATAAAGATTCAAGTCATAAATATTCTCTTTATGGGGAGAGAAGAAAAGTGATTCAGTTTTTTGAATATAACCACAGTCAAGATTTTGACTTGTATGGATCATGGTGGACAGGGCTTAAGAATTATAGAGGCTATGTAAACTCTAAAGTTGATTGTATGAAAAATTATCGCTTTTGTTATGCGTATGAAAATATGTGTAACGTGAAGGGTTATGTAACAGAGAAGATTTTTAATGCTTTTACGGCAGGTTGCGTACCAATTTATTGGGGTGCAGATAATATTACAGATTATATTCCAAAAAATTGTTTTATCGATAGACGGGATTTTACATCAGATGAGCAGCTTTATCAGTTTTTAAAGAATATGACAGAGGGCGAGTATCAAGTTTATATAAATGATATTAAGTGTTTTTTGAATAGCGATCTTGCTCTTGTTTTTTCACATGAGCATTTTGTGGATATTTTTCTTAATGGGATTGAGCCTGGTTATGATAAAACTATTGCATTAACAGTGCAATATCGAAATGTTCTTGAGCGTTTATATAAATACTTAGGCAAATCTTTTTAGTATTTTTATATTTTACGTGTTATAAAGTTGTAGATAATTTTGTTTAAACTTTAATTTTTTTTGGGAGTAGGATATGAGAATTTATAAAATTTTAGTTATAGTTGGTGTTTTTTGTGCATCTTCTTTTATAAATAGTAGTGTTTCAGATAGGTTGAAAGATATTAACGTTGTTGATTATTCTTTAGGAATGGATAGGGTTGGGCTTAATAATAATTATATTAATGTTAATGGCGAGTTAAATATAATAAAAAAAATAATTAAACCAGGTGATGTGGTTTTTGATGTTGGAGCAAATGTTGGCGAGTGGAGTACTCATGTTTTTTCTAATGTAGATTCTATTTTAATACATTCTTTTGAGCCTATAAAATTTGTGTACGACAAATTAAAAAATAATTTAATGAATAAAAATGTTGTTACTCATAATATGGCATTATCAAATAATACAGGATCAAAAATATTTTATTATTATCCTGTGAATTCTGAGCTAAGTGGATTTTATGATAGGGATATTCTTAGAGAAAAATTTAATATAAGAGCTGAAAAAATTTTGGTTGATGTTTCTACCATAGACTTATTTTGTAACGAGAATGAAATTTCTCATATAGATTTTCTTAAAATAGATACCGAAGGTGAAGAGCTTAATGTTCTACTAGGAGCTAAAAGTTTTTTAGAGCAAAAAAGAATTTCTATAGTTCAATTTGAATATGGTGGAACTTATCTTGATTCTAAAATTAAATTAAAACAGGTATTTGATCTTTTTATGGGATTTAATTATTTAATTTTTAAGATAATACCTAACGGGCTTATGCGCATAACACAATGGGAAGATGAATTAGAAAATTATGCATACGCCAATTATTTAGCTGTTGTAGAAAGTAAATAGGTTATAAAATTTTTGGAGTAATTTAATGAAGAAAAGTATTACATTTTTAATGTTTTGTGTTTTGATTAATGCAAAATTAGGCTGCGAAGTTAAAAATGCGCAATTTATAAATAAGGGTGATGATTCGCTATTAAGGTTAAATGAATTTGGATTAGTAAGTATTGATAAACCTTTAAGATTGCATCTCGGGTGTGGTGAAAATTATTTTGATGGGTATGTTAATATTGATTTTCCATCATCGGAGCATACTTTTCAGCAAAAAACTATAGCAAATGTTTATGCAGATATAACAATCCTTAATTTTCCAGAAAATAGCGTAAATGAAGTAAGATCGCACCATGTTTTTGAGCATTTTGAAAGACCTATTTCAATGGCACTACTTTGTAATTGGAGTAAGTGGCTAAAAGTTGGTGGTTGTTTGGTTATTGAGACGCCGGATTTTGAAGAAAGTGTTAAACTATTTTGCAATCCAAATTTGCCTTATGAGGCTAAACAAATGATTTTAAGGCATGTATTTGGATCTCATGAGGCTCGTTGGGCGGTTCACTGCGATGGTTGGTATCAAGAGAAATTTGCTTCTATACTCGGTAAATTAGGTTTTTCAGGAATAAGGTTTCAAAAGGGTGGTGGTCTTATAAAAAATATATTAGTTATCGCATATAAAGATAAAAATTTTGACTTGTCGCAATTGAGTGAGATAGCAAAAAAAATATTGCAAGAAAGCTTGGTTGATCCAATAGAAGTGCAATTGCATAATGTTTGGTGTTCTGATTTTGATAAATATTTTTATATGTAGGTAAGATCTTAAAACCGAAATTATAATCATGAGTTTAAAAAAAGAGTGTGTGAAATTTTCGTCTAGGGGTCTGTCAATAATTTTGTGTAAACGGATTTCGTAGGTGTTAAAACTTTACTATAAATACATAGAAATCCTTTCCTCAAACATGATGGCTAAAACTGGTAAAATGTCTGTGTTCCAGCCATAAACA
>Ga0209417_1003269_pt1 | contig 22164 bp, 21 predicted proteins | sample RifGroF2_FD_184002 | JGI IMG/M metagenome (GOLD analysis project Ga0209417, IMG submission 184002) | Groundwater microbial communities from Rifle, Colorado, USA - Groundwater F2 (SPAdes) (version 2) | ecosystem: Environmental > Aquatic > Deep subsurface > Groundwater | place: Rifle, Colorado... | reverse complement strand
TCACTTGGACAAAAAGCCGAAGGCTATAAATAGCTTAATGCAGTAAACATTGCAGGTTGCATAAAGCAAAACTTTTGTCTTATTATCATTCATTGATTGTTGCCAACCAACTAACAATTCAGCAACCCCTTGTTTAATATTTATTATGCATCAAGCTAAAAGTAAACTCGCGTTGTTCGTGACTTTACCTTTCACTTCGTTCAAGCTAAAAGTATCCACGCAATCCTTAACCCCTCTGACCTAGTCAGAGGGTTTAAGCCCTTATATTCAGTCAAGTAATTTTAGTGATGACCAATAGTGATGATATAGTCGTTGACCACGCAATATACAATTGTTTGTTGAGCGCGAAAAGAAATTGTTAGGCAAAGACATCCGAAAAATTGCCATAGGAGGATCAAAGCAAGCGTCATAACCATGCGCGCACAATAGTGCATAAGCAATTGGTAAAGTTAGCCATCAACAGATAGCGCCTGAAAATGCATCTAACAGTGCATTGGATGGAAAAATATGTAAAACCCTGCTTTTTGTATGGACAAAAAAAAGATGGGGCCTGAAATTGAATAGGAAAATACTGGGAAAAAGAGTCTATGAAAATTCAAAATATTAAACATTAAAACCCTGTTCAATTTCAAGAATCGTCTTCCATTGTAGTCGCAAGGTTTAATTACATGAAGCAATGCAAACGATAGCGGGACATTAATGATTAATGCTTTGATTCAGGCAATTTTTTTAATTTTTCTTTAATGTTACTGGCATTAACAGAGAATCTTTAGAATCAAACTAAGCCGTACATGATGGCTTAATGAAGAATAAATCAAATAGGAATATTGTGAAATACCTTTTACTCTTTCACAATCTTTGTCATTGATACAGCATTATCATTAGGGCTTAGTTTGATCAATCTTAAGCCTTGAGTGTTTCTTCCTACAGAAGATACTTGTGAGCATTCGGTCCTTATAAGGATGCCTTTCTTGCTTATGAACATCACTTCATCAACATCATTCACGCTCAATACAGAAACTACTTTTCCATTTCTCTCAGAGCAAAGGATATTCCTGACACCTTTGCCTCCTCTGCTAATCAATCTATAATCAGCTATTGGTGTTCTTTTTCCAAAACCATTCTCTGTCAATGTCAATATCTGCCTATCATCATCAGCTATTATCATTCCAATGACTGCATCACTCTTATCAAGCCTTATTCCTCTGACTCCTGAGCTGTTTCTTCCAGTAGCTCTAACATCCTCTTCATTGAATTTTGCAGCCTGGCCTTTGGCTGTTGCCAATAAGAGATTCTTAGTGCCATCTGTCATCACAACATTTATCAAAGTATCATTCTCATCAATGTTTATAGCTAATATGCCTCCTTTTCTTGGATTAGAGAACTCGATAAGATTAGTCTTTTTTATTGTTCCATTTCTTGTAGCCATGACAAGATAATGCTTGTCATCAAATTCATTCACAGGAATTATCGCATTGACTTTCTCATCATTGCCAAGCTCAAGAAGATTCACTATTGCTTTGCCTAAAGATTGTCGTGAAGCATCAGGCACTTTATGCACCTTAACCCAATAAAGTTTTCCTGCACTAGTAAAAGTCAAAAGATAGGAATGTGTCTTTGCAACAAACACATTCTCAATAAAATCACCCTCTTTGAGATCAGAAGCAATAATGCCTTTTCCACCTCTGTTCTGGACTTTGTAGGCAGCTAATGGCATTCTCTTAATATATCCAGAATGAGTCATTGTTATAACAACCAATTCATTTGGTATTAAATCCTCAATCTCAAAATCAAGCTCTTCATCACTCACATCAATGATCTTGGTTTTTCTTAAGTCAGAGTATTTGTCAATTATGTATTTCAATTCATCCTTGATGATGTTTCTTATCTTAAGCTCAGAAGCAAGAATGTCTTTAAGCTCTGTAATCAATTTTAATAGATCATTATATTCATTATTTATCTTATCCTGCTCAAGAGCTGCTATTCTCTGAAGCCTCATGTCAAGTATTGCCTGAGACTGAACTTCTGTCAATGAATAATTTTTTATAAGGGATTTTTTTGCATCATCAGCAGACTTAGAAGCCTTAATCAAAGCAACAACAGCATCAATATTCTTCAAAGCAATCCTCAAGCCCTCAAGGATATGCGCTCTTTCCTCTGCTTTCTTAAGATCAAACATGCACCTTTTTCTTATTATGATTATTCTGTGACCAAGATAATTCTTCAGATAAGGCTTTAATCCCAATAATCTTGGCTGATTATCAACCAATGCAACAAAATTAATCCCAAAACTATCCTCAAGCCTAGAATAATTGTATAATAAATTCTTGACAATCTCAGGATTAGCATCTTTCTTTAATTCAATAACAATCCTCACTCCATCCCTGTCAGATTCATCCCTTAAATCAGATATGTCTGAAATCTTTTTATCTTTGACAAGATTAGCAATATCCTCAACTAATTGTGATTTATTGATCTGATAAGGAATTTCTTTAACAATCAATCTTTTCCTGTCCTTTTTTTGCTCAATGTCGATTACAGACCTTATCTTTATAGCTCCTTTACCGTTTTTGTAGGCTTCAATAATGCCTTTTCTTCCTATGATTTCAGCAGCAGTCGGAAAATCAGGGCCTTTTATTATACTGCATAATTCTTCTATTGTTATATATGGATTATCAATCAAGGCAATGACTGCTTCGCATGATTCCTTAAGGTTATGTGGAGGAATATTAGTTGCCATACCGACAGCGATTCCAGAACTGCCATTAACAAGAAGATTAGGAAATTTGCTAGGAAGCACTAAAGGCTCTTGCAATGTTCCGTCAAAATTAGGAGCAAAATCAACAGTCTCTTTATCAATATCCTGGAGCACCTCGTCAGAAATTTTAGACATACGTGCTTCGACATATCTCATTGCCGCTGGGGAATCTCCGTCAACTGATCCCACATTGCCTTGACCCTGCACAAGAGGATATCTTAAAGAAAAATCTTGAGCCATTCTTATTAATGCGTCATATACTGCAATATCTCCATGCGGATGATATTTTCCAAGACAATTATGCGAAACGATTCCATTTGCTACAAACTCATGATCATCTTCAACTTCTAAATCATATGTTTTCTCTGACTTGGTCTTTTCTGTATTCTGTACATTCATGAAATAGATATCACCATCAATGATATGATCGACTTTAGATGAAAGTGCTGAATCAATATCTTTTAATTTTCTTTGTATGCCCCAATCGACGATTTGGGATTTTGTTAACATTTTTTCTTTCAAATCTTTAGAATACCTTATTTTAGAACCTGTTGGATATTTTATCCCTGATTTAAATTTATTTCCACCATTATCTTCATACCATCCTCCACCTATATGTTTTTTACTTAACTCACCAAATATTATTTCTCCTGCGTATGGGATAGCGTCAAAGAAACTTACTTTAACAGCAGGACACTCTTTAATTGTCTTTAATCGTAATGCTTTGGTTTCTTCAGAGAGAGAAAGAAAATTCGTTTCATTATTTGCAAATATACTCCCTATTTCTAAATAATGAAACGCTCTTGTGCTTCTTATCAACCTTCCAGCAAATTTATTTTCTGTCTTCTTTGTGTTAGTGTATTTTTGACTCATAATGCCTAAATGGAATAGAATTATTTGAAGTTGATCTATCAACTTTTCAGATACAGAGCCGTAATGGATCATGTTTCTTTCTACATGTACACTTCCATCTCCATCAATAAGTCCGCTCATAAATGAGTAGATGACTTGTTTGGGAGATTTGAATATCTCTTCGGGTATTTCTTTGGTTGCTGCGAATGCATTATAAAGTGAGAATTTTGAAACAAGTAATTGATTAATGACACCTGCATTTATGCGTATCACATATAATTTTTTTACAAGCAATACTTTTCCATTATCTTCTAAATGTTGCTGTTTTTCTTCAATAGTGCAATAATAATCAAACTCTTCTTTTAGTATAGAATTAATCTTGCTGATTATGCCAGAAGATGTTGAGCAGAATCCGATTCTAAATGGATAACCTCTTTTTATCCCCTTTTCTATCCATCCATCTGATAATAACTGTCCGAGAAGATATGCTATATTTTCATTCAAATAAATGTTTCTGCCATCATATTTACCTAGATACACTGTTTCTTTGATAATAGGATAATCTGCTTTCATAACTACGAAATCAGAGGAGCTCAAGTCTTTAGCCTCTCTCCATTCAAAATCTAATTTATCATTAATCATTTTTAATTTTTGAGAAGGTGTGGCTATAACACTCATGCCGTTTGACAATTTAATTTTCACAAGTTCTTTTTCAGGCATCTCAAATAATTCTTTGACTTTTTTCTTTCCATTTTGAGTATGGACAGTGTTTCCCTTTTCAATATTCTCTATTGGGATAAGGCCTTTTTCAGTGATAATTTTTGTGCCTTTTACAAAGCATTCTCCTACAATTCTTGCTGCCTTTTTGAATGGCTTATTATATGTATTGCCCATCTCTGACATTGCATACAGAATTCTTCTATGAACAGGCTTCAAGCCATCCCTAACATCAGGCAATGCTCTTCCAACAATGACAGACATTGCATAATCTAGATAAGACTTCTTCATCTCAGCTTCAATAGGCTGAAGAATTATCCTAGGATTACCATTTCCATTACTGTTTTCCAGAGCTGTTTTATCGTCGACCATTAATCATTCCTCTGATAACAAGAAATATCTTTTATTTATAAGTGTTTTGGTAGAAAAATGGAAGATTTATAGACGAGGAAAATGTTTATCATAACTGATTTTCAATCAGATGTTTATTTGTTAAATTATACACAGAATATTTAAAGTTATATTAACTATATAGTGGTAAAATAATCGTAAAATTTATAAATACTAGTATTAATATACACTCAGGTGATCATATGTCATACAGCTTAATAAAAGATAAACATTCAAGTTTAACTGCAATAATCAATAATTACAATGGACAATTAATAAGTTTGAATGATGGAAAAGATGAATTTATGCATCAGGGTGGCAGAGATAAAACTGATCCTTTGAGAAATACAGAAGGATGGCCTAATTCTGATTTGATAATGTTCCCAATAGTTAGTGCATCAAAAGATAATGTGATTAAATACGGACCGCATCTCTACCCAATGGATCAGCATGGAATAGTAAGAGCTATGAGGCCGTTTATTAAATCCGATGAATCAAAAATCATTGTAAAATATATTTATAGAGCAGATACTAAAATTGATAATAGTTTACGTCATAAGAAGGATCCAAAGAATCCTGAAGAAATGAGTCTCCCATTTAGTTTTGATATGGAGATTGAATATGCTGTTGATTATAAGCTTTTACACACTTCTATCACTGTTAAAAATATCTCTGATGTAGCATTTGGATATGCATTAGGTAAGCATCCCGCATTTAATTCATTTACAGATGATCCAAAAAAAGGAAGATTCTTAGATGATGAGGATATGGTTATTATGTGTAGTGATGAATTTAATGATGATGTAGAATTAAATCTTGAGAATCTTATGGAGATAAGCAAGACAGGAGCCAAAGTTTTAAAGAATCAAAGTTGTGCAATATATGTTCACAAAAATAATCGGATTACAGTGAATTCGAATCTAGGAGATATCATGTTATGGTCTCCTAGCAAGAACCTGTTCTGTATGGAGCCAATCACAGGAAAAGCAAAGAAAGGAACATTAGTCGATCTTTCTCCTAATGGAACATACAAGAATGTTTTGAATCCTGGAGAAGCAAAGAGATATAATATAACTATAGACGTGATTTGAAGGATTACTTTATCCTCGCAATCCTACTCCTCTTCTGATCAGAATGTATCTTGAATGTGTGGCCGCAGTAGACGCAGCGCTTGGATTTTGTTGTCAGCATTCCTGACTGTGGCAGATAGTTCATGTTATGCTTGCATTTAGGGCATTTGACTAGGATCATTATGATGTTTATTCAACGACATTTATCTGTTTTTCGCTAAATTTATAAATAAAGAACTTTTATTAGTTCATATGAACTATTTAGAATTCAGGATCTTTTCCATAATTTACAATAGTCCTGAACCTCTTTATCTCAGAGAGATAGTTAAAAAATCAAATCTTTCTTACGGGACTGTTCAATCAATATTGAATAGGAATATCAAATTATTTAATATAAAATTATCAGGGAAAAACAAGTATTTCTCTTTTAACAAGAATATCAATACCTTTTTTTTATTCCAACAAATAGAATCAGAGAAAATGAGGCAATTCATTATTAAAAAGCCAGAGCTTGCTCCATTTATTGAAAGTTGCAGAAAATTATCTATTCCAATAGTAATATTCGGCAGCTTTTCAAAGGGAAATCCAAAAAAAGATTCTGATCTTGACATGTTAATAATAAGCAGTAGGGATACAAAACTGCCTGAGCATTTGTCTATTTATAAACTCCACAAAATTTTCATAAAACCTGAAAATCTTCCGGAATTTCGACAGCAAATCTTATATAGAGAAATAGAATACCAACATCTTATCGTTAGCAATATTGATTATTGCCTGGATAAGGTGTTCGGATGCTGCTAAAGAGATGCCTTAAACTAAAATGTCAAAAATTTTCCACCAATGTGTTATTGGTGGAGAATCGATATGATGTAACAATTGAAAAATTTTTGATCATGCTCAAGAACCACCGGATTGTTCATCTTAGTGGTCATTCTACTATTCTATGAATGGTGGTTCTTGACAAAGATATTAAGGATAAAACCAAACATAATTATTTCTGAATCTTTTCTCAATCAAGCAGAAATAACTCTGAGCAAAATACAAAGATCAATCGAAGAAGGTGATTATCTTTGGGCTAGCGTAAAGATATATTATTCTGCATATTACTCATTGACTGCATTCCTGTGGAGAGTCGGATTGAAATCTGAAAATCATGATTGTGCTATAAAAATAACAGCATATGTTCTTAATGACACGGAAATTGAAAAAACTTTAGATAATCTGAAGAGCTCTAGAATTGACAATCAATATTACCTAAAGATATCAGATGCAAGTGTATTAAAGGAGAATTATGAAGCTGCAAAGTTGCTATATGCAAAATTCTATAATTTATTACACAATTCTAATAATAATAAGTTTACACAAAAAATAGATAATCTATTCAAGAATTAATATGGATGATTTGTATTTCTCCATGTATGCTTGCATTTAGTGCATTTGAAGATCGTTATTTCAGCCTCATCACTCGGGCCTGTTTGTTGTGTCCCGAAATATGCTTCATTGTTTCCGCATTCAGGGCACTCTTCATCTGTCTTTGGAAGACTCTCAAATGAATCTTTCTCCCTGATAACAATCTTATTTGATGTATCGTGCTTTGTATTGAATGTGATCTTATCATTATGAATATAACCACAACTGCATGAGAGCTTCCTGTTTTTAGGGATCAATAACGATCCGCATTTTGGACAGAACATAAAGAGAAGGATTATTGCTATTTTTATAAATCTATCCAAATAATTTTATTTACTTGAAAATAGTTAAATATTTAAACCAAAGTTTGTTTCTTATAGTATGATTGATGAAGGAAGATTTGTGAAATTAAAAATACGTGGTGAACCTAATGTTCGCTATGGCTTTATTTCAAATATGAATGATAATCTTACTTCCTTTGTTCACCCAATACAAGGAATCGACGGCGAATTCGATGCGAGATTTATCTCCGATTTAAAACCAATAATTCAGCATATAACTTATAGTGTTTGGCGTGCTGAGCTTAAAGAAATATTGGAAGATACATTCAATGCCATAAAAAGTAATGATTATTATAATAAGATAATAAATGAAAGACAAAAATATGATTTGGATAGAATATTAGACTATATTCAAAATGATAGAAATAAAAATATTGATTTAGATGATCTGATTGACTTGTATAATAATTTTAAATCTACGAATTTTCTAGTGCAGGGAATCGCTAAAAGAAATCCCAGTCTAAAAGTTGAGCATGTGTTAGTGATGCCTTATCCCGCTAAAAAAGAATTTATTGAAAGCATAATAGATTACAATAGTAATGGATCATTTAATCTTTACGTCACAGGAATTCCAGTGACGGAGCCTTATAAGAGCAGGATAGATAGGCATGTAGAAAAAATGAGCGTATTTGATTATCAAAAAGATTTCAAAAAAAGATAATCACTGTTTCATCTTTTCCCTAACTCTCACTATGTCATCCCTGAATTTCTTCTCGAGTTGTTTTTTAGTCAGGGATTTTGGTTTATGAATAATTGCTTGTTGATCGCTAGGCTGTTGATTAGGATCTATGGTATTTCCTTCAGCCGGCGCTTCAGCTTGTTGTACAATTGGTTGTTCAATCACTGGCTTAGGGATCTCTTCTTCTAATAATTTATTCTTCTCATGTGCTTCATTTATTTTTCCTTCTATCTGCTTGAGAAATTGTTTATGAGATTCTTTTTCCTCTTCTGATTCAGTCCAGCGCTTTAATTCAATAGCCTTAACTTTGTCAGTTTCATCCTCTGTTATCAGATCAGGGTTCAATGTCTTTTGCTCATCCTTAATCTCTGGAACTTTCACCTCATCAAAAACACTTTTAAGATTTCCATGATCTATCTCAAAATAATTATAGAACTTATCATTTGTCTTAAGGACATAGCTCCTGCCTTTTTTCTCTTTTGATACAAATCCTGCTTCCTCTAATATCTCAATATGATCATAACATTTATTTCCTCTTATCCTTACAACTTCTGACTGATAGATGGGGGCCTTCCAGGCTATAACAGCAAGTGTCTCCATGACTGATTTTGGCAATTCAGTATCTGCAACAATCTTCCTTACTATTGACAAGTATTTCTCACGGACATTAATCTTCCAGGAATCTCCTTCGTTGAATATCATCAATGCATTATTCCTTTTCTCATAATCCTTTCTTAATTCATCAAGGATTTTCCTAAGCTTTCTTTTGTCAATGTTGCATAATTCAGAAATAGTCCCTTCATCAAGATACTTTCCTGATGCAAAAAGCAATGCCTCAACCTTATTCTTATCATCAGTCTCTTGTTTAGGCTTTATTGTTGATTTAGGCAGTGATGGTTTTTGTTCAATAACAGGTTTTACCTCATCCTGAGCCTCCCGCTTTATGATCTCCTCTATTACAGGTGCTTCAATGATATATGGTTTGATAGGCTGTTTTATTTTTTCTTGTTTTATTGCGGTTTTCTTAAGCTCTATGATAGGTTTCTCAATTACTTTCTCGACTGTTTTATGCTTTGATGTTTTTTTTTGTGTTTTAGATTTCCACATTTTTATTTATGCATATATTTATTGCCGTCTTGCAGAATCGTTTTTTCCTTGAGTAGAAAATCTATAAAAGGCTTAAGATGCTCCATATCAATGCCTACTTTATTTGAGATCTCCTCAACAGTCTTTGGCTCATTTACAGCCAATACAATCAAATTCCTTATGCTTCTGCCTAAGTTATTCTTAAGGAGTTCATTTTCTGATTGAAGGCTTTTTGTCACTATTGACACTTCATGGATTTTTGACAGCAGATCATTATACCAATCTGTCAGGTTTTTTTCTGTAAAAGCGAATGATTCAGGCTCTATTATCTCGATGCTTGCAGGACTGAGATTAAAGCATAATACATTTAATTTCTCAAAATTGCTCACTAAAACCTGAGCCTCCATGAATGTGCTCCAGATGCCATCATGCTCTTCGCAATCTGCATAATATTCATTCATGAACACATACTCAGGATCCTCTTTTATTGCAGAAATATACTTTTTTAATGATCCTTCAACATGCTCTTTGGGATTTCCAGCCATCTCAAATATTACTCTGCAATGCACATAACCCTTCTGGATCAGCTCCTTTACTTCTTTTTCATTCATAACCCGATTAGTAATATGTTTTTTATAAAGCTTTTGAATCTAATATAATTTTTTTTCGATAACTTTATATTCTTGATTTTCGAGTATTTTCTTGATGAAGCTTTCAGGTTTATTAGTGGTCGGAATAGTTGGTGTTGTCGCCATAGTTTTTATGTTGTTTTCCGTAGGGATATTCTCTGATGGCGGTATTACTGGAAAGGTTACTGGTGTTTGTAATTCTTTTTCTGTTGATTCTGATTCTGGTTTTTTTGTTAAAGGCTCATCAGTTGTTTCTGGTTGTGTTGCTGCTTCTGTGTCTGATTTTTGTTTGAATCCTTGTGTTGTTGGAGAGTATGTTGGATCCAGTTTAATTCATGTTAATTGCCTTTATGGATGTGTCAATGGAGCATGTCTACAACAGGGTGCGAATCCTTCTCTTGCAGAATATTGCGCAGATAAAGTTGGTGGTCAGGATGTTGAGGATTGTGATAATGGATTTGATGATGATAATGATGGTGATACTGATTGTGATGATGCTGATTGTGAGAGTGCTCCTAATTGTGTTGTTGAACAGGTGTGTGGTAACGGTAAGATCGAAGAGGGCGAAAGAGTTTCTACATGTCCTGCTGATGTGAATTATTTATCGACAAGAAAAGGTCATGCCCCATTAGGAAGCGGAATAACATATTATGTCAAGACTGATGGAGATAATAATAAAGATGGAAAATCATTGGCAAACGCATGGAAGACAATAGGAAAGGCAAATACTGTATTGCAGCCTGGAGATTCAGTCATAATATCAAGTGGTACATATACTGGTCCTATAACGCCTGATAATAATGGCTCGTCTGAATCCACAAGGATAACATTCAGGGCTGCACCCGGCGCGAATGTAATAATTAATGGAGGGTGGGGTGCGGATTTGACAGGAAAATCGTATATAACGGTTTCTGGGATTAACATGAATGCTGCGCACTATGTGCAGTTATCCCACAGCAACCACATAATAGTTGAGAATGGAGAATTCATAGGAACATACAGCAATCCCGGAATTCAGATGCGGTCAACATCGTATGCAATAATAAGAAACAACAAAGTGGTAGGCTACAATGATGGTTATCAGGATCTAATTGAGATAGTTGGTAGTTCTCATCATAATCTCATTGAACATAATAGGCTCGAGCAGGGCTCACATACTTGTTTAATCATGAATGGCAATAGTAATTACAATGATAAAGATCCCAATCATAATATAATTAGAAGCAATTATTTCTTGAACGATTGGCATCATTGTATAAATGATCAGATTGGCGTGAACTATAACCTTTTTGAGGGCAACTTCTTTGCGAAGTGTGGTAGTGGCGACAAAAATTCTGCTCAGGATACTCGTTCATATAGTGACAGTGCAGGTGATGCGGGGCAGTGGCAATCCCAGGAAAGATATGGAATAGCAAGGTTCAATACGGTAATGTATTCCGGTGAGAGACAGGCAGAGGCTGCAGCATTCGGTGCCAGTGGTGGCGGAAATACTATCCCTAGGCCAGATGGATATCAGGATTATGTAGGTAATGCGATTTATCATAACGTTTTCTATATGAATTATGATAAGGCATTCAATCTAGGAATATATTATAGGCCTGCAGGGAATGATCTAGGAACATATAGGGATAATATCTTCAAGAATAATATCTTATATGCAAACGGTATTGATCCTCATGCTAGTGGAGAAGTTGCGATAGGCTATTTTAGGTATTGGGCGGAGGGAAATTCTGTGCCTCCTTATCCATCAGGGGACGTATGGGCAAACAATATTATAGAAAATGTGAATGAGAAAATACTAGATTATACACATAATGAGTATACATTATCTCAGGCCTCGGCTGTAAGTCAATTAACTTTTTCACAAAATATTGGTGGTGATCCAAGATTTGCTAATCCATCATCGCATGATTTTTCACTACAGGCAACATCACCAGCAATCAATGCAGGTGTCTGTTTGACAACAGTCAAGACTTCTGGAAGCGGAACATCTGTTGTTGTTATTGATGCTCGTTATTTTATTGATGGTTGGGGTATTGTTGGTCCTGACATGATTCAGATCGGTAATGATGTTGTTAATGTTACTGCTGTTAATTATGATTCTGATGTTTTGACAGTAAGCAGATCTATCTCTTATTCTGCCGGTGAATGTGTTTCATTTCCTTATTCTGGACCCAGTCCTGATATTGGTGTTTATGAGTATAAGTGATTCTTGCTAATTTAATAACTTAATTGCTTACTTTTTCTTCTGAATATAATCTTATAACCGAAATATGTTATTATTGATGCCCCCAAAATTAATGCTCCGATTATTGAAATCTTTTTTGACTGCCCATTCTTTGATTCATAAACAACATTTGATGTTATAGATGAATTATGTGAGAAATTTTTATTATTTAAGATTTCTCCAACTATAGATGTTTGTTGCACCGATTTTTGTGTTGTCGAATCAACCGCATTATTTAATTGTTGTTTTTCGCATATATCATCCATAGATCTTGTTTCCTTTAAATCCAATCCTTCAATAATCAGACTATTTTTACCGCATTCATCTACTGGAATGCTTATAAGATAATTAACTCCGGAATATTTATCTAATTTGAATTTGTATTCAGAACTTATTCTTCTATTTTTCTCATCTATAATATATGCATTCACAAGATATTTTCTTGAATCTCCTCTATAGATGTATGCATCAACAATCACATTATCTTTTTCATAAGTAACATTCTTTATATTTATTTCAGAAATTGTCTTTTGATCAACTGTCTCACATTTTGTCGCTGTATTTGTTGATGATGTTGATGATTTTTCGCATTTAGGTTTCTCATAATAAGGGTTTCTGATAATCAATAATTGTTCTGCTGAAAGATTGCTTTCTTCAAGAGGATTGCAATCAACACTATTGATGTTGCTTTTGATGATTAAGGCCTGCTCCTCATTTTTTATGCTCGGCGTGAAGCTTTTTTCATTCTGATTAGATGTAATAATTTTATCCTTTACAATATTTTGATCAAGATCCTCTATCCAATATTCTATTGAATAATTTATTTTTTTATCTGATGCAATTTTGTTATAATATTTAATGGCTTCTTTATTGTTGAAGATGATTCTATCCTCTTTAAGATTAATGTTAAGGCTAATATTGCAATAATCTCCACTATTAGAATTATTAGTATGATTGACACTGGTATTGATGGATGTATTTGTTGTAATATTTATTGTCTGGTTTATCGTAATGTTAATGCTTTCATTATTAGTTAGATTAATATCAATTGAATTATTTTCAATATATAAGATATTTTCATTCCCCGGCGTCGAAATGCAATCATAGTAAGATTCATTTATTAGGCAGAAAGTCATGCCTTCATCTGCAGATGAAATATAATCAACATTGTTTATTATTGTCGAATTCCAGGCTATGCTTATGTTCTCTCCTGAATTTGATAATGAGAAACTGCTATAGTATAGTGAAGAAACATTTAAATCAGGATAATCCTGCAAAAATAATCCGCAATCATCACATATTATTGAATATCCGCAATCTGATATGTTGTTGAAACTTTTGATATTATGATTTACGTTGTTTTCCCTTAATGAAATACCTTCCATACTTAGATTGCATAATCCATAAATTTCTACCCATTCTCTTTCAGCATCATTACCAACAGGATTTGACATGATCTCCGATATGACAGGAAGAGAACTTACAGAGAAGACCAGAGTCAGGAATATTATCCCGATGAAAATCAAGATTGTCATTGTCCTCATTATTTTTCTTAATGTTTTTCTCCTCATTAAATCAGGTAATGCAATGATATTAATATTGATAGCGCAAGAGATTTCGGATATTATTCAATGATTTCAGAAACCTTGCGGATTAATTATAAACACCTTTGATGATATTCCGGCATTTAATACATTTATTGTTCTTAATTCCGACAACCTTTGTCTCAAAGCCTCTTTTTATCAGAAGAGCATCACATTTGGGGCAATGAGTATTTTCATTTAATCCAATATTCCCTATATAAACATATCTTATTCCTTTGGATTTTGCAATATTCTCTGCTTCGATTAATTTGTCTGTTGGAGTAATATTGATACTGTCAGCTTTATAGTATGGGAAAAACCTGGAAAAATGCAATGGAACATCTTTTCCTATGTTCTTGATAATCCAATCGCACATTAGATTTATTTCAGATGTACTGTCATTTAATCCTGGAATCAGCAAATTAGTCATCTCTAGCCATGTCTTGCTTTTATGAATTGCCTTAATAGTATTTAGTACAGGCTTAAGACTGGCATTTGCATATTCCCTATAGAATGTTTCATTAAAGCCTTTCAAGTCAATATTTGCTGCATCAATATATTTCAGCAATTCCTTCAATGGTTCAGGGTTGATAAATCCATTGCTTACAATTACATTTTTTATTTTATGTTTTTTTGCTAACTTTGCAATGTTAATCATATATTCATAAAATATTGTGGGTTCATTATAGGTATAGGCAATCATTCTTGATCCAGATTCAATACATCTTCTAATTATCTCTTCAGGCTCGACAAAATTAAGGTCTGTTATCCTTGCTCTTGTTATATCATAATTTTGGCATCCTCTGCAGAATAGATTGCATCCTAGTGTTCCTAATGATAATATCTTTTCTCCGGGAAGAAAATGATACAGAGGCTTTTTTTCAATAGGATCAAGATGCACAGCGCAAGGCATCCCATAGACCATTGAAACAAATTTATTATTCTCATTTTTTCTTGTCCCGCACAGTCCTGTCCTGCCGACTGAAATAACACATTCATGAGGACATAATAAGCATTTAATGTTGTTTCCTGATTTTTTATAGAATTTCTTTATTATCATGCAGGTGTTAAGATGATGGTTTATAAAAATTTTATCAAAACAAAAATTCTCGTGCATTGAATGGCTTTTTCACTATTAGATAATAATGAGAAAACTTTTAATAGTCTTTAAAAATAATATTCTTTAAGATTAGATAATAAAAGGGGTGTGTTAATGTTTAATTTCTTGAAAAAGAAGCCAGTACAGCAGCAGCAATTTGATATAAATACATTGAAGACAGATCTGCCTTCTATTGAGGGATTGAATCTGCCAGATTTAGATCAATCACCATATAATTCTGAACTGCCAGCTTTAGATAATCAGCAGCCTGCTCCCGGCCTTCCTGCACTTGATTTTCCTACTCCAAACTTCCCTCAATCCAATATTCCTAATTTTCCCGAGAATGCTGTCATAAAAAAAGAGGTTCCTATTGAAGAGGTTTCAAGAGACATAAATCAATTATTCATGCCAGACCCTGAATGGAAGGAGCCTGACTGGAATAATTTTGTTCCATATAATGAGCCTGAAATTGAGCCCCCAACTGTAAATGATTTTGGCGTAGAAGAACAGAAACCTAAAGAGCCAAAGATTTATGAATTGCCAGAATTCACAGCAGAAAGTAAAACTATTGAAGGGCCTATTCCTTATGATGTCTTTGTCAAAGGGTCTGAATATAAGAAAATATTTGATGAGATAGATAACATCAAACAGTCATTGGATGTCCAGGATAAGAGGCTTGGCGTTGTGACAGAGGAGATGAAGAAAGAGGATCTATTGATTAAGTTAGCAAAAGAAAGCACTGAGACAATTTATAAGAGGATGTTGAGTATTGATAAAAAGGTATTTGTGTAGAGGGTGATAAAATGCAAAATGTTCCTGTATTCGTGAAAATAGACAATTACAAAGAGGTACTTAATATCATCGATGTAATGAAGAAGAAGATAAAAGACACTAAGCAGAGTCTTGCAAAGATCCGTGAATTAAAGGCACAGGAAGAGCAAGAAATAATAGAATGGGAAAGGAATGTTAATGAGATAACAAAAAGGCTTGTATTCATAGATGCCGCATTTTTTGACAATGACTAAAATGACAAAGAACATAATTTCAGAAGATTCATATTTTGTATCAATAAAGGATCCTGTAGAGTCCAGAAGGCATATACTTGAAGCATCTAAAAAGTGTCTTCAATCGCTTCAGAGCTATCAGAAGATCCTCCTTATTAGAGATGAGAAGCTAAGAGAGATGGAGGTTTTAAGAGAATCAGTCAAGGAATTAATATTTCTAAATACAAAGCTAGGCCATAAGCTTCCCCAATATAAATCTGAAATAATAGGTCAATTTAAGAGAGAAGAAAAAAAGTCAGAGACAAAGCAAGAGAAAAAACCTGTTAAGGCAGAGCCTAAACGAGAAGAGCATTATGACAGGACAGAATTGCAGAAGCTTGAAGAGTCATTGAATGCTATCGAAGAGAAACTAAAGACTCTAGGATGATAATTCTTTTTTTTTTAATTAATTTTATAAAGCAATAATTAATTCTATAATTCGGACAACTTTATGTTGTCCTTGAGTGGTTTTTATCAAATCACAAAAGAGTGAAACTCTTTGTGCGCAAGAAACTTCGTTTCTCTGCGTTTTTCCAAAAATTTGGAGGGATACCGAAGTGGCCAAACGGGAAGGACTCAAGATCCTTTGGCTTAGTGCCTTCAGGGGTTCGAATCCTCTTCCCTCCACTTATTTTCTTAGAATTATGTTGAAGTGTTCATCATAGAAAATAGGAGATTAAACACCATTAATCCGACCACTGCAATTAATAATCCTCCGATAATGAAAATACTTTTTGTTTCAGGGAATATTGTTGATCCTGCTATACCTCCGGAAATGAATAAAAAGCACCCAAGTCCGATGTTATATAGTATCTGCATTAAAGACATGATTCTTATGAGCAATAGTTATTTATAAATTTTTATATTAAACTTTATAAATTGTTGAAATTAAACAATAGTCATGTTCAAACATATTGCGGGAAGCTTTGATCTTGACATTCAGGAAGCACTGAAAGAGCTTAGAAAGCACGATTATAGAGAGAAGATCATTCAGGAAAATCTTAAATATGTCAAATTCCAGATTTCCTTATCAACAACTCCGGATATTCTCATAATCCAATCAATCAATGCTATTGAGGATCTTGATAGGACAATTAATCTTTTGTCCAAAAGATACAGGGAATGGTATGGATATTTTCTTCCTGAATTGTCTGAAAAGATCCAGGATCATGAGATTTTCATAAGAAGATCCTTAGAGGACAAGAATGAGCTGATTAAGGAATTGAATATCGATATTTCTATGGGTAAGGATTTTGATCAAAAGCACATAGATGCAATGAACTTATTCGCACGGCATATTATTGAATTGTTTGATCAAAGGGCTGATTTAAAGGAATATTTAGAATTGATTATGCAAGAGCAATGCCCTAATCTTTTTGCTGTTGCAGGATCATTGATTGTATAGATGCTTATTGAGAAGGCAGGATCATTAAAGCATCTATCAATAATGCCTTCTTCTACAATACAGTTGTTAGGGGCAGAGAAAGCTTTGTTTAGGCATCTGAGAAATAAGAAGATCAGGCCTCCAAAACATGGATTAATATTAAGCCATCCATATGTGATGGATGCAAAGAATAAGGGAAAAGCAGCAAGATTGTTTTCAGCAAAGATCAGCATCGCATCAAAGGTTGATTATTTCAAAGGAGATTTCATAGGAGATAGATTGAAAGGGGAATTATGAAGAGCAATGTTTGTATTGAAACAGGAGATGAGAAGCATAAACGGATCGGATGCACGGGTAATTTGGTGGAAACCGTGAGAGATGAGGTCCAGAAGAAAATTAATGATACTTTATCATATACAGTCACCACTGTCGGTGATGATTCAATATTCACTGTGCGTATGGTTGTTGATGGATCAAAGAATCCGGCCATATCTGATGGTATGGTTGCTATCTCAGTCAAATGTATGTTGACAGAAGAGACTAGAGGCCACTTATGGTGGAAGGAACCTCAGAAGACAGTGATGCTCAATATAGGTATAGACCTGAAATTCCTTTCAGGAATAATATTGGATGAGGTAATGGCGATGTTTAAAAGTAATGAAAATAATTTTAGGAGATGCCTTTCTGGCAACATACATCTTAAAGATGTCAGAATCAGGATGGTATTCGGCTTGATAGATTGAGATATGAAGATGAAACAATACAAATTTTTCAAAGGGATATATTGCAGAGAAAAAGGGAAGAGACTTTTTATTATAAAATAAAATTTATCTTTTTTTTTATCATTATCCTTTTTTCGATAACTTTTTATATTGGTTTCTCAAGTGATTGTTTTAATGAAGCTTTTAGGATTATTTGTAGTGGGTATTGTTGCTTTGTTTGCTGTTTTGTTTATGTTGTTTTCTATCGGTGTTTTTGATGATGGTATTTCTGGTCGTGCTACTGGTGTTTGTCCTTCTTTTTCTGTTGATTCTGATTCTGGTTTTTTTGTTAAAGGCTCATCTGTTGTTTCTGGATGCGCTGCTTCTAATGTTTCTGATTTTTGTGTTAATCCGTGTGTCGTCGGAGAATATGTTAATTCTGCTCTTGTTCAGATTAATTGTTCTTTTGGTTGTGTTGATGGTGCATGTCTGCAGGAAGGTGTTAATCCTTCTCTTGCTCAGTATTGTGCTGATAGAGCGGGTGATCAGAAGCTTATTGAAGATTGTGATAATCAATTGGATGATGATACTGATGGTGATGTAGATTGTAATGATACTGATTGCGATGGAAATCCTTTATGTCCTGTCGACCCTTATTGTGGTGATGGAACATGCAATGCTGGTGTTGAGGAGGATTGTAATTCTTGTTTCAGTGATTGCGGTGGTTGTACAAATTTAACAGGACAGTGGGAGCAAATAGGTCCTGGCGGCGGAGGATGGTTTCGGTCTGTGAGGTTTCATCCAAGCAATTCTAATATTGTTTATTTGGCAGGTGATGCTAATGGTGGTTTCTGGAAATCATATGATGGCGGCAGAACGTGGAATACGCGTAATACTGGTTTGTATAACATGCATTTAGAAGACATAGCTGTTTCTGAAAACACGGTTATTGTTGCCTCAAGGGGTGGCGTGTATAAATCAACGGACGCAGGCGAAACTTGGCAATACAAATGGCAGAGTATTACTGGTCCTTTGGTTAGGGATGGTGTAGATAATCCGTTGGGATGGATTGCTTCTGTGCATATTAGTCCTAAGAATCCGCAATTGATGTTAGCTGGTAGTGGTGGTCATCATCCTGTCTGGTCTCATCCTTCTTTTCTTAATGTTTACAGGTCTACCGATTCTGGTGAAACTTGGGGCATTTCTAATGCCGGAATACTAGAGTCTGATAAGACAGATAATGTTGTGTTTGCTTTCAGTTCTGATCCTAATAATGTTAATGTTGTTTTTATGAGCACTCGCAAAGCATTGTATAAGTCTATTAATGCAGGCGTTTCCTGGACAAAGGTTTGGAATAATGGCGCATGGTTTGTTGCTGTCGATCCGAAGAATAGTAATACGGTTTTTGCATTAAAGTACATGAATGAGTATTCTAACACCGGGCCTAATGTATATAAGTCAAGTGACGGAGGATTAACATGGGTGTTATCCTCAAATGGAATTGCTGACAAGGTTATTGGTGAAGAGATTCATTTTGATCCATTAAACACTAATAATCTATACTTCAGTGAAAGGATGAAGGATAATATATACAAGTCAACTAATGGAGGTCAATCATGGGTATCTATAGGACCCAGTAAGGGAGAATTTGTTTCTACATCTTTTGATGTACTGGGTGGCAAGCTTATCAAGGCTCCTGATATGTTTGTTAGTTTTAATGATGGTCAGTCTTGGGAGAGAACCTGGGCTACAGATATGGGTAACGGATATTTGAAAGGTACTGGTGCAGAGCTTTTATGTGTAAGTCACGTCGCTATTCATCCTACAATTCCTGGTAAGTTATACATGGTTGTTTATGATAGTGGTTTATGGGAGAGTCTTGATTATGGTAATACGTGGAAACATTTGAAAGATGTTCAGGATACATATACTGTTAAAACTAGAAGTGATGGAACACCTTATCGCTGTTATTCTGGTTCATACATGGCGTTTGACAAAAACAATCCTGACATAATATATCTGGGCATGCGTGATAATGAGCTGGATGATGATGGCGAAACTAGTGGCGTCATTATTAAATCAACAGATGGAGGCAAGACATGGAATGAAGTTAGGGGGTTGCCGTCTGAGCGGGTAATCCACAATATACTGACATTAAAGAATGGTGCAATATTTGCATATACGCAATGGGATGGACTATACAGGAGCACTGATCAAGGAACCACTTGGAATAGGGTTGATAATCAAAATGGTCATCAACTATCCGGAGTTGTATTACCTGATCCCCAGAATGAAAATATTTTATACGAAACTATTATGTGGACTGGCTTATTCAAATCTACCAACGGCGGTGACAGTGGCAGCTGGATCAAAAAAGCAGATGGGATAATCACTAATCCTGTATCAATGTCTATAGGTTCTGATGGAACAATATGGATCTTGCAAGCAGGAGGTAGTGCCGGCGTATTTAAATCTACTAATGGAGGAGACCTATTCACAAAGGTATTCACACTTGAAACAGATGAGGAGGGATTTCCTGGAAGGAACCTAGTAGATTATACTTCAATAGTTGTTGATCCTAAGGATCCTAATACGGTGTATATGGCTTCAAAAGATTTTTATGACGGTCTCGTTGCTAAAGGAGTCGGGGTATATGTAACTAGAGATGGCGGAGCAACATGGCGTCCTATGAATGATGGTTTAACACAAAAATTTGTGAAGAGTCTGACTATAGATCCAGTATCGGGAACATTGTATGCAGGAACATATTGTCATGGAGTATTTAGATTAAATATGAATAACTAATTTTTTTAGTAACATATTTAAATAACATTATCCAGTATCTTTCCTATGTATGGTTATTGGTATTCAGTCAAAGAGAATTTCAAGTTTGAACGTAAAGAATTCTATCAATATTTATGGACGTCATTAGCTTATGGCTTTGTTCTTTCATTCAGGAAATGGGGTGTTGATAAATTTGATTTTCAGTCAGGAATATCGAATTTTATCCAGGCAGCAATTGTTGTCCTATTATGTTTATTCATTCATATTTCTGCACAGAAACTTGTTGCAATCAAGCTAGGATACAAGGCATCTTATTCATATTGGCTTAATGGAATATTGTTCTGCATGCTATTAACATTATTGACTAATGGCTATTCAGGAGTTATAGGATTCATACTGATAGGTGCAGTGACAATGGAGCATATTCCCCGGCTAAGATTAGGGAAATTTAGGTATGGTACAAATTTGAAGGATGTTGCTAGAGTTTCATTAGCAGGACCGATAGCGAATGTGATAACTGTACTAGTCCTCGGGACAATATTCTTTTCTATAGGAAGAGATGATTTATTGTTTGCAATAATTGTCGTTAATCTTTTCCTTGCATTCTATTCAATGCTTCCTATACCGAAAATAGATATCCCTACAAGAGTGGACTCTGGAAGCAATGGTCTTGGCGTTTTCTGGTTCTCGAGGACATTATATGTCCTGACATTAGCAACAATACTCATATTCGCAATACTTGTCTTCATATCTGTAGCACAGAATGTGTGGGGATTATTTGCAGTTGCCTTTGTCATAGGCAGCATGCTCTCTATAATATATAGTATAGCATTAGAGCAAAAGAATTAGCTTCCGAGGACAAAAATCGATTCTCCGACTAAAAAATAACAAACTTTATAAACTAGCTCCACCAGCATGATAGCAAATCTAATAGTTGGGGTGAAATACAATGGAAACAGTAGCAAAAGTCGGAGTAAAGAAACAAAAAGGATATCTATATTTTGTAGACAAACAGGGAGATGTCTCTGCAGCTACAATGGCTAGAGGCGGCGGAAAAGCAAAGAAAGGATCAAAGAAAGTTGCAAAAGTAGGTGTTAAGAAAGAGAAAGGATACCTATATTTTGTTGACAAGAAAGGTAATGTTTCCCGAGCAAAGATGGCCAGGGGCGGCAGGAAGAAGAGAAGATAACGAGAATTTGATTAACAAATTTTCGGAAAAAGAAATTCACAACAATTTCTTTGTAAATTTTTTTCCAAGAGGAGTGATCCTCTTGAAAAATTCTTTTTTTTATACGTCAGAAATACCACTCATCTATGATGAGTGGAAAAGCCATGCTTATCCTTCTGATATACATGGACTGGTATTTCTGATCGTGATCAAGAACAAGCATGATTGCTAGCAATCATGCCA
>Ga0209417_1003268_pt1 | contig 22169 bp, 15 predicted proteins | sample RifGroF2_FD_184002 | JGI IMG/M metagenome (GOLD analysis project Ga0209417, IMG submission 184002) | Groundwater microbial communities from Rifle, Colorado, USA - Groundwater F2 (SPAdes) (version 2) | ecosystem: Environmental > Aquatic > Deep subsurface > Groundwater | place: Rifle, Colorado... | reverse complement strand
TGGCGGCGCAATCTGAAATCAAGACTTTATAAGCGGCATTGAGAATTTGACGTTTTCTTCGGTGTATATCGTATCAATTGTTTCAGTCCAGCCCTTGGCTTCGAGGAATTCTATCAGTTCTTCCACGAGGCATTCGGGAGCGGAAGCACCCGCCGATATGCCAGTGTTCTCTGAACCCGCCAGCATTTCGGGAGTGATTTCAGAGGCGTTGTTTATGAGATAGGAACGTATGCCCAGCTTTTCAGCGGTTTCTTTCAACCTGTTCGAATTTGAACTTTTCGGGGAGCCGATTATGAAAACAGTGTCGCATTTTTCAGCAAGCATTTTCACGGCGTTCTGTCTGTTCTGCGTGGCGTAACAGATATCGCCGCCGCCATCTATTCCCGGATATTTTTTCTTTAACGCTTCAATAATTTCCCCGGTATCGTCAAGGCTCAGGGTTGTTTGAGTAAGATAGGCGCAGTTTTCTATATCCTGCTTTATTTTTTCAATATCGGAAGTTTTCTCGATTACAAAAGCAGAGTTCCGCAATTGTCCCAGCGTACCGGATATTTCCGGGTGTTTCCTGTGTCCTATCAGAAAAACGGAAAATCCTTTTTTCTCCAGAGCAAGAGCTTTCTTATGGATTTTTTTAACGAGCGGACAAGTCGCGTCAATGCACTTGAGGCCGAACTTTGCCGCTTCTTTTTCAGTTTTTCCGCTGACCCCGTGAGCGCTGAAAATGAGAGGTGAACCACACGGCACGGCAGAAAGATTTTCGACAAATATGACACCCTTCTGTTTCAGGTTGTTCACGATATAGTCGTTGTGAACTATCTCATGTAAAACATAAACGGGGCGTCCATAAACTTTCAAAGCTTCTTCGACAGTGTCGAGGGCCCGTCTCACTCCTGCGCAAAAACCACGCGGATATGCCAGATATATTTTTTTAGCCATGATATTTTCTTTTTTTCATAATAAAGTCTGCTATGGGCCCGGGGTTTTCCAACGAATGAGGGTGATGTTTGCAACCGTGTTTTACGATAAGTTCGATATTACCGCCAAGCTCCCGGTAACGCTTTACGAAAATAGCAGTGTTCTCCTCATACGGGACAATTTCGTCAGCGTCTCCAGCTACGATAATAATAGGTATTTTAGCGGCGGCGACTTCTTCCGTACAGTCCATTGGCGTGAGCAAAACATCATCGAATGCCGTGGCTGCGATACCAGGGAAACGCTTCAACAGTCTTTTAAATCCGTCTGCCGGATTTTCGGAATTCTTCATTTCGGCAAGACTGCGAAAATCAAGCAACGGCGCGTCCAGATAGAGCATGCCGACTTTATCCTTATATCGAATGGCATAGTTGAAAGCGGAATATCCTCCCCTGCTGAAACCGAGGAGTACCGGCAATTCAATAAAGCCATATTCGGACTCGACATGCTCCTGAAATCTTCTCATAATCTCAAGACAATGTTTTCCGCCCCATAATTCACTCACGTTGATGTACACAAAATACCAGCCATGCTCCAGCATGGCAAGGTCAACTTGCGAAAAGGACCCGAAATATTCAGTCCTCCATATCCATGGTTTTCCTGGTGCTGTAAACTTCGGATAAACAAGTGTCGCGGCCCTGTTTTCAAAGACAAAATCATGGCGGCGATAAGACGCCCATTCCGTTGTATTCTTATTGTCTGTCATTGATAGTGTTTCCTTTTTTCCGGCAGAAGTTTCATACCAAAAGCAACTATATCATCTGTTCAATGGCCTTTCAATATGCCACTGAAAACAGCAACGGCCCAGGCAATTTTTTTATTTTCAGATTAATATACATGGAAAACTTTGGAAACATCTACAGTTCTACTGTCTTTTCTGTACTTAACATACATTTGCCCTTCTAATTGTGAACGTTCAGGAACCTTAAGTTTTCCATTAGCAAAGAGAAACAATATTGATTATATTATTGACACGGTTGGCAGTAATTAATCCCAGATGAATTATCTATAATGACAAATTACGCGAAGAAAGACTTTTCAGAAGTAAAAGAAAAATTGGCCTTGCGCGAGAGGGTTAAAGAACTAACCTGTCTGTATGAAATCTCGCAGTTAGCCGGGCAATATGACCGTGATCTGAAAGATATTTTGAGTGACATAGCATGCGTTGTACCGAGAGCATGGCAATATCCGGAATTTGCCTGTGCCAGAATAATTATGAATGGAGAGCAATATGCTTCACCTGAATTCAAGGAAAGTAATTATAAACAAAAAGCCGAAATATCTGTAAACGGAATTAATCGAGGACATATTGAGGTAATTTATAAAAAAAAGACCCCGAAGTTAGATGAAGGTCCGTTTATGAAGGAAGAACGCAAACTGATTAATTCGGTTGCCAAGCAGATTGGATTTATTATAGAAAGAAAAGAAGCATATGAAGAAACGAAAATTTTGCAGGAACAGTTGAGGCATGCAGACCGCCTGGCCACAATAGGCCAGTTTGCGGCAGGCGTGGCACACGAACTTAATGAACCTTTGGGAAACATACTCGGATTTGCTCAGATTGTTGAAAAATCAGAAGATTTACCGAAGGGAAACAGAAAAGACATTTTGCATATAGTAAAAGCATCTCTTCATGCGCGAGAAATAGTCAGGAAGCTTTTAATATTCGGACGTCAGGTGTCGGTCAGAAAAATTCCAGTCAACCTTAACAACACAGTTAAAGAAAGCACGTATTTTCTAAAAACAAGGTGCGAAAAGGACGGCATAAAATTAAAATGCAAACTGTCTAAAGGCCTTCCCAGGATTTACGGTGATCCCGCTCATATAACACAAGTAATCGTCAATCTGACAGTCAATGCCATTCAGGCAATGCCCCAAGGCGGGAAATTGCTGATAGAAACAAAAAAGTCAGGAACCAATGTCCTGCTTGCTGTAGAAGACAACGGCACGGGAATGCCTGAACACGTGAAAGAAAAAATTTTCATGCCGTTTTTTACCACAAAAGATGTGGGGCAAGGTACTGGGTTGGGGTTACCGGTTGTACATGGCATTGTAATATCACACGGCGGGTCAATTGAAGTTGAAAGCAAGTTGAATCACGGTACCCGTTTTGTGATAAATTTTCCAGGAGAATAATTTTTTTACAGGAGTTGTTATGCCAAAATCCATATTGGTTGTAGATGATTCGCCGGAAACAAGAGAAATAATCAGAAGAAATCTTTCTGCCGCCGGATATAACATACTTACAGCTCCGGACGTTAAAAAAGCATTAAAAGCGCTGAAAACTGAATGTATAGATCTAGTCATTACGGATTACAAAATGCCGGAAACAAGCGGATTGGATTTGGTCCGGCATGTTCATGATAACTTTAAAACCACAATCGTCATGATGATAACAGGCTATGCTACTGTTCAAGGGGCGGTAGAAGCAGTCAAAGGCGGAGCGGAAGAATATTTATCCAAACCTTTTACGGATGAAGAACTGCTGAGTGCGGTGAAGCGGTCAATAGCCCGGCTCGAAACGAAAAGAATATCACTGCGTTCCTCGTTTTCTGAAACTTATGAGGTTTATGGCCTGCTCGGGCAATCAAAAACCATGTACGGTGTATTCAAGATAATCGAAAAAACCTCTTCATCTTCGGGAACAGTATTAATTACAGGCGAAAGCGGCACCGGGAAAGAACTTGTGGCCAGAGCAATCCACTACAGCAGTCCCAGAGCGGCAGCTCCGTTTGTACCCATAAATTGTGGGGCCATTCCTGAAAACTTGTTTGAGGCCGAACTATTCGGTTATATGAAAGGGGCCTTTACGGGGGCGAATGAATCCAGAGCAGGATTTTTTCAAACTGCCGAGGGCGGCTCTGTTTTTCTGGATGAAGTCAGTGAACTAAGCCCGGCTTCACAAGTGAAATTACTGCGTGTACTTCAGGAAAATGAAGTATGCATGCTTGGCAGCAGAAAACCGATGAAACTCGACGTCAGGATTATTGCCGCAACTAATAAAGACTTAAAGGCACTTGTCAAAAACGAGGCGTTTAGAGAAGACCTTTTTTACAGACTTAATGTCATAAACATTGATCTTCCGCCTTTGAGAGAGCGCGGAGATGATATTTTGCTTTTGACTTCATACTTCACTGAAAAATACAGCAAGAAAAATGGAAGGCCAACACCTCATATTTCTGTGAAAGCGTTAGATATACTCAAGAATTATTACTGGCCTGGAAATATCAGGGAACTGGAAAACGTTATTCAAAGAATTATTGTTTTGAGCGAAAGTGAAACAATAGACGTTCCGGACCTGCCTGCTTTCATGCGTTTTAATATCGCGGGAAAAAACAATTTTTCCCAGAGCCTTGAACAAGTGCAAAGAGAACACATTGCAAATGTTTTGGAAAACCTGGGCGGCAATAGAACAAAGGCCGCTGAAGTGCTTGGTATCGATCGCAAAACATTACGTGAAAAACTTAAATTGATTAAAAAAACTTGAAGTTTATCCGGGGAAAAATTCCCCGCCGGTTCAAAATCTCCCAGTTTAGTTATGGGTATTTTTTATTTAAAAAATCCTGCTATCTTTCTCTGCTTAAACTTTGTTTTACTTGCAAGCTGCTGGCTATAAGATTAATACAAGTATAATTTTATTTCACAAATGAAAAATCAACCGTTTCTTGCGAAAAATGGCACTAAAAATGTTAATCAAGATGTTTATCAACATTTAGGAGATAAAATGTCTAAGAAAAAACATTACAGACTTTGTTCGTCATGCCGTAGTTCAGAAACATGTACTTTTCTGAAAAATGCGCATGTTCCTGTCTTGCAATGCGAGGAATTCAATCCAATTCTAAAAACGAAGGCAGGACAAAAAAATAAAAAACATTTAAAAGCGTCTTTCTCCACAGGCAAATTAAAAGGTTTGTGCAAAGTATGCGCCATACGTGAAGATTGTGTTTACCCAAAACCTCAGACGGGTGTATGGCATTGCGAGGAGTACGAATAATGACAAATCCATTTGATGATGTAAAAAAATGGTGAAGGAGCAAATGGCTCCACAACCTTTCTTCAGACATCATTGGGTACAGAAGCGCAAAGATTTTTATTGGAATGAAAAAGAAGTAAATGAGCGTCTTTCAAAAAAATCATTTCCGCATATATGAAAGCCAAGAAATATGCCGTAGAAAACAATCTCACCTACCGGAAAGGCCGCCTATTGTATCGTCCTTGAAAAGATCGCTGTACCCATGATGATGAGAAAAACTCAATAAAAGGTTCTGGATAATATTTCAAAAAAAACTTTCTGGACTTTCCGCCAGGACACAACATGTTCCACGGTGAAAAATAATCCTAAATTTCATCTCTGGATTTATCTTTTAGATGAATACTATTCCTCTAAAAAACCAAGTTTTTCTACACGAAAGAAAGTGGAATACCAACAGTTTCCATTAGCTGTTCCTCGCATGTATTTGCCATTTTCTGAGCGTCCGTCTTTTAAAAGCGCCCATTCAGGGAGTATATTATAGACATATAACAATTTTCTGAGGTTTTCAGGATGTTCGGATTTTACAGGACAGCGGCGGCGGTGCCGCAGATAAAAGTGGCGGATGTCGGATTTAATTCCGCGAAAATCATTGATTTGATTTCGCAGGCGGATAAGAATACCGCGTCTATCGTTGTCTTTCCAGAACTTTCGCTGACGGGTTATACCTGCGGAGACCTCTTTCATCAGTCGGCGCTCCTGGATAAAGTCTATGAGACCATTCCTGAAATAGCTGAAGTCACGGCAAAGAAAAATATAATCTCCGTCATCGGCGCTCCTCTGCGTTTCAATGGAAATCTCTACAACTGCGCCGTCGTGCTTCATAGAGGAAAAATAAAGGGTGTCGTCCCTAAAAGCTATAATCCCAATTACAGGGAATTTTATGAGAAACGCTGGTTTAAATCAGGTTTAAAGGTACGTAATTCCGAAATGGAAATCAACGGTTACTCCGCCCCGTTCGGGACCGACCTGATATTTGAATGCGGCGATTATTTCAGGTTCGCGATCGAGATATGCGAAGACCTCTGGAGCATAATTCCTCCAAGCTCCTACTACAGCGCCGCCGGAGCGAACGTAATACTCAACCTTTCCGCAAGCAATGAGCTTGTTTCAAAATCGGTTTACCGGAAGGAGCTGATAAAACAGCAGAGCGGACGCTGCATTGCCGGATATGTTTACGCTTCTTCGGGGGTTCATGAATCCACAACTGACCTTGTTTTCGGAGGACACGCCATCATAGCGGAAAACGGAACAGTCATAGCGGAAAACGAAAGATTCCAGAGAGAGGATTCCATAACCTACGGCGAAATTGACGGCGAAAGGCTTTTCTTCACGCGCGTCAGCGAAAGTTCTTTTTCCGACAGCGAAATTCCCGAAGGAATGGAGTTCAGAAATATAAAACTGGACGGGATAAATGATGTTAAAAATTTGAACCGGAAAATCTCTCCGCAACCATTTGTGCCGTCTTCACCGGAACAGAGAAACAGTAATTGCCTTGAGATTTTCAGCATTCAATCAGCAGGACTCGCTAAACGCTTTGAACACACAGGATTGAAAAAGGCGGTAGTCGGTATTTCCGGCGGCCTTGATTCAACACTTGCCCTGCTTGTCTGCGCGGAAACATTCAAACTCCTCGGTAAAAAAAATTCCGACATCATCGCCGTTACCATGCCCGGTTTCGGTACAAGCGACCGCACCTATAAGAACGCCGTTTCACTTTGCCGCATACTGAAAACAGACTTGCGCGAAATAAATATACAGGATGACTGCCTCAGCCATTTCAAGGCCATAGGCCACAACCCGGCAAAGCATGACATTACTTATGAAAACGTACAGGCGCGTGAAAGGACACAGCTCCTGATGGACATAGCCAACAAAGAAGGCGGTCTCGTAATAGGTACGGGCGACCTTTCAGAAATAGCCCTCGGCTGGTCAACATACAACGGCGACCACATGTCCATGTACGCGGTAAATTGCAGCGTCCCCAAAACCCTGATACGTTATCTCATAAAATGGGTAGCCGAAAATTCAGATAAAAAACTAAGGGACACTCTGGAGGATATCATAAACACACCCGTAAGCCCGGAACTTCTCCCTAAAAGCGAAAAAGACGATATCGTACAGAAAACCGAAGAGCTGATAGGCCCTTATGAACTCCATGATTTTTTCCTTTATCACACTGTAAAATACGGCGCTTCCCCGGATAAAATCAGGTATCTGGCAAAAGCGGCTTTCGCCGGTAAATACAAAGCCTCTGAAATTGACAGGGTGCTTAAAATATTCATTAAACGCTTCTTTGCGCAGCAGTTCAAAAGAAGCTGTATACCGGACGGTCCTAAAGTAGGTACCATAAGCCTTTCCCCGCGGGGCGATTGGAGAATGCCATCGGACGCTTCGGACAGCGTATGGAACTGACGGCTTCAAAAATTATGAACTCCAAAGAATACTGGGACAACGCCGCGGGAAATAAAAAATTTACTGTTCCACCCGATTTGTCATTGCTGAAAAGACTTCTCCGCCATGACGCCGTAATTCTCGATTTCGGCTGCGGTTACGGCCGTATTCTAGGAGAACTGAAAAAATCGGGTTATCTGAAACTTTACGGTTCGGACATTTCCCCTAAAATGATAGAGGAAGCGTCAAGGGAATTCCCGGATGCTGTTTTCAAAGTCAATGACGGAACTGAAATACCTTTCGAAGATTCATTTTTTGACTGTGTAATACTTTTTGCGGTATTAACCTGCCTCCCGGAAGACGCGGCACAGGAAAAGCTGATTTCCGAAATATCAAGGGTACTCAAGCCGGAAGGAATTCTCTACATCGGTGATTTCATGATAAACACTGATGAGAGAAATTATAAAAGATATGAAAACATTCTCAAGCGCAATCTGCCTTTCCCATACGGTGTTTTTGAAGTTGAAGGCAATGTTTTTCTGCGCCATCATTCGCGTGAATGGCTGGAAGAACTCACCTGCCCGTTCAGGGAAATCATGTTCAGGGAAAGTGTTTTTACCACGATGAACGGCCATGAATCCGCCGGCTTCTACTACATCGGCGAGAAAATTTCCTTAGCCTTCTGAAAAATAAAACTTAGTCTTTCTGGAAGTGCTTGAAGTTGCTTTTGGCGTATTTTATCAGGCCGTCAGCGGTTACCGCGTCAAACGGGCCTTTAACGGCGGCCCATTCGGCCTCTTCCGGCTTCGGTATGCGCTCCGGCTCAAATGTTCTGTAAAAAACGCCGTCGATTATTACGCCGAATTTGGTAACTCTGACCTGTTCGGTAAGAGCAGTCCACATTATTCTGCCGCGCCGTGTCAGTTTCAGTTGAAGATCGAAAAATCCCGGTTTTTCAGATGGTACTTTTTTTATTTCCTCAACGTCTCTGGAATGAATAAACGGGTTCACGTTAATCCATAATTTTTTGCCGCTGAAGGATGTTATTTCCCTTTCAAGTCCCGTCGCTCTCGGATAATCAATAACTTCATTTATACTAAAGATATATTGAAGTTCGTTCATCTCTTCTTCCTTAGTCCTGTCTTTCAAGGCTTCTTCCAGAGTCTCACAAGAGACAGTGAAAAGCAGAATGCTGATAAAGAGAAAAGAAAGCGGGTAAAAATGTTTTTTCATAACGCGGGCCCTTCTGTTTCGAGTTTTCTATATAAAGTCGCGAGACTGATGCCGAGCTGTTTTGATGCTTTTTCCTTGTTGCCGTTGCATGATTTTATAGCTTTGCGGATATAAAAATCCTCAATGTTTTTCAAATGGTCTTTCAGGGGAATTATTTTATCGCCGGAGAAGGCTGCGGAAGCGTCCGAAAAAGCGGCTTTTCTGCCGGAAAGTTCCTCTGTCTTTCGAAAATTTTTTATTTCATCCGGGATTTCCTCTGTTTCTATCCGTCCTGTCTCGTTCAATGTTGCCAGGCGCTTCAGCAAATTTTCAAGTTGGCGGATATTTCCGGGCCATGAAAATCTCGAAAGGACTTCAATGGATTCAGGCGATATATCAATTTTTGTCTTATTCTCCTTTTCAAAAATTGAAAGGAAATGCGGAATGAGCACAGGTATGTCTTCCGGTCTTTCTCTGAGCGGAGGTATTCTCACAGGTATTACGCTCAGCCTGAAATAAAGGTCTTCCCTGAATTCACCCTTTGCCAGTTTTGTTTCAAGGTCCTCATTTGTCGCGGCGACAACTCTGACGTCAACAGATATGTTCTCGGTGCCGCCGACATGACGTATTTCCTTTTCCTGAAGCACTCTCAGAAGTTTTGTCTGCATGTTTAACGGAATTGAACTTATTTCATCGAGAAAAATAGTTCCTCCGCTCGAAATCTCAAAGAGCCCTTTCTTGTTGCTGTTCGCCCCGGTGAAAGCTCCTTTGACATAACCGAAAAGTTCCGATTCCAGAAGAGTTTCGGGCATAGCCGCGCAATTCACGGTCATAAAAGGGCCGTCGCTGCGCAAACTGGCTTCATGAAGCGCCCTGGCGACAAGCTCCTTGCCTGTCCCGCTTTCGCCCTGTATCAGCACGGTGCTGTTTGTCTTTGCGACTTTTTCTATCAGCCTGTAAATTTGAAGCATCTGGTCCGAGTCGCCTACAATATAATTAAAATGATACTTCGTTTTAAGTGTTGTTTTCAGTACTTTATTTTCGGCGAGGGCGTTTTCATAAGACAAAGCCCTTTCTATTTTGACTTTAAGCTCGTTCAGCTTAAAAGGTTTGGTAACGTAATCAAAAGCGCCGTTTCTCATGGCGTCCACCGCGGTGTCGATCCCAGCGTAAGCGGTTATGACTATCACAGCCAGGTGCGACTGGAGGTCTCTGGCCTTCTGTAACAACGCTATTCCGTCTATGCCCGGGAGCCTGACATCGGTAATCATGAGGTCAAAAACGTTTTCTTTAAGCAATCTCAAAGCCTCATTGCCATCACCTGATTTAGATACGGAATGCCCTTCGTTTTTCAGAAGCAGTTCGAGCATCTGCACTATTGTAAACTCATCATCCACTACAAGAATTTTTGCCATACCTGAAAATACCCCGGTGTTTTATCAAGAACCCTCCTGGCGCGAAAACTTACTAATACTGCAAAATAAACTTTTTTCAAATATGAGAAAATGAATTTAAGAAATATAGCGAAAGCTAAATAATCCGTCAACGGACAGCTGCCTGTTCCTGTTCAGTCAGGAGATTTTCTCATATCTGCAGATTTACCGGTTTCTGATAAAAAACTGAAAAAAAAGCTGTTCAGGGGCTTGAAAGTTAATCCTTTAGAAGACAAGATAAAAATTCCGTCATTTCGGAAATGTTTTTGGGAATTTTAATTTTTGCGGAGTTTAATGCTTTAATTGAGCGCTGCATTTTATCACAAGGTTACAACATGGCTTCAGAGAAACTCGTTATAGTTGAGTCCCCCTCAAAAGCAAGGACTATCGGAAAAATGCTCGGCAGTGAATTCCAGATACTTGCTTCGATGGGGCATGTGCGCGATTTGCCGGAACAGTCCTTCGGTGTGGACATTAAGAATAATTTCACACCCCAGTACGAGGAAAGCAAAAGCAGACTGAAAGTGATAAAACAACTCCAGTCGGAAGCCAAAAAAGCCAAAGACATTTATCTGGCGACAGACCCTGACAGAGAGGGAGAAGCCATATCCTGGCATTTGAAAGAACTTCTGAAAAAGAACTCAAAGGCGGCTTTTCACAGAGTTACATTTCACGAAATCACTAAAAATGCCATAAGCAAAGCTTTTCAGAACGCCGAAGACATCAATATGAACCTTGTAAACTCCCAGCAGGCGCGCCGTGTGCTTGACCGCCTCGTAGGTTATCAGATAAGCCCTTTGCTCTGGTCACGCGTCGAAAAAGGCATCAGCGCGGGACGCGTACAGTCCGTGGCGCTTCGCCTGGTCTGCGAAAGAGAAAGGGAAATTACTGCTTTCGTTCCTAAAGAATACTGGAACTTTCTGATCGACCTGGAAGCCTCCGCCAAAGGAAGCGGAAAACTGTTCACCTCAAAACTTTTCAAGGTTGACGGCGAAAAACTCGAAGCCGGAAATAAAGAAGAAGCTGACAAAATACTCAAGGCCGTCCGCGGCTCGTCCGGCTTCCGTGTGGCCTCCGTCGAAACCAAGCCCAGAAAAAAATATTCCCCGCCTCCCTTTATTACCAGCACAATGCAACAGACCGCGTCAGGGGCTTTAAGCTTCTCTCCCAACTTCACCATGAGAGTGGCACAGCACCTTTATGAAGGCGTTGACGTCGGAACAGGCGGCCCCGTCGGTCTTATCACATATATGAGAACGGATTCATTTACCGTGGCAAAGGAAGCCCTGGCATCCTGTCGCGAATACATCGCGTCGGAAATCGGCCCGGACTTTGTGCCGCCATCCCCTAATTTTTTCAAAAACAAGGGCGCCGCGCAGGAAGCCCATGAAGCCATAAGGCCCACCGATGTGTTCATGACCCCTGAAAAAGTAAAGCCTTACCTGGAAGACTCTCAGTTCAGGCTTTACACCCTTATATGGAAACGTTTTGTCGCAAGTCAGATGTCCCCGGCCGAACAGAAGCAGACTACTGTCGATATTATGACAAAAGGCTCGGACGGCAGAGAATACAATTTCAGGACCACAGCGCTGGTTACGACCTTCCAGGGTTTCATGAAAATGTACGAAATAGACGAAAAAAGCGAAGACGAGAACGACATGGAAAAAGCCCCCTCCATGCTGGCTGAACTCAGGAAAAACGAACCCTGTTTCATGAAAGACCTCAAGACTGAACAGAAATTCACGGAACCGCCTCCCCGTTTTTCTGAAGCTACCCTTATCAAGGAACTCGAAACAAACGGCATCGGCAGGCCGTCTACTTATGCGTCCATTCTAGAAACTATCCTGAAAAGGGTTTACGTCGGCAAGGACAAAGGCAAACTCATTCCTTCCGAGCTTGGTTTCAAGGTTAACGACTTTCTGATTTCCTCCCTGCCGGAGCTTTTTGAAGTAGGCTTCACCGCCGACATGGAACTCAAGCTGGATAAGGTTGAGGAAGGCGAAATCGAATGGACGGAGATGCTGAAAAATTTCTATTCTGACTTCTCTATATGGCTTGAGGACGCTAAAAACATAGGCTCACCGGAATCACATAAGGCTGAATCAATAATCTCTCTTATAAATAAAATTCAGAATTGGGCACCGAAGGAAAAACGGGGCAAAAAAACTTATGACGATGAGAAATTCTTTAAGTCCGTCAAGGAAAAATTTGAAAGCAGTTCCACAATTTCGGCAAACCAGTGGAATGCCCTCCTTTCAATGGCCCTGAAATATGCCGAACAGCTCCCGGACCTTGAAAAAGAGGCCGTCCGCAACGGATATGCCGCCGAAATCACTGCCCACAGGGAAAAACTCAAACTCTCCGAAGAAAAAAGAGAAAGCTCCAAAGCTTCTGAAACCGATATTGAAAAATACGCCTCCATTTTCACTTTCTTTAACTCCGTTAAATGGGGAGAACCCGAAAAGAGAGGCCCCAGGGTTTATGATGATAAAAAGTTCTTCAACTCTCTCAAATCCCAGGCCGAATCAGGCAAGATTTTGTCAGATAAACAGATGAATGTCATTTCAAGAATGGCGTCAAAATACAAAGAACAGATTACGGACTTTGAAAAGCTCGGGGAACTCCTCAACATATCGGCCCCTTCAGAAGCCGAAGGACAGGCTTCCGCCGAGAATAATGAAGCCGTCGCCAAATATCTGGAAATCATGTCCAAGGTCAGCAACTGGGAAGAGCCCGTCAAAAAGGGACGCAGGATTTATAATGACAAAACCTTTTATGAATCCATAGCCGACCAGCATAAAAACGGCAGAAAACTCAGCGACAAACAGATCGCCGCCCTGAAAAAGCTCGCAGACAAATATTCGGCCTCAAACTGAAAAAGAAATATGATTTTACTTGTTGAGCCAATTTCAAAACTATTGGCTCAATAAAACCCCAATTTTATGCTTCATCATCTTCATGGTAAGCATAACCTATACTATTCGGTTTTCCATCGAACGTCTTATCAGGATTTTTTCCAACAGCCTGTCCAGAGGTTCCAAAACCTTTTCTTGCCAAAAATCTGATGCTGGCCCTTAAATTTGTCTCAAGATCGCCTGAAGGAAAAGTCGCTGACCTTTTCAGCCCCAGTTCATTTTTTGCTATATTGACAGATTTATCCTCTCTGTCCCCTCTCAGGGTGTTCACCATAATAGAATCTAAAACGGGGTCGAAGACCCTTTTATTGTCTTCGCTCAGCTACGCTTGCGAAGAGGGGCGGTGACCATTTTATGATATAACCTAAAATATGATAGTGTATTAATTGAGGAAATCAAGAAGAATTCATAATATTTTTGAAAAGGGCCTTGCATTTCGCAAAGGTTTGCGTTAAAATTATACCTATTAATTTAGTTTGTACTTAAAAATAAACAGATAACGTTTGCGTAAAATGTCTGTATCTCTTGAAAAAATAGCTGAAATGATGAAGGTTTCCGTGAGCACGGTTTCACGGGCGCTCTCGGGAATGCCGGGGGTTTCAGAGGCTAAAAAAGAGAAAATAATCGAACTGGCAAATAAACTCGGTTATGCGCCAAACGTTCAGGCAAGTCTCCTGAGAACGGGAAAAGGCCGGGGACTGGCAATCTTAACGAGAATTAACCCATCTGAAATATCAGCTGTCAGAAATTCAGTGCTTTTCAGGTTGGGCAAGAAAGCCTTCGGCTCAATCCGCGTAATCGTCCTGAGCGAAAACAATGAATTGAACGGGGCCATACAGCAGATAGTTTCAGAAAAATATCTTGCCGTAATAGTCAGCACTCATGTGGAAAAAATCTCTCCTGAAAATATTGAATTGCTGAAAGCGCGCAAGATACCGCTGACTTCAATTGACGCCGACTATGAAGGCTTTGACAGTGCGCTGATAAACCGTGAAAACGGAACTTTTCAAGCGGCGCGGATGCTCATACTGAGCGGCTGCAAAAATCCGGTTTTTTATTGCAACGCCTCTAAAAACAATCCCGACGAGCGTCTGAGCGGCATAATGAAAGCTTTTAAATCACTCGGAAAAAGCACGGACGAAATAAATCTGGCCCCTTTTGCCGGAACCTCTTCATTTGAAGCAGGCTACAAGATTACCAATGAAGTCTTGAAAACACGTCATGTTGACGGGATTTTCTGTTACAACGACAATCTGGCGCTGGGCACGTTGAGAGCTCTTCACAAGGCCGGTATCCGCGTGCCCGAGGAAGTTAAAGTAATAGGCTTTGACAACATCCCTGTCTCGGAACACCTGCCCGTTTCTCTGACGACAGTCGCGCAGCCCGTGGAGGAACTTGCCGAAGCCGCGCTGGAGATGACGCTTGACAAGCTTGAGAATTTTGACAGGGAAGCAAGGAAAATCTATTTGCCCGCGAAGCTTCTGGTCAGGGAGAGCGCCCCCATAAACAGTTACGATTTAAGAGAAAAAATTTTTGAGACCCCTTAAAATATAAACTAAATCCTGAAAAAGGATAAAAAGGAGTGAAATGAGTAAAAAGAAGTATGTACAAGTCGGATTGGGCGGACGCCATGAGATGTTCCGCAACGCTGTAATCAGGGATTTTAAAGACAAATGCCAGATGGTCGCACTCTGCGATATAAACGAGGGCAGGCTTAATCTTGATTTGAAAAAAGTCAAAGAACAGGACGGGCTTACTCTGAAAGGTTATCTTGCCAAAGATTTCGACAAGATGATAAAGGAACAGAAACCCGACACAGTCATCGTTACCACAAAAGATTGTCATCATGACGAATACATTTGCAGGGCCATGGAACTCGGCTGCAACGCGATAACCGAAAAACCCATGACCACCGACGAAAAAAAATGTCAGAAAATCATAGATACTCAGAAGAAGACCGGAAAAAAATGTACTGTTACATTCAACTACCGTTATTCCCCGCCGCGTTCACAAATCAAAGAACTTCTCATGTCCGGCGTTATCGGAAATGTTCTTTCCGTTGACTTTCACTGGATGCTGAATACCAGTCACGGCGCCGATTACTTCCGCCGCTGGCACAGGAACAAGGTAAACTCAGGCGGCCTCATGGTACACAAAGCCACACACCATTTCGACCTTGTCAACTGGTGGCTTTCATCAGTGCCGGAAATGGTTTATGCCTGCGGACAGAGAAAGTTTTATACTCCCGAAACAGCGAAACGCTATGGCCTGAAAAAAAGAGGTGAACGCTGTTCCAAGTGCCCGGAAGCATCAAAATGTAATTTTCACATAAGCCTGAAGGACAATGTCCATCTGAAAAGCTTCTACCTGGACAACGAAAAATACGACGGTTACCTTCGTGACCGCTGCGTTTTCAGTGACCAGATAGATATCGAAGACAGCATGAACGTAATAATAGCTTACGAAAACGGCGTCAAGATGACTTATTCTCTCAACGCGTTTTCTCCGTGGGAAGGTTTCATGATATCCTTCAACGGTACTAAAGGCCGCATTGAACACATGTGCCAGGAAACCGTTTACATAAACGCGGACGGTTCAATTCCCGGTGCATTGAAAAAAGAAGGCACATGGACGAAGATTTTCCCTCACTGGAAACCGGCTTATACTGTTGACCTCTGGACAGGAACAGGCGGACACGGCGGCGGAGACCCGGTTATGCTCGGTTATATTTTTGACCCGAAAAATCAGAAAGTCGATAAGTATAAACGCGCCGCGGACCAGCGTTCAGGAGCATATTCGATCCTCTCCGGAGTAGCGGCCAATATCTCCATGAAGAAAAACAAACCCATCTTCATAAAAGACCTGGTCAAAGGCATAGGCATGCCGGACTATCCCAAGATGCCCGGAGAAAACGAACCTATCAAAATGCCTCCGAAGCCAAAAGACAAGTAATAATATTTCGTAACAGAAACAAAAAGCCGGCCCTGAAAAGCCGGCTTACAAAAATCTTTTTTCTCATTTGACGGCAATAGGGCCAATTGCAAAAGTTTGAAAAACCGGAATGCGGAGGAAAAGAAAAAAACTTCAATTATTCAACTTCCGTCCCGATAAATTTTTAAGAGAGGCATTATTGTTAATAATGTATTCAAAATTAAACAAGATTTTTAAACACGCCGTGTTCAAAACAATCCGCTGATTATACCTAAGTAAGCAGTATTGGGTTTAGAGGACAAAATGTAGATAAACCATTATCTTTATATTTTCGTATTTTAATGCCCACAAGAAACGCTCCATCTTGGCGTTGTCCAGACAACGGCCCTTGCCATCCATGCTGATTGACAAATGTGCCTGGCTTCTTTTCACCCTTCGTTAAAAAAACGATTCTTCAGTGCAGATAAACAACGGCTGAACATTTGACATTTAAGAGAAAAAACTTATATTTAAATAATTCCTTAACGAAATGTTCAGGTAGAATCGGAATAAGTTCATGGTGAGTCTGAAAACCAAAACCACGTTCCGGAGTTATCTTCTAAAAATAAGGTTAATTGATAGACGTTGACAACGTCAAAGCCTACTTAAAATACTTTAATTGGGCCGGTAATTAAAACGACTATCGCATTGAAAAGTTCGCCCGCCAATTTTATCCGGCAAAGGAGTCGTATATGGCAAAAGAAGCATTGTCAGAAAATACACTGAGTGTAATTATTCCGGCCTATAATGAGGAAAAAACCATATGTAAAATCATTGACAAAGTCTTGTCCCGCCCTGAGGTTTTTGAAATAATCATTATAGACGATGCTTCAAGAGACTATACCAGGCGGATGATCGAAAAGTACATGGGTAACTCAAAACTAATACTCCTCTCACATGAGAAAAATTACGGCAAAGGAGCGGCAGTCATTCGAGGTATGGTGGAAGCAAAGGGCAAATTCGTTATAATCCAGGATGCCGATTTGGAATATTCTCCCGATGATTATCCTACAGTTATAGAACCTCTGGTATCAGGAAAAGCTGATGTGGTTTATGGTTCCCGCTTCATGGGAACTCCCGGAATGGTAAGATATTTCAGGCACGAAATGGGGAATAAATTTCTGACATTCCTGTCAAATGTTTTCAGCAACATCCATCTCACGGATATGGAAACCTGTTACAAGGCTTTCCGGCGTGAGATAATTCAGAATATCCGCCTCGAATCTCAAAGGTTCGGCATTGAGGTCGAAATTACGGCAAAAGTTGCCTGGGCAAGAGTCCTCCGCATATATGAAGTTCCAATATCATATAATCCCAGAAAATATAACGAAGGCAAAAAAATTACCTGGAAAGACGGCGTAGACGCACTTTACCGTATTATAAAATATAACATTTTTAAAGACAAATCGAAATTTTACCGGACAAGTTGGGACGCAATTATAAATAAAAACACTGAAAATTGATGATTGACTCCATCTGCGCATCACTTGAAATATCATCCTTATCTTGTGATATTCATATACCATTCGAATTCCGACATGACGGACATTCCTCTGTGGATAGATGAAAATTTCCCCGAATACAGTTTTCATCTGGGCATTATTCCGATGATTTTGCGGAAACAATTCTCTATGCAGAGGTAAAAGAGAATTGAGAAAGTCTTCCATGGGGTATATTTCATATACGGACGGAATTCAGTATCGGCTCTTCTTCTTTTCCACCTAAAATCTTGAAAATCCGGTATTTTGTGCTAAAATTATTCGGGAGAATGCCGCTATAATAACCTTAATTGGCTTTTAGTTTCCGCACGTTACTTGCCTAAGTGATGGGGCGGAGCGTATAAAAAATATAGAATCTATTTTTTTCTGTCGTGAATCAGCAAATGGATAATCCTATTTTTCAAAATAATTTAAAACTTCTGTTGGAACGTTTTCCGGCAATTGCAGAGAAACTTCATTTTGTTGATATAAACAAAATCACCATAGGTCAAGCCCATGATGGGGGGATATTTTATGCCGTTGAAAAGGATGGAAAATGGCTTCCGATAAGCGATCCCGTGCAACCCGTCAGTTCCGCCCAAAAGGGAATAGACAGAATGGAGCATCGGCTTTCCGCGGGCCTGAGTCCGGCGGTAGTGGCGGGATTGTATCCGGGCTATATTCTGGATACGGTTTACAAACATTTCAAAAGCCGCCTGAAGTACAACGAACCTTTTCGGCACATTTATGTAATTGTGGATTCTGTTTTATGTCTTGCCGGATGGCTGAAAGCTTCAGACCGGACAGAAATCCTGAGCAGGGAAGAGATCAGTTTCTACTGGTATGAAAACATTAATGAGATAGTGGAGTTATGTGAAAGGGATGAACAGCGCTCTCATCTTTTCATACCGCTTTCTTCGCTTCCTGAAGATGAATTGAATAAAATAATACAACCTCTTGCCGAACTCTATGTCAGGCGCGAAAAAGAAACTAAACTCCGGCAGGACGAAAACAATAAATACTATGACGCGATAAGCGATCCTGAACTTGCCGGAATAATTCAGGGAAAAGCCGGACGAAAGCCGCGTCTTCTGATGCCGACACATTCAAGCAGCACTGTTGTCCAGTACAGTACCCGCGATACTTGCAAGGCTTTTGAGAAACATGGCTGGGAAACCCGAATTCTGAAAATGGACAGGGACCTTTCCCCCTGGAGGATGATCAAGACCATTTACGAGTTCAAGCCTGATATGATGATTTTCATCAACCACCTCCGGACTGAAGATGAAAATACCAGTTTCTATCCTGATAATATGATGTATTGCACCTGGATTCAGGACGCGATGTCTAAAATCAGCAACAAACAAAGTGCGGAAAAGTGGAATTCTAATGCCTGTAAAAGAAACCGTGATTTTATTGTGGGCTACATTGATGATGTGAAAAGATATGGTTATATTGAAAATCGGTTGAAAACTCTTTCCATGATAGTAGATGCCAATATTTTCAAAAACATCAATCCCGGAAAGAAGATCAATCCCTGCTTCGAATGTGATGTGTGCTTTTGTTCAAATTGCAGCCAGACCACTAGTGAAATAATTCGCGACGAGCTTGTTCCGGCCCTTTCTCCGCATGGTTTTAACGAATATGTCCTGAACAAATGCGCTGAAGCCCTTTGGATAGAATATCGCGCCGGAAAATCATATACTTCCTATGATGATTTGATGAATTTGCTGAATATGATTGGTGTTTTTAAAGATATTTTTCAAATGCTTTCCGAGGATATTAAAGATTATGTCGCACAAAAAATTTTCTGGCGTCTCAATGATGTGATTTACAGGCATGTTATCCTTGAATGGATAGATGAGACCGGAGACATCAAAATGAATATTTACGGTAAAGGCTGGGAAAAGCATCCGCGTTTTGCAAAATATGCAAAAGGATATATACATCATGGCGAGGAACTTTCAGAGGCTTATCAAGCAGCCGGCTATTGTCTCCATCTGAACAGCAAAGAAGGCCAACACCAGCGTTTGACGGAAATTATTCTTTCCGGTGGAACTCCTTTAATAAAACGCAGAACTTTTTCAATTTTTTCCACCGACACTGAAAGACATGTCCTGAAAAAATTAGCTTTGTATATTACAGGAACTAACGGTAAAATAGCGCTTGACAAGGAAGAAAAGGCAATATGGAATGGATTGCTCTACTACTATGCGGTACAGGCTGTAAATAAAAACCCTCAAATCAATTTAATAGAGTTGGAAAACATCGTTTCAGGAGAACTTTACAAGCGTATTGAACAGCCGGACTGGCTGCTTGCGCAATGGGAGAAACTGAATTTTTCCAGTCGTGAGCAACTGATAGAATTGTTACGATCCGGAAAAAAGGATAATCGCATTACGAATGTAAGATTAAGCCAGTCAGAAAAAAAACTTACAGAAATTTTCAACGTGAATATAGCAAAGAATATCATCAGATACGCTATGATAATTCTAAAACAGGAATTCCATTTAAAGCTTCCTGTTTTCAGCGGGGCTGAAAAAAATATCCTGGAGCTGACATTGTGTGGCAATAGGATTTCCGAGATGGAAGCCTGTATTGAACGCATTTCTGATAAAAGCTCTGCCATTTTGATAGATGCCGCTAAAAAAATCTCACTTTTCAAGCCGGACACAAAGAAAGCAAGGGAATATCTTGCGTCTGTTCTTGAAATTAGATTGTCTTCGCAGGAAAAATTTGACTGCGCATGGTTGCTTGCAATAAATGGCGAGCTGGAAGACGGGAAAAATCTTATTGAACAACTGTACCAGGAAAGTCCTTGTGTTAAAGATGGTTACGCTACAATAGCCAGGCATTCTCTGCTTCCTCATGGAGACTATAAAACAGCGCTGGATTTGATACTTTGGGACAAGAAGTTCAATCGTCTCTCCGAAAATGGTTTTAAACAACTTGCCGTCGTTTACGCATTTAATGACTGTTTCATAGAGGCAGAGAACGTAATAGATTTTCTTTATTCTGAAAACATGTCGCGGCGCGACGTATTTGCGGAGATCGCTTATGCCAGATTTTTGCCGGTGGAAGATTTCCGCAATATGTCCAAATGGTTTGAGAAGGACCTTGCAACCGGGAGAATGACCGATGTATGGAAAATTAAATATGCCATGGCTGTCGGGGCTTGCGGAGAGGGTCTGAAAGCGGAAACGTTTATTGAAGATATTTATCGCGAAAATCACAATATAAAGGATGGATTCTCTTCTCTTGGCGCTGGACTGCTTGAAGCTGGCGAGTTTAAAAAAGCAGTTGCGTTTTTCGAGGCCGACGAATCTTTGGGCAGAAGTTCTTCCGCTTTCGCGCAAAACCATTCCTCCGCATATCTTGCGGCTGGTGAGTTTGAAAAAGCAAAAAATATTATTTTAAAGTACAATCTCGTCGCCGCCCGCACTCTGTCCATACTTTTAAGGTGGCACTGCTCAGGCATGACCATTTTCAACGATTACGGAAAAATATTCGAGCTGCTGGCCCTGGACCACGGAAGAAACATGGCAGACATGATTACTTTCCGGCAGGAAATCATATTCAATCTGATGCACGGAAACATTGCCGGCGCGGAAGAAGCGTTTATCAGGGCCTTGGGCCATTCTTCTGCTTCCGACGCGGTTTTTATCAGAGGTATGTATGCGTTCTACAGCATGTTTTTCACTGATGACAGGCCGCGCGCGTCTGCGGCCCTTGAAGGCCTGGACGTACCGTTGCTTTCAAAATTTACATTTTCTCTTGCGGCAACCGCCTGCGGGCTGGTCGGCAGGATGGAAAAGACGCTTGAAATATACAAGTATATGAAAAGTATATGTCCATATGTTTTTCTTATAAAAGATTCATCTACCGCGCAGAGACTTATCTTTTATGCGGTTACCGCTCATAAAACCGGGAATATCTCATTGAGGGACAAATGCCTGGAATTTTCAAAGGCAAACTCGAAAATGTTTGATTTTTATTATAAGGGCCTTTCAAAATTTATTGAAGAAACGCCACCGGCAAAAGCTGAACTATTGCCGGATTTCCAAATGCCATGGGACTGAAGTTATGAGCAAATCCAAAACATTGTGTTATGAAAGACTGACGGAATTTACCCGTGAATGCCTCCTGGCGGCGGGACTGGACGGACAGGACGCGGAAAATACCGCCAGGGGAATTTGCCTGGCATCGCTGAGAGGGATTGACTCTCACGGGATAAGGCTCCTGCCTCATTATGTAAAATGCATCCTTGGCGGGAGAATCAATAAAAATCCCGTGCTGAAATTCCGTTCGTCCCTGCCCGCATGCCATATCCTTGACGCCGACCATGGCATTTCCTACAGCGCAGGCCTGGCGGCAATGGAAAAGTGCATTGACGCCGCCCGCAGATACGGAGCCGGTATCACCGCGGTTGAAAACTCCAATCATTGCGGGATGATGGCTTTTTATGCGCTTGAAGCGGCAAAAAAGGACATGATCGGCATTGCCATGACCCATGCAACTCCCAAAATGCAGAGTTACGGCTCAAAAAGCACTTTTTTCGGGACGAATCCGGTATGTATAACCGCCCCCATGTCGGATGAAGAACCTTTCTGTTACGACTCGGCGCCGACCCCTTTTACATCCAATAAGGTGAAAATGTATAAAGAGGCAGGTATGCCGCTTCCCCCGGGCTGCGCCGCCGATGCGGACGGAAATGAAACTCTTGACGCCGAAAAGGCCGTGCAGCTTCTCCCTATAGGCTTATACA
>Ga0209417_1003267_pt1 | contig 22173 bp, 16 predicted proteins | sample RifGroF2_FD_184002 | JGI IMG/M metagenome (GOLD analysis project Ga0209417, IMG submission 184002) | Groundwater microbial communities from Rifle, Colorado, USA - Groundwater F2 (SPAdes) (version 2) | ecosystem: Environmental > Aquatic > Deep subsurface > Groundwater | place: Rifle, Colorado... | reverse complement strand
ACAATAGTTACTGTAAAGTTGGCAACGAGTGTACGGTTACCTTCGATGGTAAAGGAGTAAGCTGCATTCGTTGAAAGAATGTTAGTGCCTTCCGTCCAATTCATAAAAGTGTAGCCCGCGTTCGGTGTGGCTGTAATGTTTACCGTTGAGCCTGAAACATACGATCCGCTGCCGATGGTTGTCCCGCCGATAACCGGATTCGATGACAGCGCCACGACAAATTGCTGTGGAGCAGTCTTAAAGCTCCAAATATAATCGGCCTGTAAGGCGTTACCCATCATGTCTTTAGCAGTACGGGCGACTTTGCCGGTATAGGTAGTATTTGGAGTAAGCGCCGTTGTTGGCTCGAAGGTGAAGGTAGGCGTGGTTCCATCATACGTTAAAGTACCGGCAATTTTTAATCCTGCACCTTTTGTGCCCGGGACGGTTCCTTCCGTCAATGAAAATGATGTCTGCGTAATTGTCGCAGGATTCATATTCTCATTAAAGGTGACCGATATTACCTGGTTGACCGGAACACCGACTGCACCATTTGTTGGGATCGTGGATATAACCTCTGGGCATATTCCGATTTTCTCCTCAAAGTCATCCTTTTTACATCCGACAAAAAGAACGACCAATGCAGTTGCCAGGGTTGTTAATAGAATTTTCGTTTTCATTTCATTTTCGTTTTAATAATTATGCAGTTTTCTGATATGAGAAAACTAATGGGATGATATCTTGTCAATTTTAGATCCGTACCCGAATTTTGCAGCCGCACCGACTCGCAGGGTGGCATTGTTCCATGTCTCAATAGATCGGGGAGCCTGTCCGTAAGCAGGTTCATAAGAGATATATAGTGAGACGAGATCGTGCAATGAATGATTGGTTTTAGAAATAGGGAAATCATACCCGGCTCCGATTTTTACCGTGAGCAGGGTTTTGTTTATATTACTGAAATCGCCATTTACCGAAGGGTCTTCTGCCTGGGCAGGATATTCCGGATTGATCTCCTCGCTGTATTCAAAAGATTTTGAAGCATTGAACGAGATGCGAGGTCCAGCATAGACATAAAAGTGATTTCTGAACGGGGCAATCCGTAGGGTTGGTTCAATTGTCACATAACTCAGGTTTACCTTGAGAACAGCCGGGCAGTTACATGGCAGCATTACCTGGTTAAAAGAACCCTCACGACTGTCAAATCCAACCTGAAGATTAAATCCGAATCTCGAGTCAGGCCGGTGGTATTCCAGTAGAGACGCAAGGTATACCCCTGCGCCAAAGCCATTCCCAAAGGCAGTGGATGCAGTAAAATCGGAATTCAATTGCTGGGTTGAGCCGCTGTAGAAGTTGAAATTAGCTCCGGTTGCAATCCCAAACCACCAGGAGGGTTGTTTATATTCAGTCTCCTGAGTTTTTCCTGCGGAATTGACCCCAGCTAAAATCAGGACGCCTAAAACAAGGGTTTTTATTGTCATGGTTTTTTTTTAAATATTTTCAAAAACTTGTTCCCGAATGATTTAATCGCATCGGGGTTTTTCATGATTACTTTGGTAACCCCAAACATCAATAGGGTTCCGATCAGTTTTTTTACAGGACTCCGGGTTACACTCTGAAAAAGTAATTTCGAGATATAGCCTGCAGTGAGGCCTACCGAAGTACTAAATATATTTTCGCTGAGGACAGGCGATTCGGTGGAGCTTTTAAAAGCGCTTTTTATCAGGTTTATTGGTTTTAATCTATCGACAGCCAGGATGGCTTGCTCTTTAATCATCCTTTCTTCATCGGCACGCTGAATCTCCAGCTGGATTATTGCATTGCGCAATCCGGCACTTGAGTCTATTTTTTGCATGGCATGCCTTATTTAAGCGTTTTCTTTATGATTAAATCGCTTATGGGCTTTTTAATCCATTTGTGAAGAAAAAAATGAAATAGTATTCCAAGAACCAGGTAAAATCCTGAAACAATAAAAAATCCGTAATATGATTTTCCAAGCAATTCACCCAAATAGAGAGCAATTCCTATGGTCAGAACAAAGAAAAACAGAGCAAAGACAAGAACGACGCTTACCGTTGCTACCACAGATGATGCTGTACCGGTTACTTTCTCGAGCAGTTTTAGTTTCGTCAGCTCAATGGTAGTTTTTATATATGCTTGAATTTTCTCAAACAGAGATTCTATGAAGCTTTCAGGATTTTCCATGGTTTTTCATTTACAGTCTGCAACGATTATTTGGTGGCTTTAGCTGCCTTGGCTTCTGCTTCCTGTACAATGTGTTTGCCTTCTTCAGCCATGTGCCTGGCCTCTTCTTTAAGATCTTCGAATTTGTCTTTGATACCATCGATGAATTCATTGAATTTCTCTCCGATATCATCCACATATTCTTCACCTTTTTTGCAAATTTTCTTGCGGGTTGTTGAACCTTTTTCAGGGGCAAAGAGAATCCCTAATGCTGCGCCTGCGGCCAAGCCAGCCAGTACGCCTAAAACAATTTTACCGGTGTCCATGATTTCTTTTTTAGAGTGATGAAATAATCTTGTGCAATTCTTCCTTTGTTTTTCCGAGCTTGATCTGGAGCTTTCCGAACATCTCTTCCTTCTTGCCCTCAACAAACAATAGATCGTCATCAGTGAGTGTTGCAAACTTTTGTTTCAGTTTGCCTTTCTGCTCATTCCAGTTTCCTTTCAATTCTGTAGTATTCATATTTTTGTTTTTGTGGTGAATGAATTATCACAATACAAAGGTGAGGCCCTACGGATCGGAAAGCGTTACACAATTGCAATGAAGAGTTACATCATTCACACATTGCTAATTGATTATGGTCATTCTTTTAATGGCCTGCTCCCCTTTGTAGTACATTTTCAGGATGTACAGCCCCTTGTTCGTGTTCGGGGTTTTCCAGAGGATGAAGTTCCGGCCTTCATTGTATTGGCGCTGGTCGATCTGACCGACTTCTCTTCCGGTGATATCGTAGATTTTCAGGATGACTGTTCCCTTCTCGGGCAAGTCAAACATGATGGTTGTTTCATACGAGAACGGATTGGGGAAGTTCGTCAGGTTGTAATTTTCGACAACCAGGCGCAGGGTTATCTCATTGCTCACAAAGGTGAACTTTTGAGCGTTCAGGGTATATCCGCAGGCCAGCCCCGGAGTCACGATCTTGCCGGCGATCACGTCGGCAGCGGTAACGCGGTACTCAGCGGTGACAGAAGCGGATTCACCCGGGGCGAGGGAAGCAAAGGGCCTTCCGATGTCGAGGGTGGAGGGTTCATAGGAGATGGTGATGTCATTCATCCGGACGTTTCCGGTATTGGAAACCACCACCGAATAGAGGATCACATCGCCCTCATTTCTGTAAGAGGAGACCGAAGCGGCAGTGACAGCGGATAATTCCGGCTGCTGCTGACCGATTACGGTAATCGTGTTTCCTTTTTTCTGAATGGTATTTCCTTTCAGGTCGAAGCCTTCGGCAGTAGCTACGCTGATCACCATCCCGGCGTCCATATCGGCCTGAGTGATGAGGTGTGAGGCTTCAATGACAGCGGATTCTCCCGGGAGCATGGTGGTGATCGGTCGAGCCGTAATAATCACGGCATTTGGATCTTTCACGGCTGTGCTGATCAGGGTTACGTTACCCGTGTTTTCCACGCGGATCGTGTAATGGATCCACTCGCCGACTTCACTGAAGGTAGATTCAACTGCCTGTGCGGTGGTTGAGAGTTCCGGGTTCTGCATGGCAGGAACCGATATCTCATTGCTTGATGCCACCACGGATTGCTGATCGGGCGCCCAGGCGGTTGAGTTGAAAGATTGTACGATCTTACCCGCATCCATATCGGCCAGGGTTATGGTGTACACAGCCGTCAGAACGGCGGATTCGCCGGGAGCCAGGTTCTGCGCCGGAGTGCCGCTGAACGTCAGGATACCTTGATCGGCAAGTGTAATGCCGGTAAGAGACTGGTTACCCGTGTTTTTAACCACGATGGCATAATGGATCTGGTCACCCGCTGAGTTGAATCTGGTTTCCGAAGCTTCCACCATGGTGGTCAGCTGCGGCTTTTTGTGGGCGAAAATGGTAACCGGATTTCCCGATTCAACAAAAGAGCTGCCATCGGAATAAAAACCAGTTATCGTTGGGCTACCCAGAATCATGCCGGCATCCAGATCAGCCTGCGTGATCGTATGCAGGGCGGGAAGTGTTGCAGATTCTCCTCTTGGGAGGGTTGCAATCATTGAATTACCCGACAGAATCTCAAGCGGATCGGCAACTGTTATGTTTGAAGCCGGTAAATCGCTGTTGTTCTTCACAGTCAGCATGTAATGGATGGCTTCACCAACAGAACCATATGAGGTTTCTGCAACTGTCATTGCCACGGCCAGGTCCTCAATCGATTGGACCAGGATCGTGAGTTGGTTGCTCTCTCCCGAGATTTGCTGGCCGATGCGGTCATAGGCACGGATGGTAGCGAGGGAAACGACCTTGCCGGCTGCCAGTTCCTCTGCCGTTATGCGGTGTTCCGCAGTAACGGTGGCACGATGCCCGGGCATTAATTCGGCAATGGATTTTCCATTACTCAGGTCGGATTCCTGTCCGCTCAATATCAGGTCTGTTAGTGTTACATTACCCGTGTTGAAAGCTTCAACCGAATAGTGGATCACCTCCCCAATCGTACTAAAACTATTTTCAGCCGCTGTAAGGGTTGTGCTTAGATTAGCTTTTTGTGTTCCCGGGATAATCAAGCTGTTACCACTTGATTGAATGAGACGATTGTTCTGATCGAACCCTGATATGCGGGCCGTTTGTTCGAGAGTACCCACATCAAGATCGGATTGCGTAATAATATAGGAGGTCGTGACTGAAACAAACTCACCGGGATTCAGGTCAGCAATTGGAACGTGGCCGGTCTGAGTCCCTTGCGGGTCAGATAGTTTAATGCCTGAAATTTTTACGTTTCCGGTATTTGTAATCCCATGAGTAAAGCTAATGCTTTCTCCAACAGTGCTATAAGTCTCTTCTCTGGCAGTGGTCGACAGAAGTAATCGCGGTCCCTGAATCGCAAAGACGGTTAATTCATTACTAATGGCAGTTTCTTTAAAGAGCCAGTTGTCAGTAGTTGACGCAGTTGCCTTGCTCACAACCCTGCCTGCATCCAGATCCGCCTGGGTTATCACATGGGTAGCATTGATGGTAGCGGAATATCCGCTGTTCAAACGGACAATAGGGCTTCCCTCCGTTATTACGGATAAAGAGTCAGTTACGAAAATATCAAGTAGATTGATGACTTTGTAATTGGTGACCGTAATTTCATAATGAAGGGTTTCACCTACCTCCATGAAGCGGTTTTCAAGCGCGATTTTAGAAACGGATAAGGTGCGTGCCTGGTCATTCGTGTACAGAACCAGTTCATTACTCAGAATGCTGATTGGCTGAGACATCGGATCATAGCCCGATACAGTCGCAATATTGGCAATCCTGCCGGCTGTAACATCGGCTGGTGTTACCACATATACAGCATTCACGGACTGCGTGGTGGCCGGCGGAAGGCTGGCGATCAGGTTGCCCTGTGTAAAGCTGACGCGCGGGTCGGTAACGGTAAGATTTGAAAGGGTTACCGTACCACAATTGAATACTTCGATAGAATAATGTATGACGTCACCTGCTGCATGGAAGCTTTTTTCAGAGGAGAACTTGGTAGCAGTAACCTGCGGGCGCTGGACCCCGATGGTGGTTATGCACGGACTGGCTCCTGTGATTTGCACGCCATCGGCGAATGTACCTGAAACGAAGGCACAGTTAATGACCTGGCCGGCATCGATATCCGACTGGGTGATCGTATGTGCAGCCAGGAAAGTTGCAACCGTGTTGCTCCTAAGAATACTGATTTGATTACCGGAACTGAATATGGCATTCGGATCGGTAACGGTTGAATTATAGATGGTCTCACTTCCTTTATTGGATACCGTAATGGTATAATGGATGAGGTCACCCACTGCGCTGTAACTGGTTTCCATAGCACTCTTGGTGATATTATATCCCGAAGGCGTACAGTGGATGAAAGTGAGGATCATCTGGTCGATGGTATTGCCGCAGGTGGCGGTGGATACTCCCGTCAAAGTCAGGGTAACACCACCGGCTGCATAGTCGGCAGAACTCGGGGTATAGACCGGATTTAGCAATGTAGCATTGACGAAAGTGCCGGTACCGCTACTGGTCCACAAGTAGGAGGTTGCATTTTGTCCGGTAGCACCGGTAACTGCATAGGTTACTGAAGATGCGCACACCGAGGCATCCGGGCCGGCATATATAATTGATTTGCGTTCGATGGTAAGGACCATGTTATCGCTGACCGGAACACAAGGTGATGCAGGATTGACGGTAAGGGTGAGGGTCACCGATCCGGCAAGTATATCTGCAGCACTGGGTGTATAGGTTGGATGCAAGGCCGAAGGAATATCGAACAACCCTGTTCCTGATGTTGACCAAAGCATGGATACGGCATTTTGTGCCGAACTCCCGTTCAGGTAATAGGGATCATTACCGCAAACGCTTTGATTACCTCCGGTTAAAGCGATTGCCATAAGATTAACCGAAACCGTGACACTATTGCTGTTTGTACACCCCGTAGCCGTGATGGTTTCAGTAACAGTATAAGTGGTAGTCTGTAAAGGAGTTACAACTGGATTGGCCAGATTTGAAGTAAACCCGACCGGATTCGACGTCCAACTATAGGTGCTTCCAACCACTGCAACAGCGCCGATTTGAGTAGATGAGTTGATGCAGATGGCTCTGTTGGCACCGGCAGCAGCTGCCGGCATTGGGTTGACTGACACATCGACACTGTTGCTGTTGGTGCAACCTGAAGCCGTTATGGTTTCAACAACTGTATAAGTAGTAGTCAGTAATGGAGTTACAAATGGATTGGCTTCTGTGGAGGTATAACCTGCCGGATTCGAGGTCCAGCTGTAGGTGCTTCCAACCACTGCAACGGCGCCGATTTGAGTAGGCGAGTTCTGGCATACGGTCCGGTTAGCTCCGGCAATCGCTGCCGGCAATGGATTAACCGTTACAGTAACACTGTTGCTGTTGGTACATCCGGTAGCCGTAATGGTTTCAACAACTGTATAAGTGGTATTTAATAAAGGGGTTACAACTGGATTGGCCAGAATCGAAGTAAACCCGACCGGATTCGATGTCCAACTGTAGGTGCTTCCAAGCACTGCAGCTGCACCAATTTGAGTAGACGAGTTCAGGCAGATGGCTCTGTTAGCTCCGGCAATAGCTCCCGGCAATGGATTAACTGTTACAATAACACTGTTGCTGTTGGTACATCCGGTAGCCGTTGTGGTTTCGACGACGGTATAAGTGGTTGTAAGTAATGGAGTTACAATGGGATTGGCTTCTGTGGATGTATAACCTGCCGGATTCGAAGTCCAGCTGTAGGTGCTTCCAACCACTGCAACGGCGCCGATTTGGGTAGGCGTGCTCTGGCAGACGGTCCTGTTAGCTCCGGCAATAGCTGCCGGCAAGGGATTAACCGTTACAGTAACACTGTTGCTGTTGGTACATCCGGTAGCCGTTATGGTTTCAACAACTGTATAAGTAGTTGTAACTAATGGAGTTACAGTTGGATTGGCTAAAGCGGAAGTATATCCTGCGGGGTTCGATGTCCAGCTATAGGTGCTACCAACCACTGCAGCAGCACCAATTTGAGTTGGTGAGTTCAGGCAGATGGTCCGGTTGGCACCGGCAGCGGCTGCCGGCAATGGGTTAACCGTCACTGTAACACTGTGTGTGTTGGTAAGGCCTGTTGATGTGGTGGTTTCCACAAGCGTATAGACCGTGGTTACCAGCGGAGTTACTGTCGGATTGGCTGCGGTTGAAGTAAATCCTGCAGGAACGGAAGTCCAGCTGTAGGTACTGCCGATAACGGCTGCAGCACCGATCTGGGTGCTGGAACCGAGACAGACCGAGCGATAGGTTCCTGCGTCAGCTGCCGGCGGTGTTCCCAGACTTAAATTATTACCGTCCATGGCAATGGCACCGGCCTTAGTCAGGGCCCGGCCTATAAGTGAAGAACTCGCCAATAATGAAATCGCTCCATTTCCAATAACATTTCCCTTAAAAGCTGAAGAATTTCCTAAACTGAATTCTCCGGTAACCCACCAGAAAACATTATTAATGGAGGCTCCGTTAATCAGAAAAACATTTGAACTGTTGCCCGTAATAAAGGACCCGTCAATTTTGATGACAAACAGGGCATCTGGATCGCCCCCGCCATCTAAGGTTAAGTCGCCGTTTAAGGTTGTGGCCGCCCCCGTACAGTATACATTAGGGGCAAGAACCTGCCCGCCCCCTAAGCCAACTCCCAGAACGGCACCACAAGTCATTGCTTCCAGGGTACCGTAGGCTAAGGCCAGGTCACCAGCAGCTGCTAAAGAAGTTGCGTCCTCAACGTGAATACTTCCGGTTATCGTTCCCGGAGGAAATCCGGTAAACAGTCCCGCATTGGTACCCACATCTCCGGTAACGATGGAAGGCCCTAAAGCATTAAAGGCCCCAACCGAGGTAAATAACGTAAAGCTGGAGGCGGCGCCCAGACTGGGAGCCTGACCGAAACCAGGTTTCGGAGATGCCAGAACAGCTATGCATGTTAGAATGAGTAGTAATTTTATTTTCATTTTGATGTGAGCTATTATTCACATTACAAATGTCAGGCACCTGAAGCCGATAATCGTTACATAACTTTTGAGAATAATTACATCATTCACACATTTCAGAATGGATAGCCGATGGCGATATTGAGTATCAAATTTTCCCTTCTCCATGCCTGGTTTCCAAAGTTCATCTGATTGATAATCCACCTGTTACCCTCTCCAAGCCATGGATTCCTCAGGGGAATGCCGAGATCAAACCTCAGAATAAAGAAGGATACATCGATCCGTAATCCGGCGCCCGCTCCGACAGCGAGCTCATCAGCAAACCGTGAAAAAGCAAAGGGACTTGCGATTTCCGATAGAGTTGATTTTAGCAGCCAGACATTCCCGGTATCTACAAAAATGGCCCCCTTGATCATACGGTATATGGTAAACCTGTATTCTGCATTCACCTCCAGTTTGATATCTCCTCCTAATTGCAGAAAGCCCAGGTTGTTAGTTTCCTGGTGATAGGTACCCGGTCCTACGGAATTGATCGGATAGGCACGGATGCTGTTTGGCCCCCCGCTGAAAAACTGCTTGATATAGGGCAGGGTTGAAGAATTACCATAGGGGATGCCAATGCCTCCGAAAAACCTTACAGCTACTTTACTTTTGGGACTGAAATTGTAATATCCCCGGCCGTCCAGACTTATTCTTGCAAACTGAGAATAGACAGACCCGATAATCCTGGATGGATTATCCGATGATACCTTGTCCCCGAAAATGTTTTTGGCCAGCGAAAATGCATTCCCGGCAACCTCGGAAGTCATGTGAAAATAGAACTGAATCCTTTTCCCCGATAATACCTGTTCATTGTAGGTAAATGAATAGCTCCCGCCGGCAATAAATTTCTCTTCGTAACTTTTTTTCAGATAGGGGTTCGATATCAATAATTCCGTGAACAAAGCCGAAGGGTTGGCGATAGAATTATAGCTGATATTTATTGGATTTAATTCATGCTCAATTTTGATATTTTTTTTCCAATTATATCCATATAAAAACTGGAAGGTGCTCATATCAAAATAATTAACCCTTTTAAGGTAATTGTAGGAGATTAAAAAACGTGTCCTGGGAATGTAGAGACTGTTGGTTTTGACCTTAAACGGGACCAGAAACATGGGTAAACGAAGTTCAATTTGAGGATTCCAGGAAACGGAGAATAGGTTCTTACCCTTGGCTCCCAATTGTGCCTCAAAAGATCCGGCCATGTTAATATTCAGTAATTCAGCTCCTTTGAAGGTGTTTTTGTTCTGAATACTGAAACTCATGCGGGGGCCCGTGTAATTATTGGATTTCGAAACGATCTCTACCTCAGTCCGGAATGAATGTTTTGGCAGGGGTGTCATTAAAATGGTTGCATTCAGGAATCCCTTTGCGACAGTGTCGCTTTCGGAGAATTTAACCTGGATAAACTTGAAATTGCCCATCGACATCAATCGGTTCAAGGTGATATTGTGGTTCTTCCTTGAATAAATATCTCCTTGCTTAAGGTACACCGATCTCAGGATAACGACAGGCCTTATGTTCATACCTGCCGCATCAGTCAGAAACAAAGTGTTCTGATACCTGACTGTATCCTTTTGTATTTCAGATGCATCGGTGCTCAGAGAGTAGTTTTCATCAATTAAAACAGTATGTATGCGGTATATCATGAGCGCATTTGCCGGAACACTGTCCTTCAAGGTCAGGGTTAATGAAACCGTATGACTCGCCGCCGATGTGTCCGCTTTGAATAACAGAAAATCCGGGTTGAAATAAAAGTAACCCTGGTCTTTAAGCAAGGCATCTATGCGGACTCTCTCTTTCTTGAGGAGGTCAAGATTGTAACTTTCACCGGGTTTAACGACGGATTCTTCTTTTTTGCCCTGAATAATCCGGCCTATGCTGTCATCAGATATGGCATAGAGAAGCTCCTTGATAATAAAGGGTTTATGAACGTGGCTGGTATAGATCACTTTAGCTGTGCGATCCTTTTCAACAACCTTAAAGTCGGTGTGAGCTTTAAAAACCCCGATATTGAAGATTTTGGCATCGATGATTGCAGAGGTGGCCCCGGGCTTTATACTGCTGATAAACACAGGGGCTTCACCCGTTTTCTGTAGCCACTTTTTAATTTTTGTATCAGGATCGTCACCTGCCATATGGTAAATCATAAGTTTTGGCCGCATCCCGAAATAGCTTTTATTGGGTTTTGTGCGGACGGCACCTTTCGCAACACCGGCAATAAATTTTCTCTCCTTTTTATTTAATTCGCCGTTTGTTTCCAATTTTATTTCAGCTCCGGTATAGAGTTTGTCGCCGGATGCCACATGTTTGAGCCCGCTGCAGGATCCCAGCAGCAGGCACATCAGGATGATCGGATATTTATGGAAGCTTGACGGGTCCATCGCTGTTTTCTTTTTTCGTTGAACTGCTTGTTTTTTTTGGCCTGATAAAGAATTCTTTCCAGGTATTGAAATCGCGCAGATACAGAATACCTGCGCCGGTTTCAACCAGTTGACCCTCAATGGCACCTTCATACAGGTTGTGGCGGAAAGCCTTTAAACGGTACCGGCCATCTTTTGTCAATTTGTATTCCACGGTAATGTCGCTTGTTATATCGCTGGCTGAATTTTGCCTGGCCTTTTCACCTTCTACATCAACCGAGCCTCCCAGCTCAACAGATAAGCGTTCATTAAATAGCTGTTTCTTTAAACCAATTTCAACCTGAGTCCTTCCCACCCCTTGTCCGGTTGTGTAATCGTCATAGGATTGAATATCAAAATTCAGATCAACCCAGGGAACTACTTTGGAACTGAGCTGGTTGAGCTGGGCCGACAGAAATTTACCCGCAGTTGAGCGAACCAGCATCGAAGTTCCTCCGGATTCTGTCTGCAGTGGATTCTCCTGGACAAATCTTCCCAAAACCAACAGCGCAAATACCTGCTTGTTCAGGGCAGATTCATCTTCATTCAGTATGATCAGTTTTTGATTCACGGCTCCGCCCAGGATACCCTTCTGATCAGGTGGCAATTGGATTTCAAAACTGATCACCGGTGTTAATATTTCACCCCGCAATTTCAACAGTACTAAAAACGGATAGCGCTGCTTATAACCGCCTTTTTCAATGTCGCTCAGGCCGGACATCTGGTCAGCCACAAGGTCATAAGGCGTTGCCCTGACGGCATAGGTAGCATTGATGTTAATCTGTGCATCAAGGGGATCTCCGTTCCAGATGATGGTACTCCCGGGAACAATATCGAATTTCCGCTTAATTATCGATTCAAGGGAAACGAGGTAACTTCCGTCATTTAAATTGTATGCTCCCGTCAGGGTCATTTTACCACTACGGTCGAGGGCAAAGCTCAAGGCAGCTTCCCCTTTAACCACCAGGGAATCTGAAGAGGAGGGATCCAGTAATAATTTCAATGTGGCTTGCTTATCCACTTCGATAACGGCGGAAAGATCAATCCCGGTAAAGCCAGAATTCCCTTTTTGCCCGTCTGCCGCGCGGCTAAGGATTCTATTGAGCGTCACCGTATCCGTAAAAACGACAACATCCTCTCCCCTGTCGGTAGTGAGTTTGTTCTCAGGAACCGTGAATGTGAAGTTCGATCCCTTTTTGATCTTAAGTTTGGCATTGATAACCGGCAGAGACATGGGACCCCCGATATCGATCCGGCTGTCAATGACCATTCTGCCATAAAACTCCTTGTTGTCCCGTGCCGTGGTGTTTAAGAGCAAAAAATCATCGGAAATAACCTGCAGATCAAAAATGAAGTCCTTGAACTGCTTCATCTTAATGGTTCCGTTAAGTGTAGCGGAATGCTTGTCTTTGTCCAACAGGGTAAAATCGGTAAAGTGGATTCCATCCTTTTGAAGTTGGATGGTTTCATTTTTTAATTCAAGCCGGTTGTTAATGACGGCAGGATTGACAAATGCATTATTGAAAGCTATCTCACCCGTGATTTCTGGTGCATCAGTTTTTCCTGTGACAGAAATTTTTCCGGAGAGTGTGCCTGATGCTTCCTTGATATTCCCCATGGAAAAAGCTTCCAGGGTTTTCATGGAGACCGATTGAATATCAGCCTGGATATTTATTGAATTATCACCACCCCCCGTGATATAAAAGCCGTCTGCACTAAATTGATTATCAGGACCCGCCAATCCGACATTGATATCAAATTTTCCGGGGGATGGATTTGTGGCTTTTAGCGATAAATCTCCGATTGGAACCGCCCGGAAAATCAGGTTACTGATTTTGGCCGCAGCAATAATACCATATGTACTGTCGACTCTTTTCAATAAAACATTTCCATTCAAGGTCCCTTTCACCAGACTGGTGTCCTTCTTTATTATGCGCGAAATATCATCCAGGTTAAAATCCTTGAGGGTAATGTTCAGGTCATCATTAAACTGATCATGCGCAGAGGCAATGGTTACCAGGCTTTCAGTTTTACCCAGGGAAAAATTATGGATCCGGAATCCCGGTTTTCCAAATTCAACATAATTATCGGCTGACAGCTCCCAGCGGTTATCCATCAGGTAAAATTCTCCGGGATCCAGTGACAACCTGTAATTGGACTCATGTTTGACCAGTTGCGCATGCAATACCAGCTTTTTATTTTGAAGACTGTCAATTGAGGAAACATTGGCAATGATTTTACCCTCTGATAGTTTCCCTTCGATCAGGGCATTATCCAGCTGGATCTGTGAACTTGTAACCTTGCCGGCAGATATCTTGTAGTTCAAAGCGGCTACATCGGAATTCACATCTATGGCAAGGCCTGAAATACTGGTCGTTCCATAGGTGATTTTTGGCAATTTGGCCGACAGTATCAATTCGTTTGAAGCCTGATCAAATTTTCCCAGAATGACCCCCGGTTCAAATTCTTTCAATTGAGGAAGGAATGCCTCCGCGAGAATGGGATGATTATGGAGTTGAATTTCAAAAGTAAAAGCCGATGGTTTGCCTGATTGTTTTATCGGGCCAGCCTCGATTAGCGGGAAATAGTTGTTTATGAATTGACCGACTGCATCAGGTAATGCGGTTAAAGAAAGGGTTCCGGCATATTTTATTCCGATAATGGCACTGCTGATGTTTAATTCGCTTTTTTCCGGCTCATTAATCGAAGCCAGCAGCAGAGAATCAAGCAAATATTTCTTCCCTTCATGAATCATGATAATGTTGCTGATCCCTGCAGTACCGTTTAACTGATCGTATTTTTCCCCTTTCAGATCAATGGCAGCAGTTAGCGCAATACTCAGGTCATCCTTGATGAGATTGAGCTTCTTAAGATCAGCGCCCTGTATGGTAAGAACGAATTTGTACTCCTCAAACCCCGGGTTCAGGTTAACCTTTCCCGAAAAATCAAACATGGCATTTTCATCGTTCAGGTTGATTTTACCTTCGAATTGCCTACCGGAAATGTTGCCTTCCAGGTTGAAATCATGATACAGGTATTTGTTTAAGAAGACTTCAGATATCTGAGCCTTTAAACTCGCCCTGATTGTCTTTAAATCAAATCCTTTCCCCTCTGTTTCTGCGGTCATTGAAACAGGTCCGAACATCTCCTTGTTTTTTAACAGGCTCCCGAGATCGAATTTTTTCAGTTTTGCTCTACCACTGAAATTTTCCTTTTCATCTATACTGGCGTACAGGTCTGCCGATCCATAGCTGCTGTGTATAGTAATATCGGTCTTAAAGGATTGGATCAATCCCTCAAAGTTGATTGTCAGACTGATCTTTTCCGGAAGCTCAATGCTGTCGGGTATAGCCGGGCCTGCCATCATTTTCAGGTCTTCCCGGCCAGAACTTATTTCCAGATCCGGAAAGATAAAGCGGGTGGTATTGATTTCAGGTAACCCGACAATAGTAAAATCGGTCAGCAGGGTGGTGCTTTCCCCCGTTCCTATAGCAATGTCAGTTCCGGAAAGGTTGTTTATGGGGCCATGGATACTTCCTGATATAGTTGTTATGTTCTTCAGGTTTTTAAAAAATGCCTGTTCACCAAGGAGCGGAACGAAATAGAGAATATCGGAATTTCCGATTTTTACTTTTTTCATGTCCAGATTCAATATCAGCCAGGGCAGGGAATCTTTAAGGGAATTCAATGAGGAATAGCGGATGTTAAAATCTCCTTCGATGGAGGAATTTCGGGTGCCGGCTTTCAGGTTATTTGCTGTAATCGAGTGTTGATCCATACTGAATTCGGATTCAAAACCGGTTATGGAAAAGTTATTCCGGTCCGTTGCCTGGAAATCTATCACAGTGACCCCGGTTTTCGCTGCGGTATAGGTTATATCCTTTGCTGACAGTATTACATTATTGTATTCCAGGTAATTAGCGTCGAAAGCACCGATCACCTCAGGCTTGCCCGCAATCCGGTATATCATGGAATTGACTGCGAGCTCCGCCCGTCTCACCGATAAGGCCAGCTTATCTTTTAAATCGATTTCGATTGTTTTCATGCTCAGGTTTTCCAGATCTGCTGATGCATTCATTCCCCCATATGCATCATCATAGAAAAGCCGGATCCTGTTTAATGCCATGCGGTCTATGATAATATCCCAGGCGGGCTTTGTTTTATCCTTGACCTTGGGTTGGCTGGCGGTATCTGTAAAGGCTGTGACGAGAAAATTAAAATTGAACAGGGAGTCATCAGGCATCCGGTTGATACTGAACTTTGCATCCTCCAATGATACCGACCTGACATGAATCTTATGCCTGAGTAAAGCACGGAACACGATGTTGATTTTTAGCTCCCCGGCATATACCAACGTGTCCTTTTTCTCATCTTCAAGGTGGAATCCGGTAAGTACCACGGATTTTGGAAAAGCAATGCTGATTTTTTTAAATTCTGCCCGGGTATGTGTTCTGTCGGTCAATAGGGAAACAGCATAACGGGTAAGCTTTGTCTGAACCGGTGGAGCCTGGATGAGGACCGCAATGGCTATGAAAATAAGCGCCAGGATTGTAAATGTCCAGATCAGGAATTTAGCCGCCTTTTTTAGGAGGGAAACCGCTTTATTATTTTTTTTCATATAGACGGAGCCGGTTCCTGAGTGCGGTTATTTCATTCTGCTGTGTGGTAATGCGTTGCAGCAGGTAGGTGATTGTCTCAATACCTTCCAGGTTAATGTCAAGCTCATAATAGAGGCGGATAAATTTCTCTAACTGCTGCAACTGCCCGTTGTCGATAAAACCTGACTCCTGAATTGTGGTAATGGAAATCAATCCGTTTTGACTTAGCGAGCTGACAAATGAAACCTCGATATTGTGGAGGGCACAAAACTCATCAAGCGCTATCAGAGATTCTTTTTCCATGGTTCGCAGTTTTAGCTCGATAATCCGGCCAGTTCCCCAATAAGCGATTTTTGCTTTTCCGTGAGATTGGTTGGGATTTTAATGACATAGGTCACGAACAGGTCACCGAAATGACCGTCGTTCTTATACACGGGGAATCCCTTCCCTTTAAGTTTTATTCTGCTTCCATTCTGCGTTTCGGGTTTAACCTTAAGTTTTACCTTGCCATCCAGCGTTTCAATGGTGATCTCACCTCCCAGGAGGGCTGTGTAAAGATTCAGCTCGGCCGTTACATAGAGATTGTCGCCCAACCGCTTGATAGAATGGTGATTGGCAATGGAGAACGAAATATATAAATCCCCGTTGGGGCCGCCGTTGATTCCGATGCCACCGTGACCCGGGATTTTTATAGTTTGTCCGTTTTCAATTCCTGCCGGTATGGTTATCCTGATATTCTTTCCGTTGACTGTCAGGGTCCTTTTATGAGCAGTATAGGCATCGAGGAGGGTAAGATGCAGTTCAGCGGTCAGATCATCGCCCCTGTATTTCGCCTGGCGGCTCCGGCCGCCTCCCGGCGAACCCCCGAACATCGATTCAAAGAATTCTGAAAAATCCGCTCCGCCCGGCTGACCGGATTGCCTTTGCCCGCGTGCATTTGATGTGTAATTCTGCCTGGCATTTGCTTTCTCAAATTCTTCGGAATGCTGCCAGTCTTTTCCGTATTGATCAAATTTTTTGCGCTTTTCCGGATCGCTCAATACTTCGTTGGCCTCGTTGATCAACTGGAAATTCTTTTTGGCATCCTTGTCGTTTGGGTTTAAATCGGGATGGTACTTACGCGCCAGCTTCCGGTAGGCTTTTTTTATGTCGGTCGGTGTGGCTGTTTTATCGAGCCCTAATAGTTTATAATAGTCAATGAATGCCATTTTCTATAGTCAGCTGTGCAACCGAAGAGGGAGGTGTTTTGCCTGTAAACATTTTGGCATAGGCTGCCGTGAATTCCGCTCCGAAAAACATGATCATGGAGGAATAGGATACCCAAAGGAGAATCAACACTACAGATCCTGCCGCCCCATAAACAGAACCCGGATTTGTCTTACCGAAATAGATGGCCAGGGCTGTTTTACCTATCGTGAACAGCACTCCGGCAATAAGGGCGCCAAGCCACACATCTTTCCATTTAATCTTTGCGTCTGGTAAGTATTTGAACATCAATGCAAAAAGTATGGAAATGATGCCGAGGGACAAAACAACATTGAGTATGTTGAAAAGAAGTGCTGTAAACTCGGAGGCATCCGCTTTAATCCAGTTGCTCATCGCCGAAAGTGCGGTTGAAATTACGAGGGAGATCAACAGCAGAAAGGCAATGGCTAAAATCAATCCAAATGAAAAAAGCCTGGCTTTCAGGAATCGTACAATCCCCTTTTTCGGAACCGCTTTAACCTGCCAGATTATATTCAGGGATTTCTGCAATTCAACAAAAACCCCTGTTGCCCCGATGAGCAAAATGAAGACACCAACCACAGAACCCAAGAAAGTAGTTCCGGATCGACCTGCCAGAGTTAACATCTGTTCAATTTGCAAAGCAGTTGCTTTACCCATAGTGCTTGATACCTGTTCAATTATGCTGGTACTGACTGCCTGCTTTTCAAAAAAATAACCCGTGATGCTTATAATAAGAACCAGTAATCCGGGAATACTGAAAATTGAATAATAGGCGATTATTGCACTTTGCCGGAATGGTTCTTTATGGATCCACTCCTTGAAGGTTATTTTGAATAATTTGCCAATATTTTTCACGATGATCAGTCAAAAAGGATTGCATACACAATAGATCCCATAAAAATACCGCCCGGATGGTTGACGGTTGTTACATAACTTTGCGAAAAGATTACATGATTCACACTTTATGGAAAGTCCGGGTATATTGAGTACCTTTGTAATGTGATTAAGCTGTTGTTTTCCCTTTTGATTTTTTTGATTCCTGCTGCTAACCCCGGAGGTGCCTCTGAATCCCGTCCGGTTAATCATCCCGGAAATGACCTCTACTCTTCCATGAATTTGGCTGAAATCGGATTATCGGAAGATGTATTTGATATGGCAATCAAAGGGTTACATAAACTTGATTCCATTGGGAGGCTTCAGAATCCGAATCTCATCACCATAGCCGACTATTCGCAATCCTGCAATAAGAAGAGATTGTATATAATTGATTTAAAGAACAAAGAGCTTCTTTTTAATACCTATGTTGCACACGGCCGGAACACGGGCGGGGAGTATGCCGAGAGTTTCTCAAATGCCGAGGGATCATTGAAAAGCAGCCTGGGCTTTTACATTACTGAAAAGCCTGTTACCGGATCTCATACCGGATACTCACTCCTGATCGCCGGCGTTGAAAAGGGCTTCAATGATAATGCTGAGAGGCGTGAAATAATCATTCATGCTGCCGATTATGCCACAGAAACCTTCATAAAGCAAAACGGACGCCTGGGCAGAAGCCTGGGGTGCCCGGTTGTTCCGCCCGAATTGAACAAGCCGATTATTGAAACCATTAAAGGTGGAACCTGCCTTTTTGTTTATCATCCTGACACCCAGTACCTGGCCTCATCCACCTTGCTTCATTAAGCCATAGACATCCGGCAGAAAGGTGATTTTCCCACTTTCTACCTTAATCGGATTATAAATAATGAAGACCGGAACTTTAACAGGTAACGGCAGCGTTTTCGATTCCGTATCCTTTTCCCCTTTCTTTAATTCCTCCAGGTCAATCTTACCCATCAGTAAGGCATCGGCAAGAATTAATGGCTTTTCCAGGCGGATGCATCCATGACTTAAGAACCTGACTTCCTTTGCAAAAGAACCTTTCGAACTGGTGGAGTGAAGGAAAATGCTGAATGGATTTTGGATGTTAAACTTGATCACTCCCAAATCATTTGCTTCTCCGGTAGATTGCCTGAAATAGTAGGGGAAATTCTTCGAAGTATAATCCTTAAGATTCAACTCTGACTCCTCTACAACGTTTCCCTGCTCATCTACAATATCGAAATTCTTCTGCTCCAGATAGTTTTCATCTTTTTGTGCTTTGGGAAGAATTTCGTTAACCCCAATGGTGAAGGGAACATTCCAGTAAGGAAACGTGATAATGCTGGTGATATGTGATGCCATGGTCGGGGTGGGAGTGGATTTCTTGCCAACCACCGTGCGCATTTTGATCAGAAGTATATCATCGCGGTAATACTCTGCTTCAGCCGCCGGAATATTTACAATTATGTATTCGGGTCCATGGTTTGCCGTCAGGAATCTGCGATAATTCATGGCCAGAACAACCCTTTTGTAATTCAGGGTGTCCGTCGGCCTTACGGAATCACGAAGGTAGTCTTTCAGAACCCGATAATCCGGATCTTTGCAATCAAGGGTTGCCAATGTCAGGGAAGCTGGTTCCCCGGGTTTTGCCTTCAGCAGCTGGTTAATGTAGAGGGTATCATTGGGATGGCTTAATTCATCATAATCGAATTCTACTTCGCCATGATGCAGTTTCTTTAGGAAATCAAGTGATAATCCAGTTAACTTTCTGTCAATAAGTATTTTGTGAGTCTTATCCAGGGTCCATCTCTTTTGAATAGCCTTGCGGATGATCCCGATTTGCGCCCTATCAACGTCCAAACCCAGAAGAGGGGCGGATTCGATTTCCCGGAGCCAGGCGTTGGCCATTTTTACGTTTCTTCCTGAAGATAGCCAAAACAGTTTCTGATCCGTTTTGGCGTAAAACAGTTCTGATTGAGCGGCTTCCTTTGAGCTAATTTGCTGGGCAAAAGCATTGTATGCAAAACAACTTAAAAATAGGATAACGATGAAGGGTCTGACGTTTCGAAATAGGATGGTTGTGGTGGCGTTATACAATGAGGGCCCTCCTTTTGTCTTCAAATTCTTCTTTACTGATCTCCCCCTTGGCATACCTGTCTTTTATAATATCCAGGGGCGACTTGTTTTTGAGACGGTTATATTGTCTTTTCTGGTTTATAATTACTCCAATCAGAACCAGGATAATGACAATGGCCGTAATTCCCAGAATCCAGCCATATCCCATCTCCCATCCGCGATTTATCTCGTTAATCATGACATTGGTTTATTTTTTTTTCTGATAAGACACTAATAGTATGATTCCTCCAACCGCTATAACGCCAATTCCGATTAATGGTGACCATTGCAGGTTATGGGGTTTGTTGCGGGTGATTTCAACCGTTCCGATTTCTGCAACTTTTTCGCGGGTGAAGAACTTGATGGAAGTAAAGATGGTCAATCCCAAACCCAACAGTATGATGAAGATTCCTGCTGCTTTCATTTCTTTATTATTAGTGACTGATTACAAAACAAAGGTAGGTTCCCTGAAACGGAATGTGTTACATAGTTTCCAAAGAGAGTTACATAATTCACACTTCTTGCTATAGGGCTGAATGCTTCTTCAGTTTGATCAACTTGAAAACTTCGAACCCTATTATTGCCCGTCCATGACCGGTCTCAAATTAACTGCGTTTTTTTGTTGGCACGATGAACAGGGGTATGGTGGAGTGTCGTAGAACTTTTTCCGTAACACTGCCCATTACAATGTTTTCCAGCCATTTACGGCTGTGTGAGCCTAAAACGATCACATCTGCCTGATGATCCTTTGCAGCTTTGATTATGGAATCGGCAAATTCACCTTCCCTGACGAGGGTTTTAATATCCTGATTACCGAGGTGATTTTTTGTTTTGTTCAGAAAATGCAGGGAAGCCTTCCTTAAGCCGTCAATACTGTCGAATTGCACGGGGCCGGTGTCCAGATAGCCGGTAAAACCCATGATCGGCGAGTATTCCGTTGATGAATAGTAAGTGGGATCTGATATGACATGTAAAAGGATAACTTCAGCGCCCATCGATTTTGCCAGGGCAAATCCGGTTTCGGCTACTATTTGTGCGGTGGGATCATAGTCCATCGCGATCATTACTTTTTTCATGTTGTTTATGTTATTGATTTAAAATAAATTAAGTGTACTTCATTTACATTTCGTCGAAAAACGGGGTTCTGCTCTCTTCCACGCATTGTGCTGCATACAGATAGAGTGCGGCGCTCCAGGTTTGCCAGTCCTGACCCATCGGCTCGCCATCCTGTGCCTTGATCCATTCATTGAAGCCGTAATCATCTGTTGCAAAATTTGTGCTTCGGATGCATCGTGTAAGGGCAAGAAGTTTTTCCCCTGCCAGACTGAACCGTTTAGCCTTTACCAGGGCGGCAATATAGAAGCCGCAGATAAATGGCCAGATGCCTCCGTTATGGTATTCACCCGGATTGTTATAGATGTAATATCTGGGCAGCCAGTCGGGATCTCCCGGCTTGATGAAAGGGAAAAAATTGGGCGGCAGGTTAATGGCCAGCTCCCCCCTGCTTTTCATGCTTTCGCATTCTTCCTCGATCCAGGAAATCATTTCATTGGCCCGGGTATGGGAAGCAATCCCGGAAATTATCGCCAGACTGTTGCCCAGTAAATCAAATCGTTCGCTGCTGTGTATCTTGTAAGACCACAGGGCGTAATAGGGCTTGTGTTTAACCACAAGACCTTCGTGGACATGGTGATGCATCTCGCCTTCGGTAATCGTAAAACGGCCCATTTCCTGGCGCACCTGTTCTGCCCGGGCGGATTGGTCAAGAAGTCGAAGATAACAATAAACCAATGTGTTGACATAAAGTCCGTATCCGGTAACCCACTGCTCATCACGCCAGTCACTGGTGGGCTGCTGAGCAATCAGATACCGGTCTGACGGACTTTGATACTCCATCCAGACCATGGCTTTGTCTGCGGCTCTTTTCAAAAAATCCTTCTCACCGGAGACTTTCCTGAAAATGCCAACCCCCATTAAAAACAAGGGAGTTGAATCGCTGGAACCGCGGTCATCCTTATCATGCACGAGCGAGGGAATATGCCCGTGCACGGTCTGATTTTCCGATAGGGTAACCAGGACTTTCCGGATGCTGTCAATCAATTTTTGGTTGCCGGAAACGGCAACACCAAGAATTGAAAACATCAGATCCCGCGTATACGGTTCCGGGTATCCCCAGCCAGCCGTCCGCGGCAGCCCGTGAAAAGGCCCGTGGGCATTGTGCAACAGCACCTCCACCGCCGCCTTCTTTGCCTCCTTAATCTCTCCTAATGAATTCATTAGCATACAATTATCAA
>Ga0209417_1003265_pt1 | contig 22185 bp, 16 predicted proteins | sample RifGroF2_FD_184002 | JGI IMG/M metagenome (GOLD analysis project Ga0209417, IMG submission 184002) | Groundwater microbial communities from Rifle, Colorado, USA - Groundwater F2 (SPAdes) (version 2) | ecosystem: Environmental > Aquatic > Deep subsurface > Groundwater | place: Rifle, Colorado... | reverse complement strand
GTACGCCAAAAAGAAAATCGACAAGTTAAAGGATTTGAACGACGTTCTATAAAAGAACGATTAAAAATGATTTTATACATTACCTAAATTTTACGTGAAAAATCATTTTTTCACGCAGGATCTAAGTAAGAAGAAAACCCCGGAATTTTGGGGGCGGGTTTTTCAAACTGTTGATGGAGTTTTGAAAGACCAAATTCTTTTTGTTGATGACGATAAGGAAAATGTACAAAATGTCTCAATGCTCGGAATCGAGTCCTGTCTATTTGTCGATTTAAAATCTCTCAAGGATTTTTTGTCTCAATCTTAGTATGTATAACCACGCTCCCGACGATTACGTTTGCCCGATTTGTCTTGCAATAAGAGGAAAAGAGACTGAACAGACAATGATTAAACAAGACGATATTTTTTATAAAGATAATTTTGTTGTTGGTTTTATCGGATCAAAGGCCGTTAAAGGAAACGAGGGGCATCCGTTGATTGTTCCGTTCGGTCACTACGAAAATATTTACGACCTTCCAGAAGATGTTGCTGCACGGATAATCGAGGTTGTAATAAAAACAGCAAAAGCTTTAAAAGAAGTCAGAAAAGCCGATGGTGTTAATTTGATTCAGAACAACGAACCAACTGCTGGTCAACACGCTTTTCATTTTCATTTACATGTTTTTCCAAGATTTGTTGGCGATGATTTTGAAAAAGAACTTTGGAGGGGTAAAAAAATTAATCCCGAAGAACGAGTTAAATTTGCTAAAGATCTTAGAGAGTGGTTCACAAAATAATTTTATTTTGATTAAAAAACTCGAGTTTTGTAGCCTCGAGTTTTTTTTGTTTTTTAGATCCAAAATTTAAAAAATTTCTTCTTGCGAACGGTAAGACAAGGCCTCGGCTAGGTGTCGGGGTGTTATTTTTTCACTTTGATCTAAGTCGGCGATAGTTCGAGCTAGTTTTAAGGTGCGAGTATAGGCTCGAGCCGAGAGCCGCCATTTTTCCATGGCCGTGTGGATTAACATCTTCCCTTCCTTGTCGAGTTCACAAAATTCCGTGACAATTCTTGGAGACATTTCCGAGTTGGAAACAATGTTGTGATTTTTGAAACGAATCAGCTGGCGATCACGGGCCGCTTGAACTCGCTTTCGAACTTCTTCTGAGGATTCGCTAATTACGTTATTGGTGAGTTTTTCTGTTTCCACCCGCGGCACAGAAACCGTTAGGTCAATTCGGTCGATAAGAGGTCCGGATATTTTCTTTTTGTAAGAAGAGATTCTTGAGAAGGGACAATTGCAACGTCCTGTTGGGTCTCCGGCATAGCCGCAAGGGCAAGGATTCATGGCCGCCACTAACATAAATTTGGCCGGGAAGCGAAAACTGGCCAAAGCTCGGGAAATGGTAACCACACCATCTTCCATTGGTTGTCGCAAGTGTTCCAAAACATGACGGCTAAATTCCGGGAACTCGTCCAAAAAAAGTACCCCGCGATGAGCCAAACTAACCTCGCCCGGTTTTGGCCAGGAGCCGCCGCCAATTAAGGCGGCGGCCGAGCAGGAGTGGTGTGGGCTTCGAAAAGGTCGTTGGGTGAAAAGTCCGGTGTTTTCTCGAAGTGTTCCGGCGATTGAATAGATTTTGGTGACTTCCAGGGCTTCTTCTTGAGTTGGTGCTGGTAGAATTGATGGCAAGGCCCTGGCCATTAAGGTTTTACCAGAACCCGGTGGTCCAAACATTAATAAGTTGTGACCACCGCTCGCCGCCACCTCTAAACCACGTTTGGCGTGTTCCTGACCACGGATTTCCGAGAAATCGATCGAGTTAGTAGTGGTCGGCAGAAGTTCGAGGTTGGACACGGCCGGTGTTAAGCTTATTTCCTTGTTTAAATGATCTACCAAGTCTTTTAAATTATCCACAGCAAAAACTTCCAGTCCTTCGATTAACAAAGCTTCATTGGCGTTTTCTTTTGGTACGAAAATTCTTTTAAAACCTCTTTCTTTGGCCATAATTGCCGCCACCAAAGTTCCGGTGACGCCGCGAATTTCTCCATGAATGCCTAACTCACCAATAAAAACGCTTTCTTTGACAGCTTCTTTGGAAAGTTCTTTTTGAGCAATTAGAATGGCCAGGGCCATGGCCACGTCGTGCATGGTTCCCTGTTTTTTAATATCGGCCGGCGAAAGATTGACAGTCAAATGTTGACGTGGAAAAAAGAAACCCGAATTTTTTATGGCAAACCGAAGACGTTCTTTTGATTCTTTAACCGCCGTGTCGGGCAAACCGACGATAAAGAAGATTGTGGCACTATTGGTAATGCCGGCCTCGGCAATGATGGGCTCGGCCTCAAGGCCGAGCACGGCTACAGATGTTACAGACATAAAACTCCCCCAATTCAAAAAACTATGAATTAAATAGGGGGAGTTAATTTTTTCGGACTAAGTTTTCTTTTGCTTTTTTACAATTAACAGAATTAAACCGGAAATTATTACAAGGTCAGACAGATTAAAAGCCGAGCCGGTTACGGGGATGATTAAATAATCAACCGTGAATCCATAAACCAAACGATCGATCAGATTTCCAACAGCTCCACAGATAATAATTAGGGCCGAAGCGGCAATCCAGGGCTGGGTTTTTTTGTTTTGAATGGCAACAAAGAGTAATCCGGCGATGACGATTACTGTTAAGATTGCCACCAATGGCAACCAAATCGGTAAATCAAAGGCGATTCCCAAATTTTTATGAACAGCCAACTCGAGAAAATGTTTACCGGAAATTTCTGATTCGCCTGGAAAGGATTTTAATGCTAGGTTTTTTAACCATTCGTCTAAAATAACCAGAAAAGCGGCGGCAACAACTAAGATTTTTTGTTTTGTCTTCACATCTCTTGGGTAAGAGTTTTTTTACAACGAATACAAGAAGAGGATGTGGGTCGAGCAATTAAGCGTTTTTCGTCGATGGCTTGTTTGCAATAATTGCAAAGGCCATACGAGCCATTTTCAATTCGTTTTAAAGAAGAGTCCACATCGCGTAAGGCTTTTTCTAACTCGTCTTCCAAAGATAAATTATCGGTAAACTGGGCTACTTCGGCGGCGTTTTCATCTTCGCTGTCGCCAAAGTTTGGAAAATCAGAATTATAGTCCGTGGTCGCGGATTTGGGATTGCGATGGGAGAATTGAGAAAGTTCTTTGGTTAGTCTTTCTTTTTCGGCCAACAGTAGGTCTTTTAGTTTTTGCAGGAGTTCCTTTTTCATAAAATGAAAATTCAGGAATTAAATCTAGAACATCTCGTGTTCTTTGTTAAGTATAGCAGGTTTTCTTAAAAAATCAAGAGTAAAAAGAGCTGAAAAAAGGTTTAAAAATCCTTATTTTTTTGAGTTAAGAAAAGGACTGTGGATTCTGATCAAAAAAAAATTAAAAAAAAGAAGGGGGTGATACCCTAAAAAAAGTTGGGTGCCCCCTTGAGGAGGCTGTGATTGATCGAGCAGGTGCCGGGTTTAGAAAAACAATCATGTTTTACTAAACTCGGCACCCGACAGGGGACAAACAGCCTAAGACGACTCAACTTCTCTACCAATTAATGGTCTTGCTCGCGACAGAGGGTTAAACCCCTGCATAAGTGCTAGCGGACCTAGTTGCTTGGTTTTTTGTTTTTGTTTTTGTTTTTTCGCAAACTAACAAGTAGAGAAGTGGGATATTTCCCGAAAGATTGAGATCATTGCCCGGAAAATGGGGTAACCGACCAATGTTTTTTGTATCTCGCCTTCGGAAAACTTCCCGTTTGATGTATAAAGAACGTTTTCGAATTGCTTACTAAGCTTCTATAACCATTATACACGCTTGAACACAAAAAGTCAACGATACCTTTTGTGCTTTGTTTAGTTAAATTTAAAAAGTTTTCCACATTTTGTGTTCAAAGGATTTTTAAAACTGTGAATACTTATCCACAGTTTTGGTTGGTTATACCGAACTTATCCACACGTCTTGTTTTTTTTAAGACAGAACTAGAAGCATAAAAACAATTTTCCGTTATTTATGGCGATTTCATTAAAGTTTAAAGCTGTTTCCAAAAGGTTTGGTTTTGAAAAAGAAAAATTCTCTTCAAACAGGAGGTTTTTAATTTCTTCTGGTTTTAAAAAGACGAGGTTTTTCTTTGAACCACAAGTAGGATTGTTTTTTTCAAATTTTTTATTTAAAAAATTCTCCAAAAGGTCTTGGTTTGAGGTAATAATATTTTTATTTTCGCTTTCTAGGGCTAAAATATTCCCCGTTGGTGTTTCGACGACTTTTGCTTCTAAACCATTGATCCATTGGGATTGAAATTCAACTTCTTGGGGCGAGACAGTGATTTCTTGGACGATTGAATTATCAGGCATGTCCATTAAGGTCAGTTTTGGGTTTTGAAAAGCGGCAATGGTTTGAAGGGTCTGAGACAAAACCAGACTGTCGATTTCTGATTCGATAAGAAATTCGGTTTTGTTGTCTTCTTGATTTGAACTGGCTAACAGAACCAAACCGCCGTTTTCTTCGATTTTTTGATTGAAATCATTGCTGTCAACTAATTCGAGAGGGTCTAACAAAGAACCTATTTCCCCAAAAAGTCCGGAAAGATCAAGTTGTTGGTTTTTTTGTAAACTAACCGCCGCTACAGTGTTTTCTGGTAAGGCTGGAAGATAATTGGTGGGGGATTTTATTTTTGGGACTTTTATTTCATAACCATTACTCGAAAGTTTTATTTGGCCAATAAAATTGTTTAAAACAATAAAACCGAGGTTTTTTGGCCAAATTGAAGAAAAATTCCAAACGTTTTTGTTTTCAGTAGAAAAAGGCAGGAGCTTTGAGGACAACAACCATTGGTCATTTTTTAGTTTTTGAAGGGTGATTCCATAAGAATTTAATAAGTCACGGGGTAAATCTTTGTCGTTGGCGCGGATGGCGATCGAAGATTCGTTGTTTTCTGAGATAAAAATTGCTAATTCCTTGGTTTTAAATGTTGATAGATCTTTTGTAGTAAGCGGACGGCCGGTTATTAACGGCGTTTGTCCAAAGTCTTCATTTATTTTTGTCCAGGCTAACCTAGACGGAGTCAAATGAATTGTAACCACCGTGTCGTCTGGAGCATATTTAGTTAAAGTGTCGCGAGTGAACCAAAGTTTGGACAAACCAAAAGAAAAAATAACAACAAACAACCAAAACAAGATTAGCCAAAGAACCCGCCTCGAACTAGTCGATTGGCGGGTTCCTAATCTTGTTGAAAGTGGAATACTAAGTCTGGACATTTTTAGTTGTCATGACGCGGGCCATTTCTTGGTCGACCGCCAAATGGGCGTTGGCCGCCTTGTGGTCGTCCTTGACCGCCACCAAAGCCGGCGCCTTGGGGTGGGTTTGCTGGCTGTTCTGGATAAACATTTCCAGGGGCATCTTTCATTGAAAGATTGATTCGGCCCATATCGTCGATTTCTGAAACTTTAACAAAGACCTCGTCACCTACCTTAACAATATCTGAAACTTTTTCAACACGCCAGGGGGCAAGTTTACTGACGTGGACCAAACCTTCTTGTTTTGGCAAAATTTCTACAAAAGCACCAAAATCCATAAGGCGAGTAACCTTACCTTTAAACATTTCTCCGGCCACAACCTCGCGGGTTAGGTTTTTAACCCACTCAAAGGCCTTTTGGGCGCCTTCAGCGTTGGTTGAGGTGATACAAACCAAACCGTCGTCCTCGATGTCAATTGCTTGAACGCCTGTGGTGGCAATAATTTCGTTGATCATCTTTCCACCCGGGCCAATAACGTCACCAATCTTCTCTGGATTAATGCGAAGGGTAATAATGCGTGGAGCATAGGGCGAAAGTTCGGCTCGTGGGGCTGGCAAAATCGAGGTGATGACATCTAAAATTTGCATTCTGGCTTCTCGGGCCTGGTTAATAGCAGTTTCGACTATTTCCATGGAAAGGCCGGTGGTTTTGGTGTCCATTTGAATGGCTGTGATACCGTCTTTTGAACCAGCTACCTTAAAATCCATACCGCCTTTGCTGTCTTCTAAGTCTTGAAGGTCAGTAAAGACTTTCCAATCACCTTTTTTGTTACTGGCTAAACCCATGGCTATTCCGGCTATTGGTGTTTTGATAGGCACACCGGCGTCCATAAGAGAAAGGCTGGCACCACAAGCCGAGGCCATTGAACTTGAACCATTAGAACCAAAAACTTCTGAAACAACTCGAATGGTGTAAGGGAAAGTTTCTTTGTCTGGCATCATTGGATCCAAAGCTTTTTCGGCCAAAGCGCCGTGACCGATATCGCGACGTGAGGGCCCGCGCATGGGTTTAACTTCGCCGACTGAAAATGGCGGGAAGTTGTAGTGATGCATAAAGCGTTTGGTGCCCACGGTTTCCATACCATCCAAGGTTTGTTCGTCGCCAGGCGCGCCAAGAGTGGTAATAGAAACCACTTGGGTTTCGCCGCGTTTGAAATGACCAGAGCCGTGGACCCTCGGTAATAAGGCAACCTCGCCAAATAGATTACGGATTTCGTTTAAGGAACGACCGTCTACACGCTTACCTTCTTCAAGGATGGCGCGACCAATTTCTTCTTCGATAACATCACTGACAATAGAGAAAGCGTATTTTTGATCGTCTTTGGAGATTTCTTTTTCGGTTAAAAATTCACCGAGTAATTCTTTAACTCGATTTTTTTCGGTTTTGCGTTCGTTTTTGGTGGCTTTAGGTTCGGAGAAAAAGAGTTCGTGGGTTTTTTTGGTAATAAAAGGTCGGGCTAACTCCTCGATAGTTTCGCGGCGTTCTTTTTTAAGAGTTTCTTCTTCGGTTTTTGGAGCCAAGAAGTCTCGTTTTGGTTTACCAACAGCTTTGCGAACTTCTTCGATAAGTTCGAGTGGTTTTTTTAGGTGTTTTAAACCAAATTGAAAACCATCGATTACGGCTTGTTCGGACGCTTCGTTGGCGCCAGCTTCGACCATGATAATTCCGTCGCCGGTTCCGGCAAAAGCCAAGTCTAGAATTGATTTGGTTCGGGCTTCATAACTTGGGTTTAAAACTTTTTCGCCATTTATTTCGCCAACTCGGACTCCGGCAATGGGGCCGTTCCAAGGAATATCACTCATGTGAATGGCACAGCTGGCGGCAATAATTCCGGCAATATCCGGGTCATTTTCGCCATCAAAAGCCAAGCAAGAAACAATAACCTGGATGTCGTTTCTCATGCGGTCGTCGAAAAGTGGGCGCAAACCTCGATCGATCGATCTCCCAACTAAAACCGCTTCGTCGGTTGGGCGGCCTTCTTTTTTGATAAATCGTGAACCTTTTATGCGGCCAGCCGCATAAAGTTTTTCTTCATACTCAACTTGAAGTGGAAAAAAATCCAAACCTTCGCGAAGAGAATCGCTAATGGTGGCTGTGGCAATAACCACAGTGTCGCCGTATTGGACGGTGCAGGCACCGTTGGCCTGCTCGGCAAAGCGGCCGGTTTCGATGGAGAGTTTTTTGCCACCCCATTCGGTTTCGAAGCGTTTGATGTCGCTCATAAAATATATTGTGTCCCTCTGAGGCTTAAGACCTCGAATTAGTTTTCGAGCATCTCGGAGTCTCGGAGGGACGGTTAGTTATTAATTTCTAATTTTCTCCGCCGCTGGCGGACCAGCCTGTGGCTGATAATTTGAGAATTTTATCGATTACCATTTCCAAAATTCGTCGTCGACCACTCCGATTTCTTCGTCTTTCTTTTCTACCAACACTTCCCCGCCCTTGGGCGGATTCATGGGGCCGCGACGAATTGGGCCGATAAGGAATTTTTTGTCGTTTTCAGAAAGGTTGATGTAAAGATCAGCAACTTCGGTTATTTTACCAGCTGTGGTTTCTCGAAAACTCATAACCTCGACAATTCGGCCACGATTTTTGACATATTCGACCAGCGGGGCAAAATCACCATCGCCGGAAACCAGGACGACTACATCTAACATATCGAGCATACGAATAACGTCAACTGTCAACCCAACATCCCAGTCCGCCTTTTTTTGGCCGGATTCGTATTGCACTAATTCTTTTTCGCGAGTTTCGATGCCGAGATTTTTTAAAGCGTCGAAGAAAGGTCGCTCCTCATCAGATTTGGTGCGCACCACATAAGCCACGGCGCGGATGAGTTTGCGGGTACCAACAGCTTCTTTTAGGATGTTACCAAAATTTACCTTACGGCCAAAAACATTACGAGCGCTGTAGTACATGTTTTGGGTGTCGATGAAAATACCGACACGTTGGTCTGGATGAGAAATCATATTTTTGAGTTTTAGAAATTAGTGCTGTTATCATTCTACCATCTTCTGAAAGAATTTTCATTTTTAAATTTCCAAAACTTTTCAAAAACCTCGCACCCAAAGGACGCGAGGAGTTTGTTTTTATTTAAGGCCAAGTTCGTCTTTTAGTTTTTGCCAGGCTTTCTTATCTTCGCGTTCCAAGTAGGCAAGAAGGCGGCGGCGTTCGTTTACTTTTTTTATAAGACCGCGGCGGCTGGAAAAATCTTTTTTGTGCATTTTGAGGTGCTCGGTGAGTTCTTTAACCTCGGCGGACAATAGAGCTACCTGAACCTGCGGTGAACCGGTGTCTGATTCGTGAGTGCGGAATTTTTCGATGATTTTTTGCTTTTTTTGTGGGTTGAGCATAATTTTGCTTAATGTAGCGATTTTCCAAGTCTTGGGAGCTCAAGCCCAGAAGCCGAGAAAAACGCCAGGATTTAATAATTACTGGCTAAAGTTTAACAGAAGAAAAGTGGTTAGTCAAGGGTTTGGTGACCGGGTGTAAAGGCCAAATAGAAATGTCATACCTCTCGGCAAAGTAGAAATGTCATACTTGGCCGAAAGGACGGTTTTTTGGGTGGTAAAAAGCGAGAAAAGTTTAGTAAAATTGAAAAAATATCAAGATCACCAACGATCGCATTTATTTTGATATAGTCAAAATTTTTTAAGCCAAAAAAAGAGTTTTTTATTCAGAATTACTTATGTTTGTATGGGTTCTGATTTTTTGAAACAGAATTTTAAAATTGACTTCTTTTTCGTTTTCCAGTGAAATAAGATAGCAACCTGAACCAGGGGTGAGATTGTGTCTCAAGAAACAAAATCTCGTATGAGTATGACTCGTGGTCTCCTGATCTTGTCCATGCTCCCGATCTTCGCTATCGTCGGTATCTTCGTGGTTCTCTTCCACAATCCGGCGATTCCTATTCGAGAAACGGTTGCCGCCTCGGTAGACGAGGTCTGGGTTTCTGATTACGCCTGCAACAACGGTGTGCCCCAGTCGCGGCTGATCGGCATCAAGGCCGCGGTTCCGCTTGGTCTCGTCAAGATCTTCGACGGCGACCCTGATATCGACACTGTGACCATCGCCTGGCCGGATGGCGGTCAAGAAGTCGTTCGTATCCTTGGTATCGACGGTGCCGAGATCGCGCATCTTGGTCTCTGGTCCGAAGATCAGGTCTTCGGACCCGAAGGTCGTGGCTTTATCCTCGGTGTTCTGGCCACGACCGAGCGACTCGAGCTGTTGCGCTCGCCCTGTTTCGACAAGTACGGTCGAACCCTCGGCTACCTCTTTGTCGATGGGGTCAACTACTCGACCCTCGCCATCAACTCCGGTCTGGCTTTCGAGACAGTCGCGAAGTATGGTGACAATGGCTTGCCAGAGCAGGCCGCCGAGGTTCTTGAGACCGCCGACCGTTTCGGTGAACCCTACCTCGACCAGTCGCCGAGCGAGTTTCGCCACAAGATGAAGGCGAAGTATGCGAAGCCGTAGTTCTCCGTTTTGTTCTCCCGCGCCCTGAACTTCATCGGGCGCGGTTTTTTTTAATCAAAAACCACGATCCCGAGACCGTGATTTTTACTGGGAAATTCTGATGAATAAATTTTGATAAACTTTGGATCAGTGTTGAATTATTAAAACAATGACGATTTTGTCCCGTTCGATTTTGAAAACCATGCACCAATCACTGATGCGGAGTTTGCGGTGTCCTTTTAGAGAAGATCTTAAAGGAAAGCCAAAAATTTCCGGATTAGTAGCAATCTTTTGTTCGGTGATTTTTTTAATACGATTCCTAATTTTGGAATCGAGCCGGGGTATATCTTTTTTACAACCAGTGGGTGGTAAAGAGTTTGGTAATTCATAACCAGGCCTTTTTATGAGAAACGAGTCGGCTGCTTTTTTTTTCTCTCTCTGGTTTCGGAAAGTTTAATTAAAGTGATATTTTCTTCGATTTCAATGGCTTGTTTTAATAGTTCTAAAGTTTTTGCCGAGACGGACATTTGGTCGCGTTTGGCTAACTGAAAAAGAATTTTGTTAATTTCTTTTGCAACAGTTGGTTTGACTCGAGGTAGAGTTGTGGGCATATTTAGGTCGGTGCAACATCGGAGTAGCACTGTTGTCAAGTTTTTATTTGTTTCGTTTCGGAGATAAAAAGACACCCTGTCAAGGTGTCTCTCTGTATTGGTGATAATTGTTCGGACATTTTTTTTGACTAAACCCCAACCTTAAAATTACAAGTATCACCATCTTTCATCACATAATTTTTTCCTTCGGTTCGAAGCTTGCCGGCCTCGCGGGCTTTGGCTTCGCCGAGTTCGACAAAGTCTTTCCAGTCGATGATTTCGGCGCAGATGAAGGCTTTTTCAAAATCAGTGTGGATGACACCGGCGGCTTGCGGGGCCTTGGTTCCCTTTTTGATTGTCCAGGCTCTAGATTCTTTTTCGCCAGAAGTTAGAAAAGTGATAAGGTTGAGTAATTCGTAGCATTTTAAGATCATGCGGTCGAGGCCGGATTGTTTCAAGCTGAGTGAGTCGAGAAAAACCTTTTGTTCATCGGCTGGCATTTCCATGATTTCTGATTCGATTTTTACACTGAGCGGCAAAGCCAGACAATCTGGTCTAAGCGGATTTTGCCAGTTAGGATTGGCCGCAGTTTTTTCGTCAACATTTAAAATATAAAGAACCGGTTTGAGAGTTAGAAGCTCCAGACCTTTAATGGCTTTCTGTTCATCGTCAGATAATTCGACTGATCGGGCTGGCTGGTTGGTTTGGATGGCTGCGAGGATTTTTTGCAAAGCGCTGGTTTCGTCTTCGAGTTCTTTGGTTTTGCCGGTTTTTATTTTGCTTCCAAGGTTTTCTAGTCGTTTTTGAACTACATCAAGGTCAGCCATGGCCAGTTCGAGTTCGATAATTTCTGAGTCGCGAAGTGGGTCGATGTTGCCGCTGACATGGTGGACATTGGTGTCTTCGAAGGAGCGAACCACATGAGCGATCATGTCGACCTCGCGAATGTTGGCTAAAAATTTGTTCCCAAGGCCCTCACCTTTGTGGGCACCGGCGACCAGGCCGGCAATGTCGACGAATTCAATGGCCGTAGGCACGGTTTTTTCTGAATTAGAAACCTTAGACAAGGCACGAAGACGCTCGTCTGGAACCTCGACAATTCCGACGTTTGGTTCGATAGTACAGAATGGAAAGTTTTCGCAAGGAACTTGTTTTTTGGTTAGGGTTTTAAAAAGTGTGGATTTGCCGACGTTTGGCAGGCCAACGATACCAACTTGAAGCATAAGTTTAATGTCTAGTTTTGGAATGTTTAATGACTAATGGTGGAGAGTTTCTTTCGAGAGTATAGCTGGAGAAACAAAAAATCTCAAGTTTTAAGTTTGAGATTTTTTGGTGGACCAGGCAGTTGCTTCGGTCTCGGAATACTTTGATCGAAGCAGTTGCCTGGTGGACCGTAACGGGATCGAACCGTTGACCTCTTCCATGCCATGGAAGCGCTCTACCAGCTGAGCTAACGGCCCAGGTTTGATGCCGTTAGCAAAAGCTGTTTTGTACAGCTGCTTGTTCACCGTGGCTCGGAGAGCGAAGGTGGAAGCTAACGGCCCGTGTTTTGGAAAATTTAAATTCCAAGACAGCGTGGATATAATACCGAGTTTTAAAATTTTGGTCAAGACGGGTCATTTTCAACAATTGGGTCTGGAGCGACCGGATCTTTAACCGGTGCCGGCAGGCCGTCTTTTAGGCTTTCCAGATGGATTTTGACGATTTCGTTGTCCGGATTAAGCTCAAGAACTTTTTCGATTTCAGCGATGGCGGCTTCGTAGTCGTGTTTTTGCTCGTAGACATAGCCTAGGTACCAATGGGCGTTGCTGTAGGATGGGAGAAGAGTAACAACCTGGGTTAAGATGTTTTCGGCGGCGTCTAAATCATGACTGAGTCCGCGGCGGAGGTAGAGAACGCCGAGTTCGAAGCCGGCGCCGATATCTTGAGAATTGTAGTTGACTATGTTTTCCATTTTCCCAATAGCGTCATCGAGCCTTCCCTGCTGTTCGTAGGAGAGGGCGAGTTGATAGTGAGCCGGCGCATAATCGTTTTTTAGTTCAATGGCTTTTTCAAAATTTTGGTCGGCCAAAACAAAATTTTTGGCTTGGTTTTCTTCGTTGACAGCGGCTATTGATAAAAAGACCTTGCCTAGCTCGACATAGTTTGTTGGATTTGCCGGTTCTAAAGAAATTGCCGTTTGGAAAGCGGCTATGGCAAAACCACCGGACTGATCAAGAATGGGAATAAACGAACGGTAGACCAAACCAAGTTCCAACCAATTGGTAATGTTTCGTGGTTCGAGCTCCACAGCCCGTTTGGCCGAGTTAATGCTGGCCGCCACCAAAGCTTGAAGATATTTACTTTGATCGGCGGTTGGTTCACTAGAACCAATGGCGGATATTTCATCTTGAACTTCAACCAAAAGAATTTGAGCTAAATTACGATAATAGGAATCATTATAACGATTTAAAGAAGCGGCTCGGTCGATTAGTTGGGTAATTTCTTGAACATTGCCACCCAGTCGGTCTAATCTAACTGCTTTGGCAAAAGCATATTCCGCCACAAAACGTTGGCCGAGTAGGAAGATAACCGTAACCATAGCCACAATACAAAAAGCTGTGGCCACAGAGGAAATTATTTTGATTCGCGGTGTTTTGGAAAGATTTATTTTAATTAAATGGCCGCCGTCAGACAGGGAAAAAATTAGGCCGGCTAAGAAAAAGAAAGTAAAAACCAAAGTAAAATTAGCCGGGTAAACCGTAAAAGCAAAAAGCGAAGATAACCAGGCCGGAATTAAAATAAAAGCTTGCCATTGTTTTTCTTGGTGTTGGAAGTATTTTTTGGCCAAGGTAATGGTGAGGGTTAAAGCAAAGAAGATTAAAACGGCGGTTGGTAAAAAACCTTTGGTGGGCAGCATGGTTAGCAGTTCTGAAGAGCCACGGTCAAATCTGGTGTTCCAAAAATCAGTTTGGTTGACTTCTAGAGGTCTGAACTTAGCGTAATCAAAAACATAAGTTCCCGGCCCGGTGCCAAACCAAAAAGATTTACCGGTCATGGATTGTTTGGCAATTTCTAGACTAGCCGCAGTGTTTGGAGAAACTTCGGCCGGAACGGAAATTAAACGAAGCGGAATAAACAAAAAGATTATTGCGCCCACCGCCATAAACATCGAGATCAAATATTTTTTGGTGTGATGGAGTTCGTGAGCTCGAAGAAAGACCATTAACAACAAGGCTCCCAAACCAACCAAAAGTATGACCCAAAGCAACCAGTAGTTAAGCAAAACCAAAAAACCAAAAGTGATTATCGATAAAAAAACAATGAGGGCCGATACTAATTTTTTTTTGTCGTGCCAGAGTAAAAAGAAAGAATTAGCCAGAATTGTAGCGATGATTAAAAAGACCCCTAAAGAATTAAGGGTTCCAACGGTGTTAAAAACTTGAGTTTGAGCAAAAGAAAAAGGTAAGTAAAAATTCGAGACTGCCAAAATTCCAATCAAGCCGGCCAAGGTTGCGCCAGATAGGGCGGAGATAATAGCTCTTGGAAAAAAAGATGCTTCCCGGGTTTGACTGCTAATGAACCAAAAAAATAATGCCAAGAATAATAACGAAGCGAAACTGGTGTATTCTTGTTTCGAAAAACCAATCCAAGATAAAAAGTGACTTCCGGATAGAGCGGCCGAGACGGCCAGTAAAGCGAGAAAAAGTACTAAAATCTGACTTACGAAGTTTTTTTTAAAAACCAGAGTGTTTTTTTTAAAAAAAGAAATCAACAAAATAATTAAAGAAACCGCGATTATTAAAAAAAGCAAAGTTTGTTTTCCGACCTCGAGTGGTTCGAGTGTCCAGGGTAAGAAAAATAATGGTAGAAGAAAAATTGTGGTGTAAAGAAGTTTGTCGATTATTTTGTTGATAGTCATAGTGCTTCAATTATACCACAATTTTATAACGCAAAATACGCAAGAGTGGGGTCTTACGTATTTCGCTCTTCGATTGTAGGTCGGAACGAAAAGAACAAAACAAACGTTCCGAAAGTTCCTCAAGTCTCATTGTGGTCTTACGACAAGCGAAAGATAACATTGAGATTTGAAATAGGTGGTGTTGTAGAAAGAGCACTTTCTTCAACACGGACAGAAAGGGATTTCAGTTATTCTCCTGTCTGCGTCGAAGAATCGATTGATACTACATCCGAAGAAGCTGGCTCGGCTAAGCCGCCATCAGCTTCAACGACTGGATCACTAGTTTGAGTCGGACTCTCCGACGAGGCCGGTTCTTCTGGTACGGCTTCTTCTGCGGGCGCTTCAGTTGTTTCTTCTGTCGCTGGAGTTTCAATAATTTCTTCTGGTTCGGTGATTGGAGCAGTTTCTTCTATTGGAGCTTCGATAATTTCTGCTGGTTCGGTGGGTGGGGCCGGCTCTTCGATAGTCACTTCTGGGGTTTTGTTTGTTTCCTCTGGTTCGATCTCGATGGTCTCTTCTGGTTCTGTTTCTGTTGTTGTTTCGGTTTGAGTCGGAGGTGTTTCTTCGATTATTTCTTCTTCTTGGGGTTCTTCTTTTGCTGATTCTTCTTTTGGTTCAAAATCTTTGCGATAGGCCGAAACCATCCAGTCAACAGAAATTCCAGAATTCGATCCGCTAAATTGTTTCACGGTAAAGCCATTAGCACTCTTTTCCGAGACATACAAAGAGACCGGACCGTTCGGAGTTACTACAACTCGAATCGGCGCTGTGGTTGAAATAACATCGTTGAAGTTTGGATCAACATCTTCAAAATTAATTATGGCCGAACCATTGTTTAATTCGGTTGTGCCGACAAGGGTTACAAACACGCCACCGGTGGAGGTAATGGCCGAGGTTTCAACTTTTTCATTTTGATATGAGGTGATAATGGTTTTAAGAGTACCTTCGGTTTTGATTGTTCCATCTTCTTCAATAGTCCAGCGATTAGCCATACCAACCAAACGACGAATATTTAAGATGTCGTTGCCGCCCATATAAAGGCCACCCTCCATATTAAGCGAGGTGAAGTTGCTGGAATGACCGGTGGAAAGCAAGGAAGCGGTGTTAGAAATTCCGGGTAGGGAATTGTTTTTGACACCATTATAGTAAGTGGTGTTTATAAAAGTTGTGATTTTGTTTTTGTTACCTCCGGTATATGGTTCCAAGGCATAACCAATAATCATACCCGGATTTGCAGCTTTCATGGCGTAGCCTGGTGTCGTAGACGTGGTAAGTGGATCACCAACGGCGATATCGCCGCCTTCAAGGTTGACTTTGGTCGGAACTCGTCCGGCTAAAGCAACAGGGAACTGGCCGGCTTTGTTTTCGCCAGCCAAGAAACCTGGGCGGGTTGAAATAATTCCGGCGATTTGTGGATGATAGGTTGTTGAAGTCTTACCAATTTTTTCGTTTGAACCCGTGAAAACCACCACATCACCGGCTTCCAGAGACTGGTCTGACGGAAACATTTCGGCAAAATCGTAGGAACCGGTGGACCAGCCTGCGGCGTTGGTGCGCATCATGTCGCCACCAGCACCCGAGGAGCCATCGTAGTAGATGTATTTGGAAGTTTGGGCCGAACCACGGTCGGCAGGATACAAACGGCCGGTAATAATCAAGTCGCCGGCCAGTCGTAGTGTGCCTTCGTTGGAAATGTAGGCAACCTCGGTATCAGAAGTGTTTTTTATGGAAAGGCGATAGTCCGAAGTGTCGGTAACTTCGGTTTGAATCTTCATGTCTAAAGTCTCGGCCGAACTGCCGTTCCAGCCCGAACCGCGCAAGGAGAATATTTGTGAAGCTACGCCGGTTGTTGTAGCTGTGGCCGTGCCAAGCGAAGTCATTTGTAAAGTGTCAGAAATTGTTGTGGCTAACCCGTCGGTTCCGATAACATCATTGCCAGACCATTCGGCTTGGACAAAAGATAAAACTTGGCCACTGGTTCCAATAAAGTTTTCCAAAGCGTAGCCGACAATTTTTCCGGCCTTGGTGGCTTTCATGGCGTAGCCGGGAGTTGAAGATGTGGTAAGCGGATCGCCGGCGAGGATTATGCCGTTCTCGTCAGTAACATTAACCGGAACGCGACCGGCCAAGGCTATCGGATAGCTATTCGGTAAACTTGAGTCGCCCAAAATTTCGCCCGGGTCAGTAGAAATTACGCCGACAATCATGTTGTCGTAAGTTTCGCCTGTACTTCGAGAAACATAAGCACTGGTGGTCGGATCGATTGTTACAACTTCGCCGGCCAGGAGGGAATCGGAACTCTGAAAATACTCGGCCAGGTCAAAACCGCTTCCCGTATTATGATTATCAGAATCGTCCATGAAAGAAATAAGGTTCCATGTGGTTGAACCATACATCCAAGTAAGGACATCTCCGGAAGCGGCGGAAATATTTGTGGTACCGCAGTTGAGGGTTGTACAGTCAAAAGAGGTATTAGCATCAAGAATTTCGATGATTATGATTTGTCCACTATAACCATCGTCAAAACCGGAAATAGTTGTTGGTATAAAAGCGTTTCCTGATCTGAAATGAGAACCGCTCTTGACCGAAGGTGTGGCGTCGCCATCACCAAAAGATAATTGTGAACCAAAAGCCAGTCCGGATTGAATCACGGCGCCAATATCCCAACCGGTTCCAATTTTCATGCCGATTTCAGTACCGGCGTCACTCGTGATATTACTAATATTTAGGCCGTATAAATTTCCCGCAGCCACTCCGGCTCCGTCAACATTAATTCCGTATTGTATACCACCGTCAGGAATTGAAGATGTTCTTACATACATTCCGGTCTGGGTACCATTGGTGGTTATGGTACCGTTTCTGACTTCAAAACCAATTTGATCACCGTTTGTTGTGGTTCCGTTATCTACTCTAACTCCAGAAACATCGAGAGTTCCACCGGCCTGGCTGCTACTTGGCGCGCTGATATTTATACCTTTCCAATAAATATCACCAGTTGTGGTGCTTAAAGCCCCCGAGGAGAGATCATATCCAATAATAGAGGCCGAGCCTCCGGCGGTTTCTGTAATCGCCGGCAAGGCCAGTTTTATGCCGGTAGTGTCTATTCCGTTAATACCAGCCGGATAAGAAACATTATTTGAAAGATCCAAACTAAGGCCTTTCAAATCATTAGAAAGAGTTGTGGCGGTTGGAAAAAGAACTTGCATTATTATGCCAGTCTGGGTTTTGGTGTCGATTTCAAAGGTGCCGCCAGAGGTGCTGGTGGAATTAATGAATAATCCCAGTGACGTGCCGGACTGGTTGATCGTTAATCCGTTTCCAACCGAGTCGTTATCAATTTCCATGACCGCACCGGTTGAAGCGACGTAATTTTGGTCGAGGTAAATTAGGTTGGCGGTTTCGGTGAGGGTGCCGGCGGTTTGGGTGCCGTTGTTGACAATTGAAACAATGTCGCCGGAAACAGTTAGAACTTGACCCGCGTTGTTTGTGATTATGTCTCGGGTGATGTTGAGAGCCTTTCCTGTATTGTCGGTGGTGGTACCGGTATAGGTTTGATCAAAATCAAGATTGGCCAAATTCCCGGTAAAAGCCGAGCTGGCCAAGCCGTCAATATCAATCCAAATTCCGTTGGTAGTGGCATCGGCCACTAAAAGACCGGTGGTATAACTGGAGTCATCGACTCCAGTTATACTGAGTCCCGCAGTGATTGTCTGCGCGGCTTCAGAGTTATCCAATACCAACAACCCATCCAAAGCCTGTCCGCCGCCGGAGTTGTCTAAGTAAAGTCCGTATTGTTCTGTGATCACGCCACCGGCGTCGTTGCCGGAGAAGACCATATTAAAACCCTTTTCGGCTGTTCCATCAGCAAAGGTTTTGTTTAAAGAAATTAGTTCTCCTGAGCCGGTTGTTAGATTAAAGTTGTCGTAAAAAGTAGCCGAGCCAGAGCCGTCTATGCCAAACAAAAGGTGATTGCTGTTATCGGCAATTTGAAAATCAGTGGCGCTGGTATCGGTGCCCATTCTGAAAACCGTTGAGCCGGTAACACTGGTGTTGTCGATTATGAAATCCTGATCGCCGTCCGTCCAATTAAAAGTTACGTCATTGCCGGTGCCAAAAATCATTTGCACGGCATCGGGGATGTTTATAGCGGCGTCAAAAAAACTTTCCCCGTTGACGCCGAGCGAATCGGCGATGTACAAATCATTGCCACCAGAGAAAGAGAAAGACCCGTCGGAGATTGAAGTCGCGGTGTTTCCGTCGACTCCGATCAGTAGACCGTCATTGATAGCTATGGCGTCGGTCGATGAAGCGTAGAGAGTTGGTGTAGCTGTGGTGGCGCCATCAAGATCAAAGACAATACCAGTGTTATTGGTGCCGCCTTGGCCGCTAAAAGTTAACAGGTCGTTGTTGGTAACGAACTCACCGGCGCCGACAAAAGACAAGGAGTCGATATCCAAAACAGTTCCTTCAATCGATACCGAGCCGGCATCGGAGCCATCATTGATTTCAATCGAGCCCGTGGAGCCGATAACATCAAATTCCGGACTGTCAATTATTTTACCAAAACCTCCGCCAAGATCTGTAAACAAAATTCCGGCTGCAACAGATTCGTTTGTGTCAGCTTGATCTATAAAAATAAAAGCGTCTGGCGCTCCTGTCGCGCCGCCGTCGTCGTCATTAGTGAGTTTTATTAGTGTGTTGCTTCCAACATTGGTTGGTGCGCTATTTATAAAGGTTAGATCAATTGTATGAAGGGTTTCGTCGCTTGTGTGGTTTTGGATGATGGTAAGATTTTCATTATTAGAGCCCGTTGTCGTGAAGTTAAAATTAATTTCAGAATCGAAATATGAATTTCCGATAACTTCGAGTTCGTCGGCGACGCGCAAGTCGCCAGCCGCGCCGCTGGCGTGAGTGAAGGCCGCGTCGGCGCCAATAATGGTTGCGGAATCATCTTCGTAAGTTCCATTAGTGCCGACTTCCCAAAGACTGGCGCCGGCCGGAACGGTTGGAATGTCAGAGGTGAAAGCGACGGTTCCGGAAGCGTTTTTAAAAGTGATAATATTGTCGGCTGTCGGGTCGGTGAAAGCAAAGAATGTTTCAAAATCATTGCTGGTTGCGCCCTCAAAAGTTAAAGCTGTTCCACCAGAGAAGACCGAACCGGTAAAGTCAAAAAGTCCGGTCGCGGTGTCCCCGTTATTCAAAAGAAAAGCATCATCAATATTCAAAGTGTCGCCATCGAGGGTGATGTTGGTTCCAGCCGCTAGATTAGTGTTGTCAGAAATATCAATCGATCCGAGAAGCGACAAAGCTCCGAGTCCAAGATTGGTTCTGGCTGTTGCCGCGTCGTTGAGATCGGACAGGTTGTTTGAGTCTTGTAGAAAACTTGAAGAATCCAATCCGTCCAAAGTTTGCGCATTAACCGCATAAGGTGCGGCCGTCAAGCGTTTACGAGGGGTGAGGGTTTCGCCTTCAACAATGACTTCTAGATAAACCGCGGCATTATCGGCGAAAACCGAATCGGCAATGGCAGAATAAGGAGATGCCAAAGTGGTGTCGCCGAGGTTTTCCGAGAAAAGTCCGTCTGTTAGGGTTACGGTTCGTGTGGTTGTTGTGGCACAGGTTGCAGAGCTGTTTGACCAGAGACAGGTTCCTGCCGCCAAACTATCATACAAAGTAAACACAACACTCACCGAAGCGGCGGATTCCGGCACTCCGGTGGCATCCAAAAGTCGTCCTTGATAAGTGATAATGTTGGCAGGGGCGACAGCTGAGGTTTTAATCGGGCATAACGAAACAACCGTGATGATCATCACGAAGAAAATAACAAACTTTCTTAAGTTGTTTACGCTAAAAGCGTTCATATTTGGTTCCGGTGGTTTGGTAAAAGTCGTAAAAGTTGTAAAAACCGTAAATTTACGTTTCTTACATTTTTTACGATTTTTACTAACCAACCTACCTATTTTTTGTTTTCGGGTTCGAGCTCGATGTCTTTGGCTAATTCTTTAATGTCTTTTTCGTTAGTGTAGTCAATTTTAGTTTCTTGTGATTGATAGCCGCCTTTTTCGTAGGTGGAGTGGTATTCGTTTGGTCCGAGTAAGAAAGTATAACGTCCTTTACTGTCAGTGACGGCTGATTCTAGAAGTTTCTGATATTTAGGTTCAAAAATACGAATAACAACGTTGGAAAGCGGACGGTTTGTTGTTTTGTCGTAAACAATTCCCCAACTTTTTGGTTTTTTTGGAGTTGCCAAACGGCGAACTAACAAGTAAACAACAATCTGCAAAAAGAGTAAGGCCGCGCTCCAAATCGTTACTTGGACGAAAAAGACCAAGACAGCTATTACAACCCCAACTACAGCTACGTACTTTTGGGTTTGTTGTAGTAATTTTTTGTGTTTTATTCCAGCCGGAGTCTGTAATTTTTCTCCGGTGGTTGGATCAAGCGGAACGTTTGGTGTGATCACTATATCTTTTTCGTTTACGGTAATCGTTTCTCCGTGGTAGACATCAAGATAAACAGCGTCGTCTTTAATTTCTGATAATATTTTTGAAGGATAGGAAAAACCCAGTTTGTTTACTTCAAGTCTGTAGCTACCCGGTTGGGCCAGGAAGAAGAAACGTCCTTCTTTATCGGTTACACGACTTTTAATAAGTTTATTCTCTGGCATTCGGAATAGACGAACCATGGCTAGGTCAACCGGAGTCTTTAAAAGCGAGTGATAAACCACGCCGTAGGTCTTTCTTTTTCTTCGGTTCCAAAGAAGGAGTGGGGAAGTAAAGAGAAGTTGTAGGAACGGTAACAGATTAAAAGAGCTGGCTAGAACCGCGGTGGCAATAACGGCCGTAGTCGCGATTATCGGGGCGGCCACAGAGGTCGAAGTTTGGGCCGCCGGTGACTCGCGAACGGTTTGAACGGTTTCTGAAAGGTTTTGAACAACAACACCTAGGCTTTCCATGATTTTTTCTGTCGTTTCGGTGATGGTGTCAAAAACAGGGGCTTCCTCAATTGTTTTTATTTCCAATCGAGAATTTACAATATTGTTGTTAACTGTAATTTCTCCAGAGTCCGTATCTTGGTAACCGGCTTTGGTTACGGAAATTTTATAACTGCCGTTTTCTACATACCAAATAAAATTTCCGTCAGCTTTTGTGGTGATCGGATTGAATTGGTTCCAAGGTGAACCATCCCAGGCTAGCCAGTTGTTTTCTTGTAAAACATAAAGAGTAACCACAGCTTCAGAGATTGGAGAGTTTATGTCGGAGATTTTTTCGTAGATCAAACCAGAACTAGTTAAGTTGGCAATGAACGACAGTGTTTGAACAGACCCGTCTGCGTATTGAATGACAACAGAAAGAGCATGTCGCGTCGAGGTGCCAGGCATGGTCACATCCGCGCGATACGCCCCGTTCAAATAAGAAAGAATGTAGGTTTCCGATCCGATGGTTAAATAAGTTGTCTCGATTTCTTTTAAAATATGATCATCAGAAATAACAATCGAGACCTGAGTGTCGGCCACGGCGCTAAACGAACCTCTTGAATCAGTGGAAAGATCAAGAATTCCTTTGGCCAAAAAAGAAACATCAGAAGTCGGGATTTTTTCCTCTTCCGAAACCGTGGTTTCTGGAATTTCAACGGACGGACAATCTGATGGACAGGTTGCTGTTGTTTCGGTGTCTTCACAAACCCCATCTCCACAAACTATTAAACCACCACAATCAGCCGGACAAGAACTCGCCGATTCGTCGCTTTCACAAAGGTCGTTTCCACAAACTGATTCTTCAGAAACCGCTTCAAGACAATCTGCTGGGCAAGTAAAAGTCGATTCAGAAATTTCACAAACTTCGTCGCCACAAATAACCGATGTTCCACCAGTCGGGGTTTCTTCGGCCGGAGGTTCTTCTGTTGGC
>Ga0209417_1003264_pt1 | contig 22190 bp, 25 predicted proteins | sample RifGroF2_FD_184002 | JGI IMG/M metagenome (GOLD analysis project Ga0209417, IMG submission 184002) | Groundwater microbial communities from Rifle, Colorado, USA - Groundwater F2 (SPAdes) (version 2) | ecosystem: Environmental > Aquatic > Deep subsurface > Groundwater | place: Rifle, Colorado... | reverse complement strand
ATAGTGGGGCGACAAAGTCGGGATGGTTGTAATCGGCGGCGGTCGCCAGGACGTTCGTGTAGTTGCATCGGCCGTTGCCGGTGGCGAGGATTTTCTTGCCGATGCGGGGATTCTTTTCGAGGATGGTCACGTTCGCGCCACTATGGCGGGCGACGATGGCGGCGAGAATGCCGCTTGCGCCGCCGCCGATGACGATGATTTCGGGACGTTTCATGGAATCACCTATTTCGTTCAGGATATACCCATTATACCATACGGAATCGCTGCGGCAGAGGCCCGAAAGACTCCCATACAGAACGAAAACACTTCGAAACCGAAGTGCTCTCGGGATGCGATGATCAAATTGGCTTATTTTTGTTCCGTCGGATGTTTCGCCTTGCGTTTCTTCCGGCTGGTCACAAACCAGATGCCGAGGCCGAGGACGCCAAGGATGAAGAGGAAAGGCGACATCGAGGCGATCACGATCATCAGCCCTTCCACAAACCCGACGAGGGCGTTGAAGCCGTTTACGAACGCATTGGCGAGCCGATTGAAGAACGGCGAGTCGGAGGTGACGGCGCTGCCGTAGAACACAAGCGTCACTTCGCTGTATTCGATGAGGCTGTCGAACTGGTTGAGCGTGCCTTCGAGTTCCTGAAGTTCGACCTCGATGTCGGAGATCTGCTCGTTGATCAAGATCATCTCCTCGAGCGTCGCGAGATCGTAGAGCTCGAGCAGCCGGGCGAGCTGCGCTTCCAGGGAGAGGATGCGGTTGGTCGCATCCTGATAGTCGAGCGAAATGTCGGTGCCGATCTTGGAGTACGAGCGCAGGACGAACTCGTCCTGAAGCGCCGTGATGAACGCGTCGAGACGTTCCGTCTTGACGCGGATCACATAGGAGTACAGGGTTGAAGTGATCACTTCGCGGTCGAACCACTCGTCGGCTTCCATCTGGGCTTTGAGGAAGGTGGCGGCGGTTTCGAGGACGTTGACATCAAACGAGATATTGACTTCGTAGACGATTTTCCGCTCCGGCAGGGTCTCGTCGCCGTATGGCACGATGTCTTCGTTGTCCGCGTTTCCGTTGTCGAAATAGCCGGTCGTCATCGCCTCCGAACAGCCGACGGAGCCGAATACCATGAAAAGAGCAAGGATGGCGCAGATGAATTTCCTGAACATGATGGAGTCCTCCTTAAAATCAAGTGAAATGTTTCGTTGGAAGCGGGATCGGTGCTGGATCGAACAGGACGGATCGGGATGCGACTCCGTCATCTGATCAAAGGACTTCTCGTACGACGATGTCGTCACGAAATCCAAAAATCAGTCGTGCTGGTTTGCCAGACGCCTTGCGCGTACGTTGCCTGATAGGTCGAGCCGATGGCCGACAAACTCCCTCGCCATCTCGATGCTTCGCAGACAATCTCGGATTCCGTGACGGAAACCGGATCGAAACGGAACAGGACGCCTTCCGGAAAGCCGTTCGCCATCGTGGTGCCGTCATCCAATTCGAAACCGGTGATATACCCTTGCAGGATCAACTCGTCGATCGTTCCCGCCAAATAGGTCTGATCGCGTTCCTTGCAGAATGCTTCTGCCAGGACGGCGACGGAGGCTTGGACATCGGCGTCGAGACTCGAGAAATCGAAGCCGATGTAGGTCAAGTCCTCGAGCGAACCCGAGCATTCATACAGGTCTTCGATGATCGCCATATAGGCGTTGGCATGATTTTCCGGCGGAAAGGTGACGGTTTCGACGCAGCCGGTGCAAATCAGTGTCAGCGCAATGAATAACACGGCACATAATTTCTTCATAGATGCAAAAGCTCCTTGTCCGAATCGATTTATGTCGTTGCGGTCGTATAATTTGGTGTTTTTTTCGCTTGGACAACGGATCGTAAGAAGGTGTCAAGCAATGATCGTCGATCATGCCTCGATATCCGCCAAGCGCATCCGGCTTGGCGGTTCATTCAACTTGGTTCGTCCCCATGACAAGCGAACGGAACCCCTTGTTCCATCAGATCGTATGTGTCGAACAGACCGAGCCTCACGCCGTCGCCGAGCGAGTAATAGGCATCGTCATATCGTACGATGTGGCAATTGGGCGTCGTACAGTCGAGACAGCAGGTTTCGCAATCCAGATCTTCGAGGCTGATACACAGCGAGTTTTGCCATTCGGGAATGTCTTCCAAGACGAAAAGGACATACGTGTCGCCGTCGTACAAGACATCGTACAAGGCGATGTCGATGTCCTCAAGCGGCGTCGCCCTGCCGGAACAAGCGGTGAGCATCATAGAGTTCATCAGGAGTAAGGCAATCCACAAGACGCGTTTCATCGTTTTTTCTCCGATTGATGGCTTAGGTGCCGTTTACGTCGTTGTTGCACGTCGATCCCATCGTATTTATTATAATCCGATCTCCATAATAATTGCAATGCCGCAATAGAATATTCATCGATGTCAGCATGATTCTTCTCATCAAACGCTTGTTGAGAATCGTAATTGACTCAAGATCATAATGGAAGGTATTTCATGATGGCTGGTTTTGTCTTCAGATAATGTCACATCGCACCCCATATGATCCGTTTTGGGGTACATTATTTGCACTTGGGGTAGCATGAAAATAAAAAGAGCGTCCTTCCGAAGAAGAATGCCCTTCAAATATCAACTGGTCGAGATGACGGGATTCGAACCCACGACCTCTTGGTCACGAAGAAAATTAGATGAAATAGAATTATCGCCATATTTAGCCGTTTTTAGCGCATTATGATATCGCTTGACTCTTGTCTTGTCTCTTGTCGGTGTCACGAAATCGTAGTTGATAGAATACTGTTCACTATATCAAATTCCGGGCGGTTTTGAGCTGAATTGTTGCATTTTTTTGGTTGAACTCATTTGATAGGTTTTGTCTAGTCATCTCTTACCATACATACGGTATATCGACCTACCGGTTGAAATCCATGCCAATCACGATACATATAGACATTATTCGGCATACTCTCCACCCTTTCGTATGAGAACAAATTAATACTTGAACAATTCTACTTCTCCTGAAAGTTCAAAGTTGTACATGCATTCTTTATCGAAACTTTCGTTTTTATTTATCAGAAAGATTTGATGATTGGAAAAGTATACCGCATACGGAAAACCATCTTCATGATATATCGAATGAAACGCTTCATAAAACTGTTCTTTGACGCTCGCGTCACTTGCATAATAGGCCGAGTTCAAAATGTAACTGTAAACCCCGTTTGATTCGATGACGTCAACAAAATATCCGGCATAATATGAAACAACGGTTGATGCGTTATGATCGAAAAATCTCAGTACAAACCCGTTTTCTACTTGCATATAGTAGGCGTAATGATTATTGCTATGCGTGAATGCATTTACAGTATAGATGTTGTAAACATTCTGTGGAAAATACTCGTCATAATGTTCGGTGTCTTCGTCGACTTGAAAAACATAGTCTTCCCTGGTGACTGGAACGTGGTCGAAAAACGGATTGATCACGCCGTCTTGTCGATTAAAAACACCGACTGCAGGTCCCCAATCAGCCGGTTCAAACAAGTCTTGATCAAACCCCAAAGAAGCATAATCGACAATTGTCGAACTATCTTCCAAGAATAAAATCAGTCCCAGCTGACTTGGTGTGGAAGTGGGTTTCTCAGAAGTGGATAGGTTGACCGACGTGGTGAGGTTATCAGATGTGGTGGAATCTTTTGAACAGGCGGTCAAGAGTACCGTTAAGATGATGATCAGAAGACAGATTATTTTTTTCATATATCGGCCCTCAGGAGTATTGATTATAAGTTAGGTCACTCATTAAAATCCATTCCAATATATAATTATTTCAACGACCGGTTATACGTCATACTCATCTCTATACATGATTTTTTCAAACCTAGAAATAGATTCTGCGACAATTCGCGAAGTTTTGAAAACCCGAACAGTAATATGCTCCATGCTTCCTAAAGTGCTAAGAGTTTTCTGCTTTTTTGAGCGTATTCTAAAATACCCTCCACCCTTGATACGCACATCTCTTTCAAGAAACGGATACAATATATTGACAGATTCGTTCTGAACTTGAACACGCAATGATATTCCATAGTATGTTGTAAGTACATACCCCATATCACGAAAATATTTGATGTGTTCTTTAAGATTAATTTTTTTAATTTCTCCGGTAATTGTCTGTACATCGTTTTGGTCAATATCTTTCTCTAATTGATATATATGTCTGTAGTAAAAGAAAACATAGCTCAACCCTAACAAGTTGAACATAGTCCATGTCAGAGATACCGATAAACCAGTGGTGAGATCCCCTTTCATCCATCCGGTCAACATGGATATTAGCATTGCCATCGATGCAAGAAGAAATATCAAAAAAACCAGTAACCCAAGATTCGCATTTTTCTTGACCCGATGTATAAAACTGTAGTATCTATAAATAAAGCGATCCGTGATTTCTGTATCTAGATCTAGCAAACCGTCTTTTAGACCTCTATAATGGCCTATATGTGAATTGATCAGCCATGTTGCCTGTTCATCACTTAATGAAAGCGATCTGATTAAATCGCTCTTTATGAGATCGATTATCTCTGTCTTTAATGATGAATGAGAAATCGTGGTATGCTTCTTTTTTGTTCTTCTCGATAAGATCCCAAGATATATTCTTCGAATTTTCCCCTCATCATTTCGTTTATAATCCCATATTTTCAAATTGATACGCTCCTTTCCAGCAATTCATTTGAATAGTTCACATACTGTATTTGATTTAAATGGTTTTTAATGAGTGGTTTTGCGTTATTGCACTTTTATCCCTTGATCCGCCTTTTAATCGATTATTTTTACTAATAATATCACTTATTTTGCGTAATTGAAAGCCATATTACTAAATCTGAACCCGATCAGCGTTTGATAATTCGGAGTCGATTGGACTCTCTTTCGATTTCAGTTGAGTTCGATGTAGTCGAACAGATCCATTACGACTTTCTCCCTGGCGCGACATCATTTCATCTTGAAATCCCCTCTTTGAAAATGACTCTTGTTTTGACTCTTGTTTTGGAAGGCGATTTTGCTAAACACACTACGACCGTCAACGAAATACAACAAAAAAGGGCACTTTTCCGAAGAAAAATGCCATAATTTGATAAACTGGTCGAGATGACGGGATTCGAACCCACGACCTCTTGGTCCCGAAGAAAATAAGACGGAATAGAATTATCGCCATATTTAGCCGTTTTTAGTGCATTCAGAGGGTGCTTGACTCTTGTCTTGACTCTTGTCGGTATCACGAAATCGCAGTTGATAGAATACCGTTCACTATATCAAATTCCTGGCGATTTTGGGCTGAATTGTTGCATTTTTTTGGTTGAACTCATTTGATGGTTTTGGTCGAGTCAATTCCTACCGATACAAATGGTATCGAAGACCACTCATTAAAATCCATCCAATCAGTTAATTCAAAATGTATAAATATTGCATGTATTAAGGGTAATGCCAAACCGCTTCATTTCAAAAACCGCTTTTATATAACTAGTTTTCCTTTTCTTTCAGCTACAGTTATTGTAACTTGCGAACCAGAATTAAATTCTAGGTAGTCATTCTCGATCCCGTCACTAAAGATACATCCATTGTAGGGCATTCTAGATTCAATGACAACTTTATTATTCCTTTGAATTTTCCCAAACACAAGACTGTCTCCGGTCGTTTTGCTTTTAAAGGGTTCCCTGACAGAGAAATACAAATAATCGGAATTCCATTCCATATTTGCTGTTTTGTATGAATCAACTATCGCAATATTGGTATACCCGCTGATGATTCCGGCAGCTCCTGCGATAATGCTTTTCAACCAGCCTGTCGAGCCCAAACCCGTCGAAATGATAATTCCACTCGATGATTGGGATTCTTCCCTTTCATCGAACTTAAAGTGATACCTCGATGAAACATGTGATTTTTGTCCAATAAAAAGATCATTCACCCCATAAATGAATTGCCCGTCATTTAGCGTGGCTTTGGCCATCGTTATTTCTTTGATTTGTCTTTTGTTGTTGATGGTATCCTCTATAATCTTTTTTAGCTGTCTGGTCTCAAAAGGCAAAAGAACCCCTTCCCAACGGGTGGGGTCGGGATTTACCAAGATGACTTTTTGCATTTCTAAGTACTTCAGTGTGTTTGCCACTAACCCATCTTGTCCTAAAACCACGACAAGATCGTCGTCACCGAAAATGTAAGTTGAAAGATGCTCTCGATCTAGCAATTGCACTAAACCAAACTCGTTTAATATCCTCATGCATTGTTCTAAAGACGTTCGATAATTTCGATCTTCCAACAGATAGTCATCAAAGTCAATGCCCATATGTTCAATATAAAACTTTGCTTGGTCAACTGTATTATATTTTAGAGTCAACTCTTCGAGCCTTGTTTTTCGCTTCACCAGGATATATTTCTGTTCAAGCTTTTTCATAGGACATCTCTTACTTTTTAACTAATTGATTTAGTAGTTCAGGTGAAATATTGAGTTCCCCAATTTTGCTGGCATTATTGGCGATGTCTTGGAATGCAAGAGCAATCAACTCACTGGAATTCTTTCCAACGCTGATCAGTGCTTTGAGGGTGTTTTGATCAGCCCCTTTTAGTGACTCCATAACTTGATTGAGCTCGTATGCCCTGGCATCTGATTTTGCTTTACTGTTCTCCACTTCCAGATGAACCAAGGCTATTTTCGTCTCTTCCTGTTTGATTTCGAAATCGAGTTGTTCTTGATTGATTTTATTCTTTGCTTGTTGAGATGATAATTCGCATGCTAATTCCGCTTCCGTGATTTCTCTTTTCTTATCAACAATGGTTATCTCGGTATTCAGCTCATTTTCTTTGATTTTTCTTTCCTGCAATATCGCGGCATTTCTTCTTTCGTATAGGGCTTCATCCGCTCTTTTCAAAAACTCTTCTCTTGTTTGAGCCTCAAGCGCGCGAGATGTCTCCTTATTTGGAGTTACTGCGAGAATAGAAAATCCCAGAATTTCCAGTCCAAAGTTTTTGATCTCTTTATTCTCTTCCAGATCACCTAAAACCTGGTTAGCCAATTCCTCTGTTAATTGAATCGATTGTTTTAATTCCATTTTTTCAATGTGTTTTTTTACAAGCACGCTGGTCACATTGATAACTCTTTGCGACAACTTCATAGGATCATCAGATAGGTATTGCTTTGTTCTCGGGTGATATGTGTAATTCAATAACTGGCTAATCTTATCCATATCCACAATCCTGTACGATAAATTGCCTTGCACAGATACTGTTTGAAAGTCTAACGTCAATTCTTCGAACATGAAGGGGACATCTTTACTTCCGATTGGTATGACAACGAGAGAGGTTGTTGGCGAAAAAAAGCAAAACGATAAACTGGATCCTTTTCTTTTGATTTTCCCCTTCGAATATTGAATGACATATTCGGTGGGCTGAAATTTTATAAACTTAACTCCAAACATACTAATTCCTCCGTAGTTAAAAATTTTGTCATTGATAATGAAACACGAGCCGTCAAGCAAATTGAACAGATCTGTGAAACGGAATTGGATTTCGCCATTTCGAGTTATAAATGTGTATCATTGTTATTATAATCTCAACCGGTATAAAACCGCAATAGAATCAAACAAATATTCAATGATGCTTCAATCTTGAAAACCCCTCTTTGAAATTGACACTTATTTTGACACTTGTTTTGGAATTCGATTTTGCAAAACACACTACTACCGTCAACGAAATACGAAAAAAAAAGGCATCTTTCCGAAGAAAAATGCCATAATTTGATAAACTGGTCGAGATGACGGGATTCGAACCCACGACCTCTTGGTCCCGAAGAAAAAAGATAGAATAGAATTATCGCCAGATTTAGCCGTTTTTAGCACTACATGGTTGCGCTTGACTCTTGCCTTGACTCTTGTCGGTATCACGAAATCACAGTTGATAGAATACTGTTCACTATATCAAATTCCGGCGAGTTTGAGCTGAATTGTAGCATTTTTTTGGTTGAACTCATGACGGATCAGCGCTGTTATTCATCTTTTCGAGTATTATGTCCGCAGATAAGCCATTGCGAAACTTTTCGATGGCGATATACCGCTTCAACATCGACAGGCGTCGATTGCGACTCGTAAACCAAAACCGCAACTCAGCTGATGTTACGATGGTAATTCTTTTTCCCTCGACGAGAACACTCTGAACATTCGCATATTGTATTTCGGTGAACTTCCCGATGGCGATTCCATATTGGCTGATGGAGATTCGGTCAATTTGAACGGAGCTCCAGATTGCAGACACGACGAATAAGAAGATGATTTCGGCGGCATAGAAAAACCGATCAACATAAATGATGCCCACCACCAGTAAGATGACAACGAGCATGGTCGTCATTATCGGCAATATGATTGAGCAGTTTGATTTCCCAAATCGCAAAACGTCCTTTTTCGGTAACGTTCGATTCTTTAAGTAGACACTCGATTCGACTTTCGTTTTGACTTTATTCAATGATCTTGTCCCCCGTCTCTATATAGCAATTACAATCAGCTTATCCTTCAGGTAGAAACTGCCTGGGACTGGTTTGTGCCAAATGGTGCTGAGCGTTCGATATCGGGACGCAATCAATGAAAAAAACCACATCAACCACTCTATGGTTCAGTGAGGGATGATGTCTTTCTTATCCTTGATCCGAAAGAAAATGCCGAATCCGATTTTGGTTTATGTGGTTACTAATGAGTGGTTTTGTACCGATACGATACCTTAGCTTGCCTACTGATTAAAAATATACGAATATTAGCCAAATAACTATCGCAATTAATCGTTCTAGAACAGACATTTTGTACCGTGTTCCCTTCTACCGAATAATGGTTTTCCAGTCATCACATGCAACAAACGTCAACATGGATCCGCTTTGAAAATAAAAAATCACCACTCTCTTTCCTCTTCTGTAATATCGTAATCAAAAATATACCCCAGTTTCTTTGATACATTTTCAATAAACAAATATATCTGTTCTCTCTCATCTGTTTCAATCAAAGTAAAATCGGCCTTTTCATTTAACTTATTCAATTCAATAACAAAATCCTTGACTAAGCATAAATAATCTTCTTTGCTTTTAGACTTCATTGCGTATTCTGAAAATTGGTATGCCAACTTGGAGAAAAAATCAATGTGAGTTTTCATAGTATCATCGTATTCGTTTGCCATACTTTGGAAACTGATCATGTTTTCAACAATGCTTTCAATTTCCATGACTTTTGATTTGCTCATAGCAATGGCTCCTTTTTTTATTTTGACAATGAAGGCAGCAGATTGTTTCCACATTGTCTTGTTGCATATGAAGTCGAAATCTCCATTTTTAAAACATGGATTTAAATGGATTATTGTAAGGGCTTTTTCGCGATGGCAACCTCTAGTTGCTTATTCCTGAGCGTTTTACATAGAATTGTGACTTGTTTGGCGAATAGATAAACTACTAGGATCGGCATCAACGAACTGATTATGATTATCCCAATCAAAGTCCCCATACCGCCGAGACTGTTAAGAAATGGACTCATCTTGATGAATGGATGCGCGTATATTTGCACAAGAATGAACATCATCGTGCTGAGAAATAGTGCAAGAACGAATTTGTATATGTCAGATGCGCCTATCCCTGTGAAAAAGAGGATAATTGATAACATTGTTGTTGCGATGTATATCCAAGCGGATACCAGTTGTTTTTTCGCATATCGTTTTTGCACATTCCGAATTCTTGAACTTGGTCTCTTCTTTTCACTCATATACTTCGAACCATTTCTTGTCATAACCAAGTCATCTCCTACCTATACATATGGTACATTGACACACTCATTTCAAACCATGCCAATCACTATTGATTTAAATGGTTATTAATGAGTGCCCTATGTTTTCCCAATGAAATAACCACTTGTTTTGTCAACCGATAAACACTTTAGTCATTTGGTATTATTATATATTAGTTCGTTTCCCAAATATTCGTCTGCGATGCGCCAACGCAGAGACAGCGCTTTAATCCAAGTACAAAAATATGCGTTTTTCACCAGTCTATCGATTTCATCGGTGTAGTCACAAAAGTACACGAACCCATCCCGCGCCATAAGATATGCCTGAAAAATGTCGGACGAGTAACCATCTCTGCCTGGGACAAGATTCAACTGTTGTACGCCTTCGAAGATAACCTCGATGCAAGAAGGATTTTCCCACTGGCGCTGAAAAACGATGCGTACTTGTCTAATGTCATCGATGGGGTTCATGCTAAGATTGGATGCCACATACGATCCACTTAGGTATTTCATTTCTTTGATGCAAGCATCATGAAATCCGCCAAAAATATTTACAAGTTGTAATAATTCCTCCTGGGTGTCGGCGTATGTCCATTTACCATCCGGGGTGTTCCCATGATGTATTGCGTCCGGTTGTAATCTTTTTAGCAAATTCATTGCCGATTCTTCATCTGTACTCACCAAAGAAAGAAAATCGGGATGATCCAACATCCAAGGATATCCTCGAAAGCTTGAAACCTCAAGGGCGGACCCGTCGCGTCTGAGAATTGTCATCTTCAAGTTTTTCTTTGAAATCCATTCGTCCGGAATATCAGGAGATATCGTCATCGTGTTCTTCTTTAGCTTATCCGCAACTCTCGAAAATTCTGGAATAAACCCTAGTCGACCGTGATCTTTCTCTGGAAAGAGAACCAGATACTCTTCATAAATACCCTCATTTATCTGAGCAAAAACAATCGATTTAAAGATGATATGGTTTTTATCTTCCTCTGTAGCTTGTATTTCGGCTCTTATTCTCATGGCAATCAGTCCTCACTGGTTCAGCAATGATTCATACAGAAAACGACTCAATCGCATCGACTTTCCGATACATCCTTCTTCGAATAGTATTATATGATGGTATGATGCATTATTGCAATGACATTATTATCATTTCATCAATGTTCAACTTCACTTGGTTATCGACACACGCTCATCAAGCGTGCCGTTTACGGGATATTGATCAAAATGACAACCGAAAAGTCGAAAAAAGGCATTTTCGCTGAGCGAAAGATGCCTTTTTGAGATAATCTGGTCGAGATGACGGGATTCGAACCCACGACCTCTTGGTCCCGAAGAATAATAGATATTATAGAATTATCGCCATATTTAGACGTTTTTAGTGCATTCAAAGAGCGCTTGACTCTTGTCTTGACTCTTGTTGGTGTCACGAAATCGCATTTGATAGAATACTGTTCACTAAATCAAATTCCGGGCGGTTTTGAACTGAATTGTTGCATTTTTTTGGTTGAACTCATTTGGTGGTTTTGGTCGAGTCAGCTCATACCTATACATATGGTACTCGACCCACTCATGCCAATCAATCCTTTACAAGCCCACTATTCCATACCAATTTGCTGTATGACGTGTTGATTAGTATAATTTTCTACTAGGTCTATTATAGATAGTTCTCGATTTTTTATTGCATAGGTTCCAAATCGAGATGAGTTGATTTTTTGTGTATCCGACTAGTTCGCAATAAACAATCTCGCCGGAAAATAGGTGAAGTATGATAACGGGGCGATAGGGCATTCTTTCCAATGTAAATTGTGCCGTTTCTTTTGATATTTGATCGATTTCCGAAAACAAGATACTATATTTTACAATCTTCCTTGAAGATGAAGAATAAATGGGGTCCCAACAATAAAAAGTCGCATCGATGCTTTTCTCTGTCGCTTTGAACCGAAACGTGCGATCGGTAAAGAAGGGAATGAAAAACATACACAAGATTGTTATGGTAAAAACCAATGCAACTATGATTAATGCTAAATGGGTTCGTTCACGTGTGTTTATCCAATTGATTCCTTGCATAATACAGAGAAATAACATGAATGAAAAGAAAAATACCATTATATAAATAGGTTTCAATGGGTGAAATGTCTTTGCTTTCAAAATTTTCCCTCCATTTGTCATATCCCGTTGAAATGCTCGCTTTACTTTGACTCATATAAGATCAAACTTAAATTTCGTTGAAATATCACTTTCCGTCACTCATTAATTTCCATGTCAATCAGAGCACTCAATCACGTTGTTTGATTATCCGTTTATATTTCTCTGGCTCGCAGAACGATTGCGAACCAATCAATAAGCGGGTTGATCGATCGCAAGTGATTCTATCTACCTTGAACCCCAAATGCAGCCGTTCACATCGTGTAAGGTCGGTAAATCAGTACGAAGGTTCAGAAGCTCTTGTGAACTATACTTCTTGATTACGAAAACACCGGGTAGCCAAACTGAAACAAGACTTTGCATATCGCGAAGAAACTCCAAATCGTTGATCGGTGTCTTCCCGAGTATGGGTCCACTAATTACCAATTGTTCTAGCCAAGTCAGCGAAGTAAGAACATGATAATCGTTCACGTGTTTAAAATTTACGATATATAATGCTATCAGCTTTTCAATATGTCCAAGCGTAGATATGTTTTGAACACTGGCTCCGGATCCGATATACAAGTACTTCAGCGCTTTAAGATTTGTTAAGGAGGACAAATCCTTGAAGGAGCCCCACTTGAAACGCAGCTCCTCCAGATTTTCTTGACAACATGCCGCATCGAAAAGCGACTGTGGCACTTTGGAATTAAAGTGGATCGCGGTAAACTTCTTTCGATCTGAACTCAGAAATTCAATCCATTCAGCAAGTATGCGTTTTTGGTCGCGCGCAGAATATCCCTTTGAGTCGAGTTGCGTGCAGGCAATGCAGATGCGTTCGCCTTCAATGTACTCATTCACTTCCGTGATGATTTTTTGTGATGGGAAGCCACCAATGACTCCAAAGTAACCTTCCTTGATCTGTTGATCTGATAATATGCTCATATTCTGGTCGCCTTTCGGATCGAAACCATGTGTAATGTGAGTTGATTAAATGGTTTTTAATGAGTGATACCGTAGCGCACCCACTGAATTATAACCAGACGAATACAGTTGCATTCTCATTATCTTATAACATCGATTTCCAGTCCACTAAACTTATATGTTGTTCAAATTCCGCTTAAGATAATCAATCAAGAAGCTTTCGATCGATTTGAGTTGATAAAAATTATCATCATATTCATCAAAAGGATATCGTTTTGTTTGCTGCTGAAATTCCGCAACGTCATCAACGATAAAAGATGACAAATCGTTTACGTCAATTTGATTGTTCTTCAAAAACGTGTCGAAAAGCCTTTTATGTTCGATGGCACCAATGGCTTCGAGATAGTGGCTCAATAGTGGTGCGACGGCGCGACTGGAATTGACAAAGAATTGGCAAAGCCCGCCGTTATTGACTTCCATCTCATAGTATGAAGTCACATAGAAAGCCTTTTGAGCATCATTCATCTCATTCACACCATCGATGATTTCTTCATGCTTATTGATGATATCTTCCGTGATTGCCGATGCCGCTGCATACAATTCCGATTCCGGCAGATGCAATAATGCTTCGCGTGTCACACGCAAATAATCGTTACTTTGATGGTTGTGGTCCTTTACTATTTTTTTAAAAGCCGCCTTCGTCTTGATCTTTAATAACCACATCTTTAATGAATTGAACATAACACTTCTCCCTCCATCTAATGAATTCTTGATTCTTTTAAACAACAGGTGTGCAAATAACTCTTCCGGATTCATAATTTAAGTCTGGCATTTCAGAGTCATCTTCTACCTATACATATGATATCGAAGACCACTCATTTAAATCCGTGCTAATCAATAGCGTACCCAATGAATAAAAACTATACCGGTCCTATCAATATGTGTATGTATCATAACCATCAACCCAATATGTGTTGTCAAGCAATCTATACTTGAGTAATCTCATTATTTTCTTTACTTTGAATCCTTCAGGTGTATCCTTAAATCCCGGTTTGTTTTGAAGATTTTTTATAGCTGCTTCGGCTTTTTGCAATGATGAAAATATACCTATATGTTTCTTCTCGTAATGATCAATTAATTTGTGTTTATGGTCAACTTCATAATACGTTTTCATCGTATTTTTTCCTCGATTTGAGACAAAGGGATTTTTGGTCTTTTCATGCAACCAATTCAAATATCTCACTAATCCGGCTTATGATTATTACCAACTACAAGTCTTTATGCACATACACCGTTGAATCCCCAATATACTGGAGGGCTTCTCTCCACTTTACTGATTTGGCTTTGATCCAAGTGACCCAATCTGATGAACCTTCCAGTGAATCAACATCCAGAATCGCTGAAGCAAAATAGATGAATCCATCCTTGCGTTCCAGCAATATTCCCCATAACAATGAATCGTAATTGACGGGTGAAGGTACAATATTAATTCGCTCTACGCCTTCGAACATGAACTCAACAACCGGTCGCTCTTCACTCTGTTTTTGTATAATCAAATATGCTTGTCTCTCAGAATCAAATGGCTTCATCGAACGATCGGGGTTTACATAAGATCCACTTAGGTATTTGAACTCCTTAATGCAAGCATCATAAAAGCGACCAAAATGGTTTGGCAACACCTATTCGGACAGTTTTTACATGGACATGCTCAAACGGTATTGCACTGGGCTTTGGTACCCGAGCGCACCGTGTAAACGGACCTTGTTGTACCAGTTGACGTAATCGAAGAACTCCCTTTCGAGCTGCTCGATCGAATCGAAACGTCGGCCTCTGACGAACTCGGTCTTGATGGTCTTGTATGTCGTTTCCGCCACCGCGTTGTCATATGGACATCCCGGCTTGCTCAAGGAGCGACGGATCTTGAATCCTTGCAGGATCGCATCGATGATCTCGTTCTTGAATTCGCTGCCGCGATCCGTGTGAAACACCTGAATATCGCATAATGGAATATTCGAATTCATAAACGCTTTCTGAACCAGACTTGATCCTTTGTGAATACCGATGCTGTAGCCGACGATTTCGCGGTTGAATAGATCGATCAGGATGCAGAGGTAGTTCCAGTTCCCCGCCACATTGATATACGTGAGATCGCTCACGACCGCTTCGTGCAGCTTGCGGTCGTCGAATTGGCGGTCGATCACATTCGCGATCGGATCCCGGTTGACGTCGTCTTTGTACACCTTGAACTTTTTCACCGTATAGGCGGAGAAGAGATTGTTTTCCTTCATGATGCGCCGTATCCGCCGGCGCGAGGCGCGAATCCCTTTTTCCTGAAGCAGAAATCTTCTCAGTTTCTTCGCTCCGTAATTTCCCTTGTTTTCCTCGAATGCGCTGATCACGGCCGCCGTGAGCGAATCGGTCTTTGACCGTTTCGCACGCTTGACCTCATAATAATAAATCGATCTGGAGATCTCCAGGGCTGCACACATCTTCGTGATCGAATACTTGTGCGCGTTCGCCTTGATGACCTTTACTTTCGTCCCATGATCAGCGCCGCTTGCTTTAAAATATCGTTTTCCATTCGCAACTGCTGAAGATCCTTACGCAATTGAATCAGTTCGTTTTCTTCCGGAGTACGGTTGTCTTTCGCCTTGAACGACCCCGTCGTATTCGACTCGATTACCCACTTGCAGATGGTCGAACGTGGTAATCCATACTCGTTCATGATGATGCTGGTCGGTTTTCCCGCCGCATGCAACGCGACGATCTGTCGCTTGAACTCTTCCGTGTAACTGTTCTTTCCCATGTCGGTCTGATTTCTCCTTCTCCCCATCCGGGGGGATTCTCGGCCCGCCGATTCTTGGGGGAAGGGCGCGCCCTTCCCCCAAGAATCAAAAAGACCAAAGAAGCTTTAAAATCATTCTAACATGTCCATATGTTTTCTGTCCAACTCAGTGTAACCTATCTAGATTCCTTCTTTTGAATCCAATGAAGTTATTAACCTAACTAGGAATCAATTGTTTTTGCCGGATTATCTTGAAAACGACTTGGGAAGGGGATGTTGGAATGATAACGCATACGTCTTGAAAAAAAGTAACTACTATATAATTGTAGCTTACCAAGACTATCATTATTCTATAGGTGTTATCGAAAAAGAAGGCGGTTAGTTGTCTTGTAGCGGCTAAAAAAAATGTTCTTCATTGTCGTTGGGGCAGGTTATAATTAATTGATCGTATTATTACATTGTATTGGAGGATAATATGAAAAAATTCTTTATGCTGTGTGTGCTTAGTATCTCTATTTTTCTAGCTTGTGGCTTTACGGTTAAAGCTGATAGTAGACAATTTAGCTCAGCACGCGATAACGCTATTCTAATTGCAGACAACCTTGATGGCGTTAATATGTATTATTCATTGAATGGTTATGACAACAAAATCAAGTCGTACAGTCTACATAAAATGAAAATAACCACAAAAACAGGAGTTGAGTTGGGATATTGTATAGACTTTGATGCCGATAATGGATATATGATTGTGGGCGAAGATGCAATTTACGATGTCGCATTTAAAGGCTATTCTTTTTTTGATTTAGAAGTCAATGGAACCGTGGAGTATAATGTTTATGACGGTTTTTTACTTAGCGAATCCCTGTTGCGTGTTGAGATTCAAGGAGAAGAAATTAAAGTTTTGTCTGATGAGTCGGACATTATCGGGAACACTTCATATGAAAGTTCTATTGATTATTCGGTTTATAATGGTACCGTAGGTGGGGTGATTACTGATTTATATGATTATGCTACAGACAGGTATTCGGCAACATTTGATTACGCAATCAATATATCTTCATTTTCATATGGAAGTATGGAAGATTTATCCGTCTATTTCCTAAACGGTAATACCGAAGGAAACTGTGGATTGGTCGCGGCATATTATTATTTAAGTTGGGCTAGAAATAAGTACTATATGATGTTGATCCCTAGTAATAGCTACATGACGCTTTATGAGCCCGCTTATGAAGAAACGAGTTTATTTTATCAAAGACTTAGTATGGGTACATATGAAATAAGAAGTAATTTGGATGGTGATCCAAACACAAGTGCTACTGATTTTCGTCCTCTCTACTTTGCTACTAGAAAAGAAGGATTATCCGTTAATAATAATTCACCTGATAGTTGGGTTCTAACGGAAACAGAACTTATTGTTGAAAATATCGCTCATGATTATGGGTACGCTTTTATAAACATAGGAACCACAAATGTTGCTTTATCAACCCTAATTATGAATAAAATTAACGCAGGTTTGGCAGGTATGATGGCCGTAGCATTTCATCCTACATATGGGAATCACTTTGTATATGTTGAAGGATACGAAGTATATGAGAAAACTGAATTTATACCCCTGCTAAACATATACATTATTTACGAGTATGTTTTCTTACAAATTAGAGATGGATGGAACAATACATCCCGAAGATATTATGATATTAATGATTTTTTCCTAACGGGATATCAAACTCAGTTTGTAGGGTGTTAAAATGGACAATATTCGGTTTAAGAGGATCGTGTTCATATTTATTATTGTGATTATCGTTTCTGTTTTAGCCGCATGCGACTATAATACTCCAACTATTATTTATACAGATGACGAAAATGGATTGGCAGCATTTGAGAATGAGTATGAAATCCAATTGCTATCTACTGATTTTGCTGAAGATGGTTCCTGGATAGAATATCATTTCTCATTCGTACTCAAGAAAGAATACTCGAAGAAATTTTTAATTACGATAGATAATTTCAAACTAAGAGAAGGCGATGAATCATTCAATCTGAAAGATTCATTAGCTTCGGGTTATATCTCATCATATAGTGAAGTAATCACTATAAAACTTGATGATGTTGAACAAGATGAGATATACCAATACCTTGCAGTGAATGTATTATATTCACTTGATGTCAAAATTGCTATGGAACCATTAGAAACCTCGTGCCAAGTACTAAATACTATATGTGACGACTTAGCTTCATACGAAAATGGCATTCAGCTGTCTTTTGATGGACGGAGTATTTGGTTTGGCGACCTGGACTATTTAGCCTAATTAATATTTTGTACTAGGTATATGTATCGAAATGATTATCTTATCAAATAGAAAAAAACTGGAATGGTATGGTTACTATACTGTATTCAAAAACTTTATTTGCTTGATAAATAAGTGTATTGAAATGGGATTCCAATGGATGGTCTGCGATACCACTTTTATAGGTATCAACCGGTATGGTTCTTAATTAGCGGTTTATGAAACTATATGCATAGTAAAAAGAGGGGTTCGCTTCTTTTTCTAGGGGTGCTGTAAACTTCACTAGGGGTGTCGTAAAATAAACAAGGGTGCGTAATTGTATCAAAATAGGTAGTCTTACACATTTAGCAAGCATAGGTTTGATACAATTGTATCAGACCTTTTTTTTGCAGAAAGGGACATTTTCCCCTATCTGCCAAAATACTATGGCCCTACAGAGGTTCGATTCAGAGCTTTTATTGGGCGTTTTTTATCTGGTTTCAACCTTTTAACGATTACCTCTTTCTGATGATTTTCCTTATCTTCTAACTTGATCAAACACATGAAAACACTTAAAATCCACCAACTTTCACCAGTGGGATTTCAACCCCCACATCGAAAAGCATTCCTTTTCCTGTAAACCTAGTTAACTTCAAAGTGCAGTTTTTGTATCACTTAAAAAACTCAATGATTTGAATAACCATTTGGAAACGTACAAAATCGTTTATAATGTCTAAAAAGTCCGTTTCAAATGCCATTTTTTGATATTGATTGGCATGGCTTTCAATTGCGTAAATTAAGTGCTATTATTATTAAAAAGAACCGATTCAAAAGCAGAACAAGGGGCCAAAGTTCAAGAATGCCAAACCACTCATAAAAAACCATTTAAATCAAATATGACGGAATGACTGTAGGTGATTTAAAAATGAATATTGATACATCCGATCTGGTAAAAGTATACCTAGACAAATTGTCTTATTTTGCGTATAAGGAGTACAATCAAAACAAAGAGAAATCACTTATTATATTTGAACATATTATAGGAAATAATGAAGGGTTCATATATTCGGCCAAGAATGCCAGTGATTATTCAGTATATATTGTCGTAGAAAATGACAACGAAGCGTGTCTTAGCGAAATTATGCTCTATTTATGTGATTTGCTCAAAATAGTTGATGTAACCATTACACTTACGATTTTCAGTGAAAATATAAATATCCTCAAGTATTTGCACAATAGTGGATTTTACGACGTTTATTCGTCAGTTAGTATGATGCTGAAAAGAGAAGAATGGATCTATCAAAAAGATGAAATAGAACTAATTCCTTATCAGGTAGCACACAACACAGAATATCTAGATGTTTTAGGAGATGCGTTTTATCCAGTACGAGAAGCATTAGACTTAGTGCCCTATAATTGGTATCAAAACAATCAAAAGACCGCAACAGAAGGCTTTATGATGAGTTCTGAAAAGGGCTGTCTATTTGGCTACTTTGTTGAAAAAGAATTAGTTGGTGTTTTGGAGATTGTTGAGAATGAAATAGAGACAATTGCTGTAAAAGTACAACATCAAGGAAAAGGTGTTGGAACTATTCTTTTAAATACAGCTATCAATATGATTTTTAGAGAGGATTCAAATAAGGAGATATTTTTAAGTTTATTGGGAGGCAATCAAAAAGCTCTCCGATTGTATGAGAGACAAAACTTTCAGATTGTGGGGAAGCAAACCATTCTAAAAAAAATTTCCAATAAGTAATGAGATAGATAACCAGTGTATGCATTTAAGAGGAGCACTTCATACCATGCAAATTCTTGCCAAGAGAAGAATTGAAAGGTACTGTCAAGAATGTTGTGACAACTCCTCGTGATTTGGCAAAATGGATTATAGAGCTACAAAAATGCTTGATTGGAAAGAGTTCAAATTTATCTCAAACTACGGCAGAAATGATGTTTACTCCTGTTGTAAATGCAATGAGATAAATTAAGATGTGTTTAGGAATCTTGCAAGCAACACCATTGATTTATACCCATTCAGGGGGAAACGCCGGGTTTACTAGTCGTTATGTTATGACCAAAGAAGGATCAGGGATAGTTCTTATGGGGAATTGTAGCGCGGGGTCAGTTGTTACAGATTATTTGGTGCAAAAGTTCGCTAAAGAAAAAAACTTATTAGGATAAAGAAATGGGAATCAATCGAGATATCGATTTCAATAAGTGGAGGAGTAAATGAAAATGGATATTAAAGATAGTTTACGAGGGTTATATACTGTATGGTCTGAGATTAAGCATTATTATCCGTATCAAGAAAAATTAGAGAAAATCGATTGGGAGCATTTAGTGGATCGATTCGTTGAACCCGTTCTAAATGCTCAGACGATTCAAGATTATTATTTTGAATTGATGAAATTTATTGCATTTGTGAATGATGGGCACACGAATGTTATGCCTCCATGGAGATATATTGTTCCAGGATATTCAAAACCAGCGATTGAAGTAGATATTAGAGACAATCATTTTAGAATTATCCGTGTTGGTAATAATGAAGACGTACTGCTAAATGACATTCAAGTCGATGACCTCATTATTTCTGTTGATGATATCGAAGTGAATGAATATTTCAATCGCATCAATCAACTATATGCTCGAGGTTCAAAACAGGCAAACGACATAATCAATGCTTATTATCTATTAAGTGGACCAAAGGAAACAAATATAAAACTTGGAATCTTAAGAGACGGCCAAGAAAGAAGCGTCAGTTTAAAGCGAGATTGCACGAGTAATGGACAATTCTTTATGGATTCAATACTCGATGTGAATCCTTCCTATCAAATAAGTGTTTCTAATGGAGTTTTGAATGTTGTCATTAAGATGTTGGTACTGTCAAGAATGTTGTGTAAATGGATTGACATAAAGAATTGGAATCACTGTGTACTTTGATCCTTTGTCATTCAATTGCCTTGTACTATTACTTCCTTGTACTTTCGTTCCATGATTTGGTTCAGTTCGGGGAGAACTGAACCAAATCCGCGGTGGGTCTTCTCCCCCATGCGGAAGTTGTAAGACTCAATCCGGGAGACGAGATACTTGTCCATCGATTCTTCGGAGGGAAACTGAATCTTCGCCTTGAGATCCCGTTTGAGATGCTTATTGAAATTCTCAATCAGGTTCGTCGAATAAAGCGAGGAACGGATGTCCGCAGGAAAGTCGTAGAAAGTCAGAAGATAACGATTCTCGAGAATCGACGCGATGATTTTGGGATAGATCGGATTCCATTTCGTGACGAAGGCATCCAAGACGGACACGGCCGCAGCAGCCGAATCCTGCTTGTGGATCTGTTTGAAATCACCGAGGATTTCCGCCCGGTCTCTCACGCGAACGTGGCAGGCGATATTCCGCATGACGTGGACATGGCAGCGTTGGAGACCGGCTTGGGGATAGAAGCGCAGGATCGTTTCTTCGATGCCCTTGAGACCATCCGTTACAAAGAGCAAGGGTCGCTCCACGCCTCTTGACTGGATATCCGATAGCAAACTTTCCCACACGCTTGCGGACTCGTTGGGAGCGACGGCATAGCCGAGCAGTTCTTTCGTGCCTTCCATCGTGATTCCGAGAACGATGTGGATCGCTTCCTTCTGGACCGTGTCCCGCCGCAGCGGGACGTAGGTCGCGTCCAGGTAGATGACCGCATACTCGTTGGAAAGCGATCGCTTTCGGAACGCCTCGACATTCACAGCGACGAGATCCGTGATATTCGAAATGGTTCCGCGACTGTATTTCTTCGCATAGAGCAGTTCGACGATCTCGGAAATCTCCATATTCGTCAAGCCGCTCTGAAACAACTTCAGAATGAGATCTTCGGTACCGGTATCGCGTCGTCCGTACTTGGGGACGACCGGGGATTCGAATTCGCCGTTCCGATCTCTCGGGATGACCAGGTTCAGTTCGCCATGGACAGTATTCATCTTGCGTTCGTAATAGCCGTTCCGGCTGTTTCCGGAGTTGAACCCGCTTCGATCATACTTCTCGTAGTTCAGAAATCCGGTCAATTCGAGCTTGAGAAGCTCGTTTACGGCATTCTCGAGCTCGAAGCGAAACAGTTCTTGGATGGATTCTTCCATTTTCTCGCCATTTGCGAGACAACGGATTAATTTCGTGGTAAAATCATGCATGGGAAATCCTCCTGTGTATGGTGAGTCGGCAAACCTATTATACACAAAGGATTTCTCTTTTTTATGCCAAGACGGCGTCGCCGATCAAAAATTCATTTACACAAGATATTGTACAGTCTC
>Ga0209417_1003263_pt1 | contig 22193 bp, 27 predicted proteins | sample RifGroF2_FD_184002 | JGI IMG/M metagenome (GOLD analysis project Ga0209417, IMG submission 184002) | Groundwater microbial communities from Rifle, Colorado, USA - Groundwater F2 (SPAdes) (version 2) | ecosystem: Environmental > Aquatic > Deep subsurface > Groundwater | place: Rifle, Colorado... | reverse complement strand
GGATTTTTTAAATAAAAATATAAAAAATGTATTTAATTTTAACAACATAAATTAAAAATTATGTGACGGATTTTTTAAATAAAAATATAAAAAATGTATTTAATTTTAACAACATTAATTAAAAATTATGTAACGGATTTTTTTAAATAAAAACATGAAAAATATATTTAATTTTAACAACATAAATTAAAAATAAAAACATTTTTAATTTATAAAATTAATAATTCATGGTAAAAATTTTTTACCATTATATTATAAATGATAAATAAAAATGTATTTTTAAATCCATCATTTTATGCACATGTAACGAATGCATTAATAATATTAATAACATTAATTATATTGATCAAAAATTACAATTTATTTAAAAATATAAATGTTGAATATATATTAATCCTTTTGCTCTTATTATCAATTGCATTTGGGATTCATGGAATATCACATTTAGGATTAGAAAAAATTTATGGATATAATCCATTATATTTCTTTTTGTATGATGACAACTTGATTAAAAATTAAGTTTTTTCGCTTTAATGTACGATATGCAAAATATAAAACATCAAAGATGTTTCATATTTGCGTACAATAAAGTTTTAATTTAGTGAACAAAAACCAATAGATTTTTATTTTAATCTTTTTATTAAAGCACTAATATTTTTATTATTAGTATTTGCATTAGAAATATCTAAGGTTTTTATTATGTCGTAACATCTTTTAATGGTGCATTGCACCATTAAAAGATCTTAGACTTAATAATTTTGCGTCGCAAAATTATTAAGCGTAACATAATAAATCATTTGTCATATCGTTAAAAATCTTGAATTTTGTTCCCAATAAATTTTCTAAATCGAACAAATTATTATACAATATCATATTATCATTTTTTTCATTTAATATATAAAATTGCAATAACTCATTAAATTTTTTGTCAAATACGGGAATTTTGTTGTTATTATTCCAATTTTTAATTATATTTAATGGAACAATGGATAATAATAATTTCAAATAAATTATGTTAATCTCTTTGATATTAAATTTTAGTATATTTTTAATTCTAAAAGAAATATTTTTAATAAATAAAGAAATATTTTCAAATATCCAATTATAATCATCTAAATTATTATATAGTATTTCAATATCGTAAGTTTTATTTTCTATAATATTATAACAATTATGTTTGATAATAAAATTTTTATCATATACACCATTGCATCTAAATAATTCATATATAATATTTGTTTTTTTATTAATTTCATCACAATTTACCAATAAATATTCTAACACAAAACAATAATTATCAAAATCTAAACATTTATTTTTTAATATAATTTCATATAAATTATTATTAATAAAATAATCATTCGTTGCTTGGGACCATACTAATAATGAAGGTATTATTATGTTTAAATTTTGGCTCTTTTCATTTACTAAAGTATTAATTTGTTTAATTAATAATGTTTCTAATAATTTGTTTTTTGTCGAATTAAATTCCATCTTATATTTGTTAAATATGTAGACAAATTTATTTAAGTCATTTATTACTTCATTATTTTTAAATAATAATGAAAATATAAATATTAAATAATTATTAATATATGTTTCCCTATTATATTTATTAATAAAACTTAATAATTTATTTGAATAATCACAATAAAACAAAATAGTTTCATTGTCAATATCGGATTTGAATATTAGTTTTTGTGATTTAATATCATCACCTTTAATATTCAAATCGTGGAGCAAATCAATTATATTTTCGTCATTATATATCCAAGTTTTTTTTTCAAATAGTGTTGAAATTAAAAAATTGGCGCTTGAAAATTTAAAAATATATTTGTACCCAATTAATGTTTTATAATTTTCTATAATATTATCAAAAATAGTATTTTCATTATTAATAATAACAACAACTAACATTACACAATTCCCATTATAAAAATTTTTATTAATTAATTTTTTAATATTATTAAATAATTCTTTTTCCCTTATATCGTTTAAAATATTTTGCTCATTTGTTAAAAATAACACAATATCTATATAATTTATTATTTCATTAATAGAATTTAGATATACATCATACAATTCATTATTTGTATGCTCAAAATACGGAAAATCAACAATCACTATATTCGTTAATTTGTTATACGTCGTAATTATTTTATTAGGATTTTTTCGCGAAACAATAAAATCCCCATGAATTGCATTTATAAATAATTCTTTGTTTGTTTCTTTTTCTGCCAATAATAAAATAGTTTTTTTTAGTCATTTTTTAATATTTATATTACTATTCATTTTTTTATATATAAAATGCTTTATATTTTTTAATATTAATTTGTTCAAAAATAATTTCATTATACCAATTATCGATATTTAATGTGAAAGGTGTATAATTTATCAATTTGTATACTTTTAATATTAATGATGTGAATCTTCTACATGATAAATTAACCAATTTGCGAAGAAAAATATTATTAATTGATTCATGACTATAAGACATTGCTATGCTAAATGATGCAACAATTAAAATCAATAAATTAGATGTATGTCCATGTTGTAAATTATGTTTTAAAGAATCAAAAATAAATCTATCATGAAAAATTTTTTTAAGTATCATATATGATATAACCAAATCGGATGTTAAAATATTATATATATTATTTATATTTGTAATAATATATATAATATCATCAAATAATATAACATAATTTTCATAAAAAATATTTTCATCTTTTAAATTATTTTCAATAGCATAGATATAAGAAATAATAAAATCATATAGTTCTGTTCTTGTTTTGTATTTTTTAATATACACACCGTCACCATTACCATTCATTGAATTATATATAGGTTATTTATTTTATAATAATAATTTCAATTTTTATAAATTGTTAAAATTTTAAATGGAAAAACGAATAATTATATTTAATTTTTTAATTAGAATAAAAATTGAAAAATTAAATATTTGGTAATTATAAATATGGCAAAAATGGATAAAGAAACAGAATATAATATCCTTTTATTTAATATTAAAAATAATAATAAAGGATTCGTAGATATTGACAAAATTCATAAAATTAATAAAAATTTAAATGAATTTGTTTACGGAATTGATTTTTATGATATTAATTTAATTGATGACGACGAATTATATTTATTAACATTATATTTAATGCAAGGAGAATTAAATAAAGTGAAATATATTTTGGATTCATATAATTTTGATAAACGAAAAAAAATATTAAATATGAAAACATGCAATAATAATGGAACATTACTTCATGATTTATTATTTTTTAATAATTGTGAGGAAACAATAGAATTATATAAATATATGCTTGATAATGGAGCAATTTGTTGTAAAAATAATTTAAATCAATATCCATATGAACAAAATAGGAATTGGGATTTGGATGATAATATTTATTTGTTGAGAGATATAAAAGAATTTGAAGATTTATATAAAAAAATTAAAAATTGTTTTCATCCAAATAATTTACCATTTTTTTATATAAGTATTGTTATTTAGAAAATTATATATTTGCTATTTCACGATTTAAATTGAACATTCCTATTTGTAAATAATTGTGTAAAATATCATTATCAATGACAAAAGTTTTATTAATTATTTTATTTTTTTTATTACTAAAAATATTAGTTATTTTATTGTCGTTAAAATTTTTATAATAATTAGAATATATTATTATTAAACAAATAACAAATAGCAAAATTATAAATTTATATGATACCATGTTTTTATTTAATAATATAATATATTATCCAATAAATTTGAATTTCAATTTTTTATTATGATGTATAAAATGGAAAGATATTTCAATTATATTAAAAATTTGATTTTATTAGAATTATATTTTAATATATTGTAACATAAATAAAATATTAAAAAAATTGAATTTTAAATTATATATTAAATATATATTTAAATTAATTATATTAACAATGGAAATACAACATTATATATTCAATGTTGACGATAATATTGGATTATATATGTCAAATGAAAAAAAATATGGAGGTTGTTGTGGATTTTGCCGATATGATGAAGAAAATTATGAAGAAGAAGAAGAAAAAATGCATCAACAAGAATTTATAGAAAATGGATATAAATTTGCTCAATTATATGATTTAAAAAATAATAGTATTTTATGTTGTCATCAATTTCATACAAAATGTTTATATGATATGTTAGAAATAAATAAAGAAATAAAATGTCCATTATGTCAAAAATTGCTCGACATATTAGAATTTAAAAATGAATTATATGGAAAACATGATAGAATTATTATGACAGAATTTGAGCGTGGACATAAAATAGGAAATAAATTTGTCGGAAAATATCAATGTTTATATTATGGATTTCCTACATCAAATAAACGTTATAGAGATTTTGTAAAAAATATTTCCGAACAATTTAATGGTTATGCATCAAAATTAAGTAGTGATGATACGAAATTTTTAATTGAAGAAAAATTAAACAAAAAATTTATTATCAATAAATCTTATACTAATGAAAGATTTTTTCCTTTTACAGAGGAACTTAATTTTGACAATATATATTTATATGATAATATATTAGAATGTACATTTAATAATGATGGGTTATTGGACGGGGAAGTTATAATCAAAAACTATAATAATATATCAAATTTAACATTTAATAAAGGAAATTTAGAACGCGCAACAATATGTTCGTTTCCATATTTATGCAATTTACCACAACAATTTAATAAAATAGTAGAGACATTGTGTATGGTGCAATTAATAACATCATATGATTTTAACATGGAAATTGGGATATCAAGTTTTATGATGAATGATAATTGTAAAATAGATATACATTTTGATATAGATTTATGTTTTAATGAACCAAATCATGACAAAATTATTATAAGTGACATTGGAAGAAATAATAAATATTTGTGTAACTATAAACAATTTAATATTGAAAAATTTTATAAAGGCGATTACGGATATAACTATATATTAAATAAAAATACACATATTATCGAATGCTATAATCATGATGAAAAAATAGTAGATGTATATTGTGGATATTATAAATTTGACGATTTTGTGTGTCCAAAATCAGCATATTTTTATAATATTAATAAATATATATCATCATTTATATATTCATATGTATTGATTTTGCATTATATCATAATTGGTATTAATTTTTTGGGTAAAAAATCAGAAAAATATTTTGAAAAAATGCCATTATTTTTGATATTCACAATTCTAAGTAAAATAATGTTTATATTTTTCAAAAATGAAAGTAAATTTTTATTAATAATGGCAAAATATACATTTGTTTTTCTTATATATCTCTCTAAAATAATAAGAATAGATATATTAGAAAAAAAATTCACAAATTTTTTGATAATATGTGATTGCATGTTTATCTTTTTATTAAATTTTAATAATATATATTTATATTTATATATATGTTATTTTGGAGCAAAAAATATATGTGTCATGTCTGCACACCATTATGGTTATAAAAAATTATATTATTATTTACTTTTATTATAAAATTTATTCATCTAAAATTTTTTTCATTTCATTTATTTCTTGTTGTTGAGATTTGAAAATAGTATTTGCTAATTTTATAATTCGTGGGTTATTTGTTTTTTGTAAAATTTTATCAGACATTAGCATAGCCATTGAATGATGTGTTATCATATTACTTAAATATTGTCTATCATTTACAAATGTTTGTGTTCTAATTAATATTATAGTTATCGTAACTCCAATTATTGATATAATTAATATTTTTAAATCTTTAAAATTCATTAGTACTATCATCCAAAACGTCATTAATAAAACCATATATACGTCATTTATAGTTAATGAAACATGATTTAATTTATATGCCCACACATTCATTGTACTAAGAAATCCTCCCGCGAGAGAAGCCAATATAGATTGTAATCTTATCATATAAATTACATAGTAAAAAAATTTTATTAAAATTTAAGATTTTTTATTGTTCATTAAATGATAAAAAATTGAAATTATTGTCTTTTAAATATAGATTTGTGTAATTCTCCAAGTTCATATTTTCGATTAGAATGTGTGATTGTGCAAATTTACTAATTTTTTTTGTTTTATTTATATTTAATTTTATCATATAAATTTATAGTATAAAAATTTATATTTAAATTATACAAAGGCAATACGTTGCCAAATTAAATATTACTTTAGTAATATAAAAATATATATTAATATACTATACACAAAAAAAATTGATTTCTAAAAAGAAAGAAATATATAAATTTATAATTAATAAAAAATGGCAGAATATTATATTACGTATAAAGATATCATTATTGAGCATAGAAATCATATTTCGAATAATATTAATATCACGGAAAAAAAATTAAATGCACTTTTCAATAAATTAGATGATAATGATTATATACAAATAAGAAAAAATTTGTCAAAATGTCAAAAAATTGAAAAAGAAGGAAGTAGAGTATTATTAAAAGAAAATATTAAGGAATATATTAAATATTTATGTGAATGTAAATGTGTAATATGTTGTGCAAGTATAAGGATATTCTTTAAACCATTAATAAATTTTTTAGAAAAAAAAATCGGACATCCTATAAAAATTATAAATTATGACCCACATATACAAAACATAAAGGAAAAATTTTTTAAAAAATGTTATGAAATAAATTGCGGAAATAGATATTATATCAATTTAAAAATTGATAATATATTAAATAGGAATGGTTTCAATGATAGGTATTTTATATTATATGAACATAATGACTTGACATTAAACAATATTAAAAATATATGCACAATAAATAAAAAAAATATTAAAGATTTATTAGAAGGAACATATTTTGATAAAATTTTAATATCAAAAATGGATAATTTTAAAAATAAAATTAATTTAATAGAAAATAAAATAGTTTTTTTCGAAAAAAAAAATGAAGAAATAAAAAAAAATTTAAATGGAGAAAATATAATATTACATGAAAAAATACAATCATTAGAATTTCGTCACGAAGAATTAAAAAAGCAAATAAATGAATTAAAATCATTAGAACAAATATTATTGGCGAATAATTATTTAGAAAAAATAAAAATGGAAATAGAACAATATAAATCTATAGACAATGAAGTAAATAAAAACGATGAAAATATTAATAAATTATGTGCTATTAAAAATAAATATGAAGAAAAAATTAAATTTATTAATATATTTTTAGATAATGGCGAAGATTATAATGAGTATTTAATTTAAATTACATTTAAATTTAGTGTATTAATATCACATTTAAATATAAAAAAATTGAAATTTTAATTTATTGAATATTCCATTACTTATTGTTTTTACTAAATAAAATATGTCACTAAACGCATATCGTTTGATTAAAGAAGTGAATAAAGAATTTGAAGAAGGGAAAAAAATAAAAGGATATAGGCAGTATTCATTGAGAAGAATTTTTGCTAATAAATATAGTTGGGCGGTTCCATGTATCCCAATCATCAGAATTATTGGCTGGTTTTTTGGTTCATCAAAAGTGATGGAGGTTGGTGCTGGCACCGGTTTGTGGACTTATTTGCTACATGAATTTTGCGGAACACGTATTATTGCAACAGATGTTCCATCACATTTTAATAATAATATGAATAATCATACCTTTTGTAAAATTTATCCCGATGGAACACCAAATCTTGTTTCTAGACTTAATCCGGATGGATTATTTTGTTGTTGGCCTCCGTATAGTAATTCGTTTGCTTATGATTGTTTAAAAAATTTTACGGGAAACAAATTTGTATATATTGGGGAAACAGATTATGGATGCACAGGAGATGACAAATTTCATCAACTTTTGAGGGATGAATGGGTTGGCAATCGTATCCCAATACCAATTGATTTGGTAAATGGTCTTGAGGAAGATATTAGAGAATATATTGGGATGGGTGACGTCATTTATGAAGATTATTGTATTAATATGCGCAGTTGGGATGACTTACATGATTATTTATTCCTTTATGTGAGAAAGAATCCTATTTTAAAACATCGTTCATATCGTGATGTTTTATTAGGAACGAATTAAATTTTAAAATTTTTTTTATTATGTAAATTAAAAATATTTATGGGTAAAATTTTTTTTTATACATTTTATATATTTAAATGGTGATTTTATATAATATTTGCTAAATAATGTACAATAAATATTAAAAATGACAAAGGCATTTTTAATATTTATTCTACTTTATTCGGAGTGAATAATAAAATTTTGCGAACTTAATTATATTTATTTGGTTAATAAATATAAATTTTAAATAATAAAATTTATAGCAAATTAATAAGGTTTGTATATTTACAAATAATAAAAAAAATTATAGTGGGATAACATATAATTCGACATGTTCAACCATTGATTCGGGAATTCCGACAAATTCTGACACAGGATAAAAATGCGGATACACATTTCCTCCAGGTTTGTTAGATTCAACAACAAGAGATAAATTTTGAACAATCCTGTCATTCAAAACCAAAATATATAAAATATTTTGATTATTAAACAATTCGGGAATCTTCCAGCATTGTTCATAGAAAAGAGTGTGTATAAAAGTTTCATCCTGTGAACCTATTGCAATACCTGTTTTGCAATAATTCTTATATTGTTCGGGAGTCAATACTTTGATGATGCGCTGTTTCTCCATTTCAATGTCAAATAGAACTTGCAAAATATTTAAAATTCAATTTTTTATTTTTGATAAAAAGAAAAATAATTATATTTTTAAAGTTTTTATAAAATAAAAATAGTTTCATGATCGACATTTTTATTTAATATATTAACAAATTCAATTTTTCCATTAATAAATACAATATAATATGTTCGCATTTTTTTTGCTATTTCCCTTATTTCATCTGCTATAAATTGTATTGACTCCATATCGTGATTTTCAAAACCATTAATAATAATATAATTATCGTCAATATTAAAATATTTTATTATATCCAAAGAATTAATAAAATTTTGTTTTATTATGCTTATTCTTTTTATGTTGCAAATTTCATCTTTTGATTCTCCATAATTTTCAAAATAAAATAATTCATTTTGATTACTATGTAAAGATATTAAGGCTAAATCAATTGGATTATCAATATACATAATTTTAATTTTATTTGTGTCATGATATAATTTTCCTAACCTATTATTATGTATAGTTATTATTTGATTAATAATTGGTGTTATTGGAATTAACATAAATTTACAAGTGTTATTATTTTTTGTTACTATTATTTCATCATTAATAATATCTAATTTAGTTGTTTCATCATTAATATAAATATAATTTCCATATGTATTTATTTCGGTTTCAAGTTCTTGTTTAATATTATTCAGTTCTATATCATCGTAGTTATAATTATATTTAGTTTCATTAGAAATAAAATATTTATTGTGTAAATATTTTGTTCGTAATGAAGAAATATATGATAAATCTCGTGGCACAAAATATCGCGTTCTCAAATTCATTAATCTATCCAATCCCAAAGAAGTACAACCATATTCTTCAATAATTTTTTGTTCAATATTATTGAACATTTGCATAATAAATTAGATTTGTTAATAAGTTGAAATTTCAATTTTTTATAATGCCTTTTCGAAGAAATGCATTATAAAAAATTAGTTCAAGATTAAATAATATGCATATTATGATTTATTTTTTTTTTGTGATTAAATATATTTTATTTTCTTTAACGGAAAAAATTATTTTATCGAATTGTTTATTTTCACGAGTATTTTGGTTAGTTTTATGTGCATTACCCATTTTTATATAATTAAATTTTATAGAAAATTAAAATTTCAATTTTTTAAAATATATTTATATAAATTATTTTGTGTATTAATATAAAATTTGTGTTCGTATTTATAATTGTTATATATTTTATTTAAATAATTTAAATATATTATTTTTGTATATTATTATATACAAGATTTTAATTCGTGATATAATATGATTTTTTATATAATGATTATGAGTACAATTTATGTAAGCAATATTTTTAATTCCAATATATTTATATAAAAAAAAATTGAAATTGTTAATATATATAAATATATGTAAAAATAAATGAAAATAACTTATGGCAATAAAATAAATACAATTATAAATGCTATAATAAAAGATCCGGTATCTCGTGTTAAAAAATAAAAATAAATTTATTGTATGTTTGGACAATTCGACAATTATTGTTGATGATTTTATTGATATAGAGGATGATAAAATAAAAATCAAAATTAAATTCAAATCGGCAATTAATATTATTACATGTGGTTCATGTAATCCGGAATTTATACAAATTGATAAAATAAAAATATTTGTAAATACCCATAATATTAAAAAACTTTTAAAAATTATCAATAAGATAAATAACGATGAAAATATTTTTGATGATAAAACGGATGATGAAACCGGACGCGATGCATATATTAAAGCAATAGAAGAATCTATTAATGAAATAAATGAACAAAAATTTAAATATAAAAAAAATGTTTATAATAACTTAATTTAAAACAATTAATCTTATTAGGGAGTTTTTTTAAATTAAGATTTTTTCACCTTAATAATATACAAATACATTAAATAATAGATAATAAATTATTATATATAAAGTTTATTAATATTATTACTGATTATATTTTGTTTTAATTTAACTAATACTTCGGGAACATTTAATCCATTTTGTTTATATTCGTAATAATAAGGAATTAATGAACTTACAAAAGTATCGTGTAATTCATTAATATGATTACCGAAATCATATTTATTTTTAAAATTAATAAATATACAATTTTCTAAAAAATCATTTGTCCAATTTTTGATAACATTAATATTTTTTACAAATAATATAAATTTTCTTCTTGTAAGAAAAAAATTATTAGATAAATTTGAAATTAAAATACATCCATTATTAATTTTATCAAATTGTGTATCGCATATTTTTGTGTTTTCATCAATTATGAGAGTAACTAATTTTTTGGGAAATACAAAATCGTTATCAATATTCTCGATATTAGAACGTATATTACTATAACTAGCAAAATTTGTGCCTATCATATGCATTAAAGAATAAATAGTTGTTGTATTTCCGTAAAAAATATGCACTAAATTATTTGTATTTGTGTTTCCTTCCAATGTGGATGCTAAAAATAATAATAAATATTTTTCTATTTCATTATTTTGTAAAAAATCAAAATAATTTTTTAAATTTGTTGCATTATTTGGATTATAAATACAATTAAATTTTTTTGTAATATAATCGTCGAATAAATAATTTCTAAATATGTTTTTTGTTAGATCAAAAACGCCATTTAAAAATGGAACTAAATACGTGTTTTTACTATTTAATTTATCACAAAAATACATATCATTTGTATAAGATAAAGACATTATTATATTTAATATTTTATTAATACTATCATTTGAAATATTTAATAAATATTTTATTTCTCTATTTTTAGGATAAATTTTAATTAATTTCATCATGTCATTATTAAATTTTTTGATAAATTTGTATTTAAACAATCCTTTTTCGTTAATAATCCAATTAGTTTTACTATAAATTGCAAAATATAAATCATTATCTTGTGAATAAACACCAATTTTATTTTTGAAATAATCGTAATATAATTTTGCTATCGTATAATTATTCTTAAATTGAATCATGATGTTCAATAAAACATGATTTAATTTAGTTTCTTTAATAAAATCACTATTTTCGGTAAATTGTATATCTTCCATATTTTATTGTTAATATATATATATATAATTGTATTTAATTTTCAATTTTTTTATTGGATGATGATATTTTTATTTCACAAAAAAAAGATGAATTTCGTTTTTTAATAAACTCATTGACAATTTTATATCATAAATATTAAAAAAATAAATTTTATGTTATTAAAAAAGTTTTAAATATATATATTTAATATATATGCCACACACAATAAAATGGTATAAACCTAATAGAATAATTAAAGTAAATGATAAAATGCAAAAAACGGAATATAGATTGACGGCGCGTTATGGAAAAGATTTTGATAAAGATTTCAAACCATATTATTCGCCGGCACAAATGTTAAAATTAGGAGTTTTTGAAGGAAAATATTTAAATGATTGTATAAATGAATTTCCTATTGAATGGTATATTAATGCGAAAAAAAGACTTTCATTAATTGCAAATCCTAAATTGAATTGTTTTGGTATAAAATCGAGATTATCATTACAAGAATGGAGAAAACGTGGGTGGATTCCAATTAAAGTTGATAAATATAAAGATATAGATATTCGTGGATGGTTCCAATGGTATTGTAGATATTATATTGGACGTCGATGTCCAACAGATCAAAAACAAATATCACGCTGGAAAAAATATATAAGACATAAAGCTCAAGTTGTCAAATCTATAAAAGAATTGTCACCATCAAAAAGACCAAAAACAAGAAATGAAATAAAAACTCATAGACCACGACAAAGACAATCATTATTACAATGGGCATATAATCCATGGTAAATAAATTAAGAAAATTTTTATAATTAATTTATTTGTTTTATATAGATATATTTTTATGTGATATAAAAATAATAAATTTCTTTTTAATATATTGTTATTGCGTAAAATCATTTCCAAAAATTATTTTTTCTTTTTCACCATCTAATCTTATATTAGATGCTAATTTATGTCCACCACCGCCATATTTTTCGGCAATAATAGCCAAATTTGGACTATGCCCCGCGATACCCCTTAATGCCAAATTTTGGGTTCGTTCGCCACGTATATTAGGAGGCGAATAATATTGTATTGTCGCAAATGCGATACTACTATTAATATTTATCCCCATTTTTGCTAAAATATGACCAAAATTAGATCTAATTTTATAACAATCACAATTTATATAAATAACTTTATATGTTAAACCTTCAATATAAAAATTTCGTATTATTACATCGCGAATATTTTCATCCATTTTTTTATTATATTCCCACATTATTCTTTTTCCTAATTTAATATAATGTAGAACAATTCTATTATAATTTTCGGGTAAAAAAGATTCAAATATATTGAAAATTACTTCTTCGGATTGTCTTGGATGAAGTAATTCAAATAAACGCGATATTAAAAATTCAATCGCCGTCCCAATATAAAGAGAATTTGGCGAACTATAATTCCATACATCTTTCTCCCCTATGTATTGTGATAATGTTCCATATATATTATAAAAATATCCATCTAAAGCATTCATATAAATTAATAATAATTGTGAAGCCGAATATTCATTTGAATGTATAAACACAAATTTATTTTGATAAGTTTCTTCGATTCGTTTTATTATAACATCGAAAAGGTCGTAATCATGATGATCTATTAATAAAACGAAATTTGATTCTTTAACTATTTGTTCAATATTTCCCGGTATAACGTCTACTATAATTACGTTCATATTATCAAAATTAACCGAGTCTATTATTCCCGAGGGTGGAATGCCATAACTATTATTATTTGCAATATTATATTTATCAATAATAAAATATTTAGATAATAAACCATCGGGGCATTTTCCATGGTATATTATCTTATTAAATTGTGGAGGTATTAAATCTGTTTTTAAATTGATATTGGTTAAAAAATTTTCAATATATCCACTATCGTATTTTTCTAGATTTCCATTAATATCAATATCATAAATATTGTTCCCCAAATTTATTTCATCATCATTTATTTCTTGGAAATTTAATGTTCCATCAATTATATCTTTGATTTCGTCAAATGTAATTGTGTCCAATATTGATCTCGTTTTATTGATTCTATTTTTAATAGGGACAAATGCGTAACCACTACCTTTCAATTGTTGTTTTTTTAAATTTAAAAATTTTTTTTTATATTTACAATATTTTTCAAAATAATTATTCATTATATTCATTGATGTAGAAAATATATATTGCATAATATGACTATTTAAATAAAAAAAAAATTGAAATCTAAAATATATGAAAATAAGACAAATATTAATAAAATAATATTATCAATGGATATCGTTGAAGAACTTCCTATCTCATATATGTCTGAAGAACTCCCCCCCCCATATATATCTGAAGAATATACATTAAAAGGAGAATCAGATATGTCTGAAGAATATACATTAAAAGGAGAACCACATATAGACATGCTTGTATTAATATCTGAAGATGGTAAAGAATATAAAATTCCAAAAAATATAGCCTCAAAATGCGAAATGATAAAAACTATGTTAGAAGTTAATAATGAACAGGATATTATTAATTTACCAAATATTGTTTCAGATATACTTGAAATTGTAATTGAACATATATTATATCATGATGAAAATGATAAAATATTAGACGAAAATAAAATAAAAGAATGGGATAATAATTTTATTAAAGAATTACATAATAGAAATATACAAATAACAGAAGAAAAAGAAAAAATACAGCCAGAACCAGAAGATTTTAAAAATTCACAAATGGACATCGAAAAAGAAAAAAAATTAACTTATGGTGAATTACTATTATCAAAAGAAACATCAATTGTTAAAAATAATAAAATAACAACATATTTAATTTTAGCATCTAATTATTTGGGATATAAACCATTATTAGAATTATCTATTAATACTATTAGAGACAAACTTGCTACATTAAGTGCGCATGATTTACGTATCGAATTTAATCTTCCGGATGATTTAACAGAAGAAGAGAAAAATCAAGTTGACGAAGAAATTCCATGGGAACGAAGATAATTTTTTTTATAATATAATTTGATTATTATTTTTATTTATAAATAGAACCAATAATTTTATAAATTAAATTGTAATATTTATATATTATTTTTAATAATTTTATTGTTAAAATAAAATGAATCTTATTTTAATTTTTGTATGGGATATACATATAAAAACAAAGTTAATTTTATAGCATCAAAATAACACGAATCATTTATGTTTTTGTGTTCATTAAATACATATACTAATTCAACAAATATATATGTCGGTGTACTATATTTTTTTTTTCGTATGTCACACCGAAATTCTAATTCATCTTCAAAATTTGTTTTAGTTTGGACACACATATTAAAATTATTTCTACGATCTAAAAATAAATCACACACATTAAATTTTACACAATAATTATTTTTTACAATAATTTCAAAATCTAATAATTTTTCCCGAATAAATTCAATAATTTCATCAGCATTTATATTATTAGTTAATGATACATTAAATCTTTGTTTTTCTATTATGTCAAAAATTTCTTGTCCCACTAAATAATTAAATTTTTCATCACAACTAAAATTTAATAAAATATATCGTTTTTCTAATCGATGAATAATATGTTTCACAGAACTTCCACAACCATTTTTTTCTTTAATTATTGGCTTTGTTGTACAAGTGCCTATTTATTAATATTATTAAATATAAATTTCAATTTTTTATAGATAATAAATAATATTATATTAATCAATATAATATAAATTTTAATTTTTTATAGATAATAAATAATATTATATTAATCAATATAATATAAATTTTAATTTTTTATAGATAATAAATAATATTATTTATTCGATTTTTATTTTATATAATATATTAATGGAAAATATAGACATTAATATTATCGAATATTATTGTGAAAAAATTAAAAAAAAATGCAAATCGATGATTAAAAAAAATAAAGTGAAATTTATATTTAAATTAAATATATTTACTATCAATACAAATGAATTAATAATTGCATTAAAGAAACACGATTTTTATATAAAAAATTTATATATGAACCCAATAGAATTAGAATCATGTTGTTGCGGTATTATATATCCCGCAATTGAAATTTCTTTTTTTAATGAAAAAATATTAAATGAATATTTATAAAAATTGAAATTTAAATTGTATGAAAATCACAATTTTTATAAATTTAAAATGCATGGAAAATTGTGGTTAATACATAGCAACATTCATTTCAACAAATTGTTGGAAACTACAAGTAATATATTAAATATAGTTAATATATCATCAAATAAACAAAAATTAATAACTGGTGCGGGAACAAAAGCACAATCCATAAATAATGAAAAATATGAATTGGTAATAAAATAAATTTTTTATAAAGTGCGAACTTTGTTAGCACTTTATAAAAAATTGAAATTTCGCTATTAAATAAATAATTGCATTACAATTATTTATTTAATAGCTTAATTAGAATTTTTTATAATATCTTTTCGAAGAAAAGATATTATAAAAAAATGAAATTTCAAATGTAAGAGGAATATATTAATCAATAAAAATCTAAATGGAAAGTTGTACTTTGAACCCACCAATTGAATATGATAAATACGGAAGAGTAATAGATTCAGCAAATGACACATATCCGAGAAATGCGATTATTAAAAATTTTCCATCAATTAAATTTAATGGAAGTATGAGATTAATTGGCGCTTTATGGTATTTGAAAATTAATAGGATTGATGAATTATTAGATATGTATAAAGATTTAGCACAAGATTTAAAATTTCATGATTTAATTAAAATAAAAAGAAATATCGATAGGGTTGATTTTTTTGTTACAGACGAGTGTCAACAAAATATATTTCATAAATTATTTTCAAAAAATACAGGTGCAAATTTATGTTACAACCAAAATAAAGAATTATATGAAAAAATAATTTGGTTATTAATTAAAAAATTACCTAAATTTGCGGTTGAAACAATGTTTAAACAAAAATCATGTTTTGGAAGAACACCATTAGAAGAAGCATTAAATAGTAAATTATATTATTTACAAAATAATATTATTAATTATTTTCATGAAAATAAAATTTTTATTGGAAATTAAATTATTTATATTGTATTTGTGTATTCGGAAAGAAAATTTACACAACAATAAAGTGCTTCTTTACAAAAAATTTGTTTTGTATTATATTTATATAATATTTCCATAATTTTTTTTTTAATATAGTTATCAATTATACATTTATTTATATTTGGTATATAATCATTAAATAAAAATAATATACTATTTATAATATCTATAACTCGAATTTTTTTTCTATACTGGAATGCATTAATATTAGAAACAACGCGAATCATTGCTTCTAAATTATTTTCGTTTTGCATAAATTTATTTTTTTTATTTTTAAATTCTTCTATATTATTATATTTTTCATCATTATAATCTTTCACGATACCATATAAATATATAATAGCACCTTTAGTTAATCTATCAATATTAAAACACTTTTTTATTATATTTTTAAATTCTTTTTTTATTTTATTTATACATTTCATATTATTTTTAAAAGTGTTTAAATCTTCATTTTTTAAAATATCACCAATCATTTTAATAAGCATATCGTGACCCGAATTACAATAATATTTTGACATTTGTGGTGATAATATACGGATAGCACATTGCATTGTTCTTGAATCAAATGTTGATCTATTTTTCAATAAAAGTAATTCTTTTCCTATCTTAGCAATTTCAAAAAGTGTAAATCCTATTGTATCATGATTTATATTGTACATTTAATTATCCATCATATAATTAAATTCAATAATAATTTCAATTTTAAAGTAAGATTATAAAAAAAATTGAAAATTAAAATTATTGAATATTGGAATTAATAATATAACAAAATTATATAACATGGATATATATAGATTTAAATGTTTAACACATGAAGAAATTATGCATGAATATTTGCATAATTTTTCTTTTGATTATGAAATACCACATGAAGAAATGGTTAATTTATTCGAAAATGAAATAATATTTATTAGTGGTGCCGGTGGAACAATTGGAAAACATATTGTCGACAAAATAATTTTGTCTAGAATTAATTTTAAACAATTAATATTACATGATTTTAATGAAAATTCATTGTATATAATTAAATCAACATACGATAATTATTATAAAAATATTATTTATTGTCTTGGAAATTTATGTGATTCTAGTGATCTTATAAATATATTTATGACATATCGTCCAACTATTGTATTACATATTGCTGCATATAAAAGTGTCGTCATGGGTGCTAATTCACCTATTAGTTTCATTAATAATAATGTATCAAGTACAATAAATATTATTAATGCTTTTAATAACATAGAAGAGTCAAAAATTTTTATGGCAACATCAACAGACAAAGCAACTAATAAAATATTAGATTATTCGCAATCTAAATCACAAGTAGAACAAATTATTATGGCGAATAGAGTTTCAAATAAAAGATATTCTATCATTAGATTTTGTAATATATTAGATACCAATGGTTCATTTGCGATAGAAGATTTCAAAAGAAAATTAATTAACAATGAAAATATATATATGCATTATATTTTACCGAATGAAATTAATAATAATGATAATAATAACGATATACATGAACAATTGCCAGATGGTGCTTTAATACCCGAAAGATATTTTGTTACTAAAAATACTGGCGTTTCATTGGCATTGCATGTTGCTTATTTAGCAACAAATGATGTTCCAATATATAGTATTGATAAAAATAAAATAAAAACAATACCAATGATCGATATATTAAATAATATGGCAAAAATATATCATGATGATTATGAAGGATGGAAAAATAACCATTTGAAATATATTCAAGCATTAAAAGGTGTAAAATATATTGAACATTTACCAACTATTGCTACAGGAATACCTTTGAATGATAATTCTAATCTTATTGAAATAAATTATAATAAATAATTTTTTTATTTTTAAAAATTGAAATTTAAAATATATGAATTAATAACATATAATTAAAATGGATAAAGCATACATTAGTTATAAATTTTATGAAAATGATAAAAATGGGTATGCATTTTTAAATATTACGCCAACGCAATATACTGGTATTTTAATGCATGATATAATGAAAAAAATCAAAAATAAAGAATTTGAAAAAATTTTATATAAATTTAAAAAATTATTCCAAAATAATGAATTAACTGAATATAAAATATTTAAATTATGTGGTAAAATTCGTAAATTAGTAACATTTTATCTAGATTATAATTTAAATAAAACAGAAATAAGTGAAGATAGTTTAACGATATGGAAAACCGATCCCAACTTAATTTTTAATAGCGAAATAAATGAACGGAATGATAACTATATATATATTAATCCAATTAAAAATACAAATGTCCAAAATGTGTATTTTTATATAAATGTGCATTTAATTAAAAAAGAAAATAATACAAATAATATTGTAATAATAAATAGAACAATAAATAAAATTAAATAATTTGTTAATTTAAAAGTGATTAATTTATAGCATCAATAATATTTTTATTAAAATTATTAACATTTATTTATATTTATCTATATATATTCTAAACATTTCAACATCATTTAATGAATTATCATCATATTGGCAATCAACATCTTTTGGTTTTTCTTTTAAATTTCTATTTGGTTCAAATTTACAACAAATATAATCATATCCTAATCTCCAAGTAGTAATATCAAAAAACCAACAATCGAAACCAATATTACAAAAAACTTGAGCAATTTTTACCAAATCGAAAATATTACCATCGCTCCACGATTCAAGACCAAAAACGTCTGCTAAATTTATTTCATCTTCCGATGTTTTTGTGTGATACTCTAGATCCCAACATTCCATAGTTCCATCAGTCCCATCAAATCCCGATAAACTATCGCAACTTATGTCATCATGTTTACCGTCTATTTTATGTAAAGGATTTTTGTATTGATTAAAATTATGTTTTTCAAACAAATATTTGGATGTTTTAATAACATCCTCTTTTAATTTTACATCAAAATTTTCTATTTCTTTGTTTATTAAAAAATTAAATTTATTTATTGCATCATCTATTTTTTTATTGTGCAATATTAATTTAAGAATAATATTTTTCTTATATTCCTCGATGAAATCTGATAAATTTATTTGTCCAAATGATTTAATAGTATTAATAATTTCTGTCGGTATTTTTATTTTATTTGTATCTATTTTATTTATATCTTTTTTTTCTTCGAATAACAAATTAATTTCTTTATTCGTTAATTGCATACAAATATTTACAATTATATGTTTATATAATTTAATGGAATTTTTAATTTAAAAATAATACATAGTTACAAATTATTTATATGCAATAATGGTTCAAAAAAAAATTGAATTTTAAATATAATATTAATTAAAATAATAATAAATGGATTTTAATAAATTATTCAATATTATATTTTGGGATTTAAATGTTTATTATTTACAACCAAATATATTATTAAATTTAAAAGAAATTAAAAAAACATGTACAAAATGGAAAATATATTGGTATTATGATAAAATTATTAGATTAAATTTAAATTATAGTGATGTCAAATATAGAAATTTAGATATTAATTATTTTTTAGCAAATTTATTGGAACTTAAATATTTAGATATTAGTGAAAGTTGTGGTGGTATAGATTACACATATATTAATAATAATTTATTATATTTAAAATGTGAATACGTACCTATGACATTAATACCATCTTTTTTTGTTAGATTAGAAAGATTAAATTGTTCATATTCTCCTATTATTAGATATATACCAAATATAAAGACATTAAAAATATTAGAATGTAAAAATATGATGTGGCTTAAAACAATTCCATGCTTGCCAAATTTAGAAAAATTAGATTGTTCATATAATACATTATTAAATGAAATTCCCGAAATTGATACATTAAAAAATTTAAAATGTAACAATTGCGAAAAAATTAAAAAAATACCAAAACTTAAAAATCTAGAAAAGTTAAATTGTAGTCATTGTAAAAATTTAATAAAAATTCCTGAAATTGAAACATTAAAAAAATTGACATGTAATAATTGTAAAAAAATTACAAAAATTAAAAAACTTAAAAATATAGAAGAATTAAATTGTGAAAAATGTAAAAATTTAATAAAAATTCACGAAATTGAAACAATAAAGAAATTATATTGTGGACATACAAAAATTAGTGGAATCCAATGTTCATTAAATTGTTTGGAAGAATTAGATTGTTTTTCTTGTTATAATTTAATAAAAATTCCTAAAATTAAAACTTTAAAGAAATTGAATTGTTGTGACACAAATATCATTGAAATCCCAGAAATATTAAATTGTTTGGAAGAATTAAATTGTGTGGGATGTAAAAATATAATAAAAATTCCAGAAATTAAATCATTAATGAAATTAAATTGTGTATATACAAATATTAGTGAAATTCCAGAAACATTAAATTGTTTGGAAGAATTAGATTGTTCATGTTGTTCTAAATTAATAAAAATTCCTGAAATTATAACATTAAAAAAAATAAATTGTGCAATTACAAATATTAGTGAAATTCCAGAAACATTAAATTGTTTGGAAGTATTAGATTGTTGTAAATGTAAAAATTTAAAAAAAATTCCTGAAATTAAATCATTAAAGGTGTTATATTGTCCTGATACAAAAATTAGTGAAATTTCAGAAACATTAAATTGTTTGGAAGTATTAGATTGTTGTAAATGTAAAAATTTAATAAAAATTCCTGAAATTAAATCATTAAAGATGTTATATTGTGCTTTTACAAATATTAGTGAAATCCCAGAAATATTAGATTGTTTAGAAAAATTATTATGTGATTCTTGCCACAATTTAACAAAAATACCAAATATAAAAACATTGAGGGAAATATTTTGTAGAAATACAAATATTGAAATATCCGAATTATTATTATCAAATATCATATGTGTCAATTAATAAACTTAATAATTTATTTTATCATTAAATATAACTTAAAGTAAATACATTTTATAGAACTATTTGACCATTATATATTGGAATTATACGTTTATTATTTACAATCAAATATTTTACAAAATTTGAGCAGATTTTCAAAAAATAAAAATATTTAAATTGATATGATGAATTATAATGCCCTTTTGATGTATTAAAAATTATTCTACACTATAAACTTTTTTTGATTTTACACCTTTTTACATTTAAAACGCCGATTAATTATATTAGAACGTTAAATGAATAAAAAGAATGTAAAAATTTGATTATATCACATCGTTTAATGTGAATGAAGTTTTATTTCTTTATTTTCTCTACAATATTCTTTAGGTCTTCCCTTTC
>Ga0209417_1003262_pt1 | contig 22201 bp, 20 predicted proteins | sample RifGroF2_FD_184002 | JGI IMG/M metagenome (GOLD analysis project Ga0209417, IMG submission 184002) | Groundwater microbial communities from Rifle, Colorado, USA - Groundwater F2 (SPAdes) (version 2) | ecosystem: Environmental > Aquatic > Deep subsurface > Groundwater | place: Rifle, Colorado... | reverse complement strand
TTACGCGGTAACAGATATGGTATTTGAGAAGAAAAGCAAAGACGACGTGATTCGCATGGACGGAGTAGTCAAAGAGACTCTTCCGAATGCGATGTTCCGAGTTGAGATAGAGGGTGGGCATATAGTATTGGGGCATGTTTCGGGAAAGATGCGTATGAATTATATTCGCATTTTGCCTGGTGACAAAGTTGCCCTAGAGCTTTCTCCTTATGACTTGACGCGTGGACGTATTGTTTTACGTTATAAGAAGTATTGAGATAGCAATGTTATGGGTCCGATGAACGGGTGAAGGTTATATTATGAAAGTAAGAACATCGGTAAAGAAAATATGTCGCAATTGTACAATTGTACGGCGTAATGGAATTGTCCGCATTTTATGCAAGGCAAATCCACGGCATAAGCAACGGCAGGGCTAAGATATATAAAGACTATTGGATCTTAAGAAACGGACCAAAAGGACGATATGGCAAGAATACAAGGTGTTGACCTTCCTAATGACAAGCGCATAGAGTACGCGCTTCCTTATGTTTTTGGCATAGGGTTAGTGACGGCTCAGCGCATTTTAAGCAAACTCAAGATAGATTTCTCAAAACGCGTCAGGGAACTGAGCGAAGGCGAGGTCACTTCTATCGCACGTGAAGTTGCTGAAAATTATGTTACTGAAGGTGATCTTCGTAAAGAAATTCGTGAGAACATCAAGCGGCTACAAGATTCGGGAACGTATCGAGGGCTTCGGCATAAGCGTGGGCTTCCTGTTCGTGGACAACGAACAAAGACAAATGCGCGTACCCGAAAAGGCCCTCGTGGTGCAGCGGTCGCATTGAAGCGTAAGGTAACTAAGAAGTAATCTGAGATAAGGACGTCATGGCATGGCCTACGTTAAAAAATCAAAAAAATCGCGGCGTCTTGTTGAGACAGCGATTGTACATATAAAGTCGAGCTTTAACAACACGCTTGCTTCTGTAACAACGCTTGAAGGCGATGTATTGTTGCGGTGCAGTGCGGGTCGGCTTAGTTTTAAGGGGTCTCGTAAGGGAACTCCGTTTGCTGGCTCTCAAATTGGTGCGCATCTTGCAAAAGAAATGACGCCATTTGGGGTTAAGACGGTTGAGGTTAATTTGCAAGGACCGGGATCTGGAAGAGATTCGGTTGTGCGTGCATTGCAAGCAAGTGGATTTACTATTTCCGTGCTTCGTGATGTCACCCCGTTACCTCATAATGGATGTCGTGCACCTAAAAAACGACGCATGTAAGCGTGTGTTCGTAGAATTGATATTTTCTTGTTGAGAGAAGAGCTGGATGGAACGGAAAACAAAAGAAGCTAACCGCAAAGAAGAGCGGAAGCAAAAAGGTATTGTAACCAAACGTGCAACAAAGTTGACCGAATACGGTCGGCAGTTGCTTGAAAAGCAAAAACTAAAAGAAACGTACGGGATGCGTGAGCGTCAGTTTAAACGTTTCTTTGATTTGGCGCGTCGCAGTCAAGATGCAACCGGGGAAATGCTTTTGTGTTTACTCGAAAGACGTCTTGATAACGTAGTGTATCGGCTTAAGTTGTCGACCACTCGTCCGCAAGCACGTCAAGTTGTTGTTCATGGGCATATCTTGGTCAATGGCCGCAAGGTCTCTGCACCATCATATCTTGTGAAGGTTAATGACGAGATTGCTTGGTGTGAAGCTTCTGTTAAAAAAGAAGCGTTCGTTAAGGATGTTGCTGAAAAGCGTGGCGCTGCTGGGGCTAAAGTTCCTGACTGGCTTGAACAGGATAAAAAAGGTCATCGTGGCAAGGTACTTCGGTTCCCTGTCCGTGACGAAAGCCAGCTACAGGTAAACGAAAACTCGATTGTCGAGTTGTATTCGAAATAAATAGTGTGTGATAGCGTTACAATGCGCTCTCATCGAGTTAAGAGGATGCGGGAGGTTTGATGGATAAAAAGACGTATCGGCCTTTAACGATCCCGAAGTTGGGTTGGGATTCTAAGACGCTTACAGCGTCTTTCGGCCAATTAACGGCACAGCCGTTAGAGCCTGGATTTGGTATTACTTTGGGAAATGCGCTTCGGCGAATTCTCCTTGGTGGTATTGAGGGTTCTGCAGTAACCGCGGTGATTATTAAAGGCGTCAATAACGAATTCTCCGTTTTGCCGGGTGTGGTTGAAGATGCCATGCAGGTAATTCTGAATATAAAAGAGATTGTAGTTTGTAATAAGACGGGTCAACCGGGCAAGATGCGTCTTTTGGTGCAGGGTGAGGCTGCAGCGACGGTTGGTGATATTGTTGCTGATGAGCACTTAGAGCTCTTGAATAAAGAGCATGTAATTGCTCTTGTTGCGGCTGGTGGTTCGCTCGACATAGAATTTTTTGTTGAGACGGGTCGCGGTTATCAACCTGCGCAGTGGCCAATTGGACAAGCGCTTCAGTCAGACAACCGTATCTACCTTGACGCGATGTTCTCGCCAGTGCTCAAAGTTGCATACGATGTTCAAAAAACACGTGTTGGTGGCACAATTGACTATGACAAATTGGTTCTCTCTGTCTTTACTGATGGAACAGAAACACCGGTTGATGTGGTTAATTACGCTGTTTCTGTTTTGAGAACGCAGCTCGAGCATTTTCTTACTTCGACAGAGATTCCCTTTAATGAGATCTCTGCTGTTGATACAGAAAGCGTTGAAGATGTTTTACAGGATGAAGGCGAAGAGCTTGTTCAAGGGCTTCGTGTTGATCTTCTCGTAAAACCTATTGATGCACTAGAGTTTTCTGTTCGTGCCCACAATTGTCTTATTAATGCTGGTGTCACGCGTGTTATTGACCTCGTAAATTTAACAGAAGATGAACTTCAAAAGATTAAAAATTTTGGACGTAAATCTTTTGAAGAAGTTAAAGAAGGTCTTAAGCAGTATAGCTTAACACTCGGTATGAACCTTAATGAGGCTGATTTACTAAAACTAAAAGACAAGGCGAAAGAGTAAAGATCGTGAAACATCAAAAGTCTATCAAAAAGCTGAATCTTGCTGCGCCTCATCGGCGTGCACTTTTGCGAAACCAAGTAATTTCATTGATTTTGAATGGCAGCCTCACCACAACTAAGGCTCGCGCCAAAGAAGTGAAGCGGTTGGCAGAAAAGATGGTGACATTGGCTCGTGGCGGTAATACTTTTAATAACCGTCGTCGTGCTAAAGAATTGTTGCCTTATAAGGAAGAAGCTCTCGTAAAGCTCTTCACAGAAATTGCTCCGCAATATGTAACACGGCCTGGGGGCTATACACGACTCTATCTTTTAGGGCGTCGTATGAGCGACACAGCCGAAATGGCACGGCTTGAGTGGGTAGTATAACGCGTTCTTCGTGTTATGTGACCAATCAGGTTGCGCAAAGCAGTTAAGAGTGAGCCCCGCGCAAGGGGCTCTCTCCACTGTAAAAAGAGAGAAGTAAAAAAATTTTATGAAGCCCATCAAATTGAGGAGGAAGAGGCGATGGAACATGGTTTTGAACGTCAGCAAAGTAGGAACTACAGGACTGGCGTATTTTTTTTAGTATATTTAATCAGTAATTTTTTAGTCTGTTCCGGGCTTATCGCTGAAGCGAGCAATCAAGCGATTGATGTTCTTGTGCTTGGTGGAGGCCCTGCCGGGTTGTCTGCGGGTATGCATCTTGCTGATGCACATATTCCAGCAGTTGTTCTTACAGGCCCTGAACCAGGCGGTCTTTTAACGCATGCGGCAAAGGTAGAAAATTGGCCGGGAATTCTTGCAGAAAGTGGCATAGCCATTATGCAGCGGCTTATTGAACAAGTGCAAGCGCATGGAGCACAGCTTGTCTATGACAGCGCTATACGACTTGATTTGACTCAGCGGCCTTTTGTTATTGAAACTGCTGATTCAGGAATATTCACCGCCAATGCTATTATTATTGCGCTGGGCTCTTCTCCTCGTAAACTGAATATTCCAGGCGAAGCAATTTACTGGGGACATGGGGTTTCTTCATGTGCGCTTTGTGATGCATTTGCTTACGTAGACCGTGAAGTGGTTGTTGTGGGTGGAGGTGACTCTGCTGTTGATCAGGCCATTCATTTAGCTGATTATGCTAAAAAAGTAACGGTATTTGTACGTAGTAAAGATATGCGCGCAAAGCCAGTCAGAATTCGTGAATTATTGAAAAAGGTTAATGTAGTCTACAATAAACAAATGCTCGAAGTGATCGGTAATGGGCAGCAGGTGACGGGCATCAAAATAAGAGATAGACATTCAGGCGTTGAAGAAATTTTCCCAACAGATGGCGTTTTCTTAGCCATTGGACATGAACCAAATACATGGCTTATAAAAGATGCGATAACTTTGTCGCACGATGGACATATACTTGCTGACTTTGAAACGATGCAAACCAATATTCCTGGTGTTTTTGCAGCAGGAGACATTGTTGCGGGTTCGTATCGGCAGGTCCCTGTTGCCGTTGGTGATGCAATTAAAGCGGCTGGAAAGGCTATTGATTTTGTGCGGTACCAAGGTGCCTAGTTTTTTATCCCTGTTCAAAAACTGAAACAATACTCCCATCAGCTTCTTTTTGTACAAAGAAGTTGGTGGGAAATTGACTTTTCATACTTGGTAAGTGTGAGACAATAATAATTTTTTCAAAATCATCTTGGATATCGTAAATGGCATCCATAAGGTGAGTGAGTCCCTCTTCATCTTGTGAGCCGAAGCCTTCATCAATAATAAGCGTTTGTAATGAAGTGCCCGAGCGACGTGCAAGAAATTTTGAGATAGCGATACGTAGTGCAAAATCGATTCTGAACGCTTCTCCACCCGAAAAAAGTTCGTAGGGGCGAATGCCCATGGTATCAGAAATTTTTATATCAAGCGTTTCTTTTGTGCCACCGCTTTTTAAATCTCTGACCGATTCAAACATAACGTGTGCTTGATTGTCGGTCAGCTTGCTCAAAAGCACATTAGCTTCATGCTCAATTTCTGGAATAGTGTTTTCGATAAGCAATGCTTGAATACCATTTTTCCCCAGTGCTGAAGCAAGGAGTTGGTAGTCATCAAGAAGCTCTTCAAATCGAGCGAGCTTTTTTTGATGTTGTAAGAGAATCTCTTTTTTTGCCGCGATCTGTTTGAGCTGTTGTTCGAGTGCACCTTGCTCTTGAACAAGCGGCAGCTTTTGTTCGGCATATGTTGTCAAAGTCTCTTTCAATGCGCGGCATTCTGTCTCGTTATACTGAAGCTCTTCGGTTAACAGTGCAATTTTTTTTCTGTATTCATATACATTTTTTTGTATGGTTTTTTTGTCTCTGAGTTCGCTACTTATTATTTTTATCTGTTCTCTGCGGCTCGATTGACGCGCAATGTCATCAGACAGAGCACGCAAGAATTCTTGTTGTTCTCGAAGTTTTATTCGGCTTTCTTTAAGTGCTTTTATTTCTTCTTGATCGTAGAGTGTTGCATTCAGTTTCTCTTGTAAAAGTGCACGCTGTTGCTCAAGTGCTTTAATTTCAGAATGATTTTCGAGTGTGAATTGCTGCTGAGCCATAAATAATTCGAGAGCTGTACTTGTTTGTGTATGTTTATAAAGTGCTTGTTCATGAGCATTTTTGACATCTTGAAGAGGCGCGTCTTGTGTACTCAATTCTTGTTGTAAAAATAAAAGTTCTTGTTCAAGTGTGATTAGTTGATTTTCGAGTGCAGCACTATGAGCCTGTTTTTGCGTCCGCTCTTTTTGTTGTGATTCTTTTTTTTTATTCTCTTCAGCGAGCATTTTTGTAAGGTGCTTGAGTCGTTTTATTTGATGCAAGAGAAGATGTGCCCTCTCTACAAGCTGTGTTTCAAGTGTTTGTTTTACTTCTTGAGCAAGGGGTTGAGAACAGAGCGGGCAGGTTGAGAGAAGATTTTGTAAGTGATTTTGTTGAGTCTGAATATCATCAAGTAACTGTTTTTTTGTGGCGAGACGCGAAAGCCATTCTTGTTGAAAGCGAATGTTTTTTTGAAGCGTAGGTGAGTGGTCTGGCTCTTGTGAGAGCTGGTTTCTGTAGGAATCAAGTTCATTCAAAATACTTGTTTTGAGGTTGCTTTTTTTTGTAATTTCTTGTGACAAGAGAATGCTGTGTTGATTAATTTTGTTTATCTGTTCAGTGAGGGTGCGTACTTTTTTTTCTGAATCAGCAACGTGTTGTAAAAGTGTAGTCTGTTCTTTAATAAAGGCTGCTTGAGCCTTTTCTCGCAATTGAGAAATTTGATTTGAATAGGAAAAAAACTGTTCTTTGTGTGCAAGATGTTGCGTCTGTTGCTGTTCACATTCCTCAATTTTTTTTTCAAGATTTTCAATAAGCAGTTGATTTTCTTGAAACGTTGCGGCGTGTCGTTTGTTGCGATGAGCGCTGCGCCAGCTTGTAATCAGCGCTTTCAATTCAAGTTCTTTTTTTTGTTGAGCAAGCGCTGTTTGTTCAAGCGAATTGTGGAAAATGCGTAACTCGCTTAACAGCTCAAGTTTTTGTGCACGCTCTTGTTCCCTTTGTATGAGAATATTTTTACAGTCTTGTTCATGTTTTGTAAGAGTAGTGAGTGTCAGAGCGAGATCTTGCATATGTTGCGTGAGTTGAAGTTCTTGTGCACATTCTTGTTCGAGTGTCTGACTTTGTATGCGTACAAGATCAACTTCTCTGTTGCCTGCACGATAATGTTCTACGGCATACGACCGAAGTGTTTCAAAACGATCAAGTCCAAGCATCGATGCAAGAATCTCTTTGCGCTCTTTGGGAGCCCGTTTTGAAAATTCATCTGATTGTCCCTGCCGTAAAAAAATCGAGTTGGTGCATGCTTCATAATCGAGTCCGAGAATGGCGGTGATACGTTCTTGTGTTGTGCGTATTGTTTTTTCGGTGAGTGCGGTAAAACAATTGGTGCTTTTATTTAAAACACCGAACTGTAGTTCCTGTTGGGGTTTTTTGTTGGTAATAAAAGTAAGTTCACGGGTAACGCGATAGTGTTCATTGTTGCAAAGAAAATCCAGAGAGACCATCATGTGGGATTGTCCAAGGCGCACAAGAAGATCGTCTGATCGAGTGATGCCGGCGACTTTACGCGCTTGACCCCAGAGTGCCCAGGTGATGGCATCAAGCAGCGCAGACTTACCATGACCGTTTTTTCCGGTGAGGCAGATGAGGCGATAGGGTTCAAAGTTGATGGTCTGTGTTGTTGCCCCGTAGCTTAAAAAATTTCTGAGTCGTAGTTGTAGTGGTATCACGTGCTTTTATTTTCCTCTTATAAAAATACCCCCTACTACTGTAACGCAGGTAAGGGGTAAAAAGAAGACTTCTTTAAGCAGTATTTAGATTATTTTTCCAAGTGCCCGTGCAAAGTCTGCGAATTTCGATTGATTTATCGATGAAATGGTCTGAGTGACAAGATCTTCAGCGAACGCAGTGTGCGCAAAAAGTCCTGCTTTTTTTACGTTCCAGTCTGGTTTAATGCCTTCAAATGTTTTGTTAATTTTTTCTATTTCGTCATTGATGGCAGCTTCTTTGAAAGGCTGTAAAAAGTTTTTTATATTAAATTTTACTTTTTTAATTTGGTTGGCGAGAGCCGTGATAACACTCTGTAATTGTGCAGGTACATTAATTGGGTTGCTTCGTATTGAGATAAGCGTTTGGATTAAACTAATTGCCTTGGTATCTTTTGCAGTAACGATAGGGAATAGTTTCGTAATAAGTGGGTCGAGTAGACCTAATGCCTTATTATTATTATATAATCCCCAGGCCTCATCATCACTTATTTTTCCCGTAGCAAGAATTCTGGTAATATCACTTTCGAATTCATCTGCTTCTTTCTGCATAAAATCAATCTGTTTCTTTTGTGCGGCTGTACAGGTGAGGTCTTGGTAAGCTGGAGACGAATTCTTCTCGTTTTTATTGATCTTGATTATTGTGATATTATTTTTAAATTGAGGGTTTTTTTCATCAATTGTATCAGGAGCAACAAGTATATTGAGAGTATCTTTATATTGGGCGCAGAGCCAAAAAAAGATTAGTTCAAGACCTTCGGTCTCTTTACCTTTACCACCAATATCAATGCCGTAGATGAGACCTGGTTTTAAATCTTTATTGGTTTTTACAAATTCTTGTGCGCTGAGACTGCAGGTCGTGCAGAAGCTTTTTTCTGAGCACTGACTCTGAATAAGTGTGCAGAGTTTTTTAAGAAGTTCTTTTTGCCAGGTTTGATTGCATGTCGGTTCGATAAGATAAAAATTGAGTGTTTTCTTTTTTAAATCGATCTTTTTTTGTTTTGCTTCTGTGAATAATGTATTGAGAATCATGAGATCTTGGTACAGGCCGCCACCGGCAAAACTGACCAAAGAAAGAGTGTCTTGTTTTTTCCATACGTTTATGAGATTTGGTACGACTCGATGTTCGAGTATTCTGCGAACGCTCACGAACCCAGGGATACGGGTAAGGGCACACTCAGGTGAGTCGCATTCCCAAAAGCCGGAGAATATCTGTCTTATATTTTTCTTGTAGTGATTCGAGCATTTGCAGGATCAACTGATGAACTTGAGGAAGGGCTGGGAATAATTTTATTGAGGTTTTGAGATAGCTCAGTTGCAGTAGCTGATAAAAAAACAATAAGGGGTATTATCAAAAATCCCCTGAGATGCAGGTGCTTCATTACGCTCTCCTTTTTGAAAAAAATTTACTTTTGTGCTTTTGCCTTCCGCCGTTTTTTTTGCAGGGCGATAAAGTAGTCTTCGAGCGTTGGGTGTTTTATTTCAATGTCAGCATAAGTGATCGACCGTTTGTTGAGTTTGAGAAGCGTGGAGGCAATTTCTTGTGCTCCGACTTCGAGTTCAATCCAGGCTTGGTCAATCACAAAAGGAATGTTGTTTTCTGTTGCAAATGCTGCGCATGCTTCTACCTGGTCACCCATTAAAAGCCAGAGTTTTGTGTTGTGTACACTCCGTGCAAGTTTTTCTGGTGTACTTGCGATACTAATTTTACCTTCTTCCATAACGATGATGCGGTCACAGAGTTCGGTCATGTCGAGCATGTTATGTGACGTGATGATAAAAGATTTTCCTTTTTCACGTTGGTCGTTAATAAAATTACGTATGGTATGTGCAATATCAACATCAAGTGATGCCGTTGGCTCGTCGAGCAATACAATTTGGGGGCTGTGTAAAAATGCTTTTGCGATGATAATGCGGGTTGTTTCGCCGGCAGAAAGACCTGTTGCAAGACGATCGCGCATTGAAAGCATGCCAAGTTTTTCAAGCAGTGTATTGATACGATAGTCTCTGGTTTTTCGATCAAGGCCATAGAGCCTGCCAAAAATATCAAGATTTCGATAGATAGAAAGACGGCTTGGAAGGCGTGCGAAAGCGGTTGCTGAGCCTACCTGTTGCATGATGTCACTACGGTGTTTGAAAAAATTTTTACCAAAATAGGTAATCGATCCAGACGAAGGGGTCAATAAGCCCAAGAGCATTGAAATGGTTGTTGTTTTACCTGCGCCATTGGCACCAAGTATGCCAAGTGTTTCTCCGGGCGCAACATGGAATGACACTTTGTCAACGGCCATGCGCGGTGACCCTCTGTATTGTTTGGTCAATTTATCGACGGTGAGTACGTTTTTCATGAGGAGCTCCTAATCGCAAAGACGGGCAAGGCCCTTACGTTTACTGTAAGAAAATGCTGCAGCAAAGCAGAGGAGAACAATGCCGAGGAAGAGGCAGTTGGTTGCAAAGCTATAAAAAAGTCTTTCCCAGATTTCTCTTACTGCGATTACGGTATCGCCTTGCCTTTCAATTAACAGGGCGACCGCATCAAACGTGTGATGGAAGGGTAATACTTTTGCTATTACTTGAAGCCATGCGGGTAGGACTTCGATTGGGTAGAAGACGCCGCTAAAGAGAGAGAATCCCCAACTGACCATCCAGGCGAGCGATTGCACCGAAGAACCACTCATTAACAAAAAACAGGTGCAGAATATGCCGATAGCAAGTCCCGACATGAGTGAAAGAAGAAACAGCGGTATAAGCCACCATCCCATAACGAGTAAATTGAACCCAAAGATAGCCCAGGTACAGGCAATGCAAAATATAATAAGAAAAACGTTTACGATAGCACCATCAAGAAAGGTTGCTAAAATCCATTCACCAAGTTTGAGTGGTGTTGCAAAGAGGTTAAGAATATTTGATGCCCAAAATTCTTCTAAGAGGTCGAGTGAGACGCAGAGATTTGCTCGATTAACAACCTGCCAAAGAATAATATTAGAAAGCAGCGCCATTGTCTTTATTGTCGGTGAGCAGGTACTCATGCCGATACTGAGATATCCAAATACAAGAATATCCATAAAGGGCCAATAAAATGTTGATGAAAGTTTATTGAAATCGGTGGGGAATTGAATAAGATGCCTAAAAGTTGTGCCCCATATACGGCGCCATGAAAGGATCATAGTGGTTTCCTTGCAAAGATGTTGTTTAAATGCGGGTAAGACTGTATTACTATATTTATAGCACAAAACGGTGTTTTTAAAAAGGGTTGTACCATGCGCATAGCAATCAATGGATTTGGTCGGATCGGGAGAACGTTCCTTCGTGTTTTACTTGAAAAGGGCGTTGGGGGTAATGGAGGTAATGGAGGGAATGGAGGTGTTGAGGTTGTTGCCATTAATATTGGAACTTTAAACCCTGAGCTTGTTGCCCATACGTTTAAATACGATACAACAATGGGTGTCTTTGAAGGGGCTGTTTCTGTTTCTGGGAATGTCTTGACGATTGGATCGCATAAAATTCTCTTGTTTGCAGAACTTTCTGCAGAATCTTTGCCGTGGCGTTCTCACTCAATTGATTGGGTTGTTGAATGTTCGGGCCATTACACAAAGGCTGAAGATGCGTACCAGCATATTCGCGCCGGTGCAAAAAAAGTATTGATTAGTGCTCCAGCGACGGGCGCTGATTGTACTGTTATTCCTGGTGTGAATAATCAGATTTTTGATGCGAACAACCATCTTATTGTTTCGTTAGGCAGTTGTACATCGAATGCACTTTTGCCGATGCTCAAAGTAATTCATGAAGCGTGTGGAATTAAACGTGCGTTTGTGGTGACAACGCATGCGTATACAAATACCCAGGCTCTCTTGGATGGTGGGGCGTCTTCTTCTAAAGATCTTCGTAAACATCGTGCTGCGCCTTTGAATATTATTCCGGCATCAACGGGAGCCGATCGTATGGTGGGTGAAGTTTTACCAGAGCTTCAGGGCCGTGTTTCTGCTTTGGCGATACGAGTTCCTGTTTCGAACGTTTCGTTACTTGAAGTTACGTGGGTTGCAGAGCGTGCTGTGTCGACTGAGAGTATTTTGGCGGCATTTGACAGTGCGGCATCTAAGGGTGCATTGCAGGGAATTTTGTTGACGACTGCCGAGCAGCTCGTTTCATCGGATTATTTAAAACATCCAGCATCGGTGATTATTGATAAACCACTCTGTTCTGTGCGTGAAGATATGGGCACGGCATTTGGTTGGTATGATAATGAGTGGGGATATAGCTGCCGTCTGCGGGACTTTTTGGTCTCTGCGCAGTAGATGACCCATACTTTATTAGCCACAAGTTTGAGCAAGATTTTAAAATGGCGATAAAAAAAACAGGCGAATTGGCTTGTTCCGCTCACCCTGAGTGTTTTGGCGATAGCCAAAATGTATCGAATGGGTATGAGCGGTAGATTAACTGTCGAATATTTTAAAAATAGAAATGGGTCTTGAAGAATAATCCACAAGACCCATTTCTTAAAAAAGCTTACGCTTATTTATTTTACAACTTCAGCGGTTGTTTCGCCTTTTTTGCAGCATTTTGAGCATTTATTGCAACATGATGTTTTTTTGCAATCGCAGCTCAAGCCATCACAACGATGTTTTTTTTCGCAGCATTTTGAGCATTTTTTACAGCCACAATCTTTTTTGCAGCATTCTTTTTTCACAACTGGCTTTTTCTCGGTTTTGCAACAGCCACATGTTGTTTTCTTTTCTTTTTTTACTTTTTCCTTGCAACAGCCACATGATGATTTCTTTGCAGTCTTGTTTTCTTCAGTTGCAAAGATCATGCCGGTTGACAAAAATGTGACCGCAAGTAATGCGAGTAATGCGCGTTTCATAGTCCTTCTCCTTAGGAAAGGATAGATTGATAATATTGGGCAAACGTCATCATTTGACGCATACCACTTTTTCTCTACTTCAAGTATCTCATAAAAAGATTTCAAATCGCAATATTTGGATAAAGAAGATTGTGCGATTTTTTGGCGCAGGATAAAAAGATGCAGGCCTCCGCTGTTTTTGCCCAAAATGATTGGATTAACTTGGGGCGATTTCATTTAATGCCTTTGAAAAATCAGTCATGACACTATCTTCTTCTTTTGTTGCGCTCTTTTCTACTTCTTTTTTCAACTCTATTGGTTTTGTTTCAACCGGTTTTACTTCAGATTTTTTTTCTTCTTTAACAAATTTCTTTTCTTCTATTTTTTTGATTTCTGTAGAAGTGGTAATTGTTTTTGGTAATGGCTTGTCAGGATCGATGCTAAAGTCGCGAAGAGCTTTGCGTAAAGAATCTTTTCTGGATTGTTCTGTATCTTTATCATTAACGAGATTCCATGATTCTTTAATTGATTCGTTAACAGGATCTTTGATTTTATCTCTAAAAACTTGTTTAATTTTGGCGTTTTTTGGAAGACTTTCTAGCATTTTTGTGAGTGAAACAAATACGGGTATTTCTGGGGTTTTCTCTTGTTCAACTTCTTTTACAAGCTCTTGCACTTTGTTAGCTAGTTCTTCGCTATAGACTGGAATGTCGATAGCATTTAATTTATCCAGCTTTTGAATGTTCTTTAATAACTCAGTAGTTTTCTTTGTTGGCTTTTTTTTCTTTGTTGGTTTTTTTTGCTCGTCCAGTTTCTTTTGTTCTTCAAGTTCTTTTTGCTTCTTTTGTTCTTCTTCAAGTTTTTTTTTTGCGATTCGCTCTTCGTTCAGCTTTTTTTCTAATTCTATTTTCTTTTCTTCTTCAAGTTGTTGCTGCTGTTTTGGGATGTCGTAAACAGATTTGAGCATGGTTGGTAGTTTATTTTTGATTTCATTAATAGTTATTTTGTATTGTTCAAACAAAGAGCCTACAAGAACGGTTTCTGTGAGTTTTTGCTCGTCAACTTCAGCCCAGTCAAATGCATTTAAAAAAGCTTCTTTGGTTGTTGGGGGAGTTGCTTCTGCCAGCGCTTTGGGTGCGGTGTAAACCGTCTTTTCTTGTATTTGCAGGGCTACGTAGTTGAGATACGCGTTTTTGTTTTTGTTGGATTTTAAAAAATCGAGAATACCGTTAGCTAAAAATGGCTCAGCTGCTTTTGCAGCAGTGCTTCCTGAGATATCGAGCCTTATTTGATTATTGTTATCTCTTACTACACCAACTGAACAGCCATTGTTATTAAGCCATTGTGCAGCTACTTCAACAGGTGAAATTGTTTTTGAAGGAAATCGTTGGGTGATATTATTACTATAAAAGCGATAGTAAAGATACGCAAACAGCGGGCGAAAATAGACTGTGTTTGTACCCCAGACCCATGGCTCTGTTTTTTTCATGGGTTCGAGAATATTTTTTTCAAAATTTAGTTTGGTTTGGTCAAACCCAACCATCCATTCTGGTGTGTTTTGCTCTGAGGCTTGAATCATCCCACCCAACACAAAGCAGAAAAATGTGAGCACATGTACACTATATTTCATAAAACTCCTTTTTATGTGGCGAGTATGAGCGTAAGAACTACTCTGTAGGCTAGTAAGAAATTGGATGCTTTGGCAAATGTTTTGGTGAAAATATTTGTAACAAGAAAGAGATCTTTGGAGATCTTTATGGACAGGGGAATTCTTTTTTTGTATAGTGAACAACAACATAACCAGTGCTCCATAGCTCGAACCCGTAGAAATCTTCAGTAATCGGCTTGTGTGGGGCCCATAGCTCAGTTGGTTAGAGCAATCGGCTCATAACCGAGAGGTCCCAGGTTCAAATCCTGGTGGGCCCACCAATAATAAACCTCCTCTTTTTTTGCAGAAGGTAGTTTAAGCATGGATGCAACTCCCTATGGTCGCTTTGTCGCCCTGGTCCTCTTTGATCAAGCACTTACTCAGATTACAAAACAGCGTCAGAGTATAGAAAAACAGTGTGAAGCTCTCGAAGAAAAACGTACAGAATTAATGAGCCGGTATGAGGCTACAGCACTTGAGCTTAAAAATGAAATAAAACATCGCGGTGAATTAGAGCTTTCTTTGGGCACACTTGCCCAAGAAAAACAACGCATAGAACACAAACTTGACACAACGCGTAACGCAAAAGAGTACGAAGCGCTTCAGCAGGAGTTTGAGTCTGTTGTAACTCGGCAAAATGTTGATGATGAGAGATTAATTGTTGTTTGGCAACGTATTGAACAGCTTGAAAGTACGCTTAAAGCGGCAGAACATGAAATGATCGATGCGCTTAAAAGCGTCGAGAAAGAGCTTGAAGAAAAACGCGCTTTGTTAGGTGATCTAGAACGGCTTTTTAATGATAAAGAGCGTTTAAGGCCCGCTCAGAGAGAAGGTGTTCTTGAACAATGGCTTTCGATGTATGAGTCAATGCGTGCTGCTTTGATACCAAGCCCAGCGGTCACCCTTGCAGGGAGCTCTTGTTCGGAGTGTGGCGTTGTTGTTCCCCGTACGGACGTAGCCGCTGTTGAAAAACATCAATTTGTTTTTTGTCAGCAGTGCCACCGGATACTTTTTGATCGCCATGCTGTTGAATAATCATCTCGACTATTACCTCTACAACCTCCATAACCTCCATAACCTCCATGGCAGCTGCGACCACTCTTCTTTTTTTGATGCGTTGTAAGGATTTAAAATGAAACAGCTTGAAATGTTTGAATCATCTCAAAAATTGCCCGATAAAGCTCCATGGATTCTTTCTGTTGATGGTGCATCACGTAAAAATCCGGGACCTGCGGGAGCGGGCGTTTGTCTCAACCGAGGGGAAGAGTCAGTTTTTTGTGAAGGATTCTTTTTGGGTGTGCAGACTAATAATGAGGCCGAATATAGTGCACTCTTGTTAGGACTTGCTGCTGCGCAGGACTTTATTAAGCCTGGTGAAAAACTTTTGATTATTTCAGATTCTGAACTTTTGGTTCGGCAAGTCTTGGGTGTGTATAAAGTTAAGAAACCTGAATTGCGCGTACTGTATGACCGAGTTATGACTTTTTTTCCGCTCTATAAGTCGTCAATTAAACATGTCCTTCGCGAGAAAAATGCCTGTGCCGATGCGCTTGCAAATAAAGGTATTGATTCCAAAAACGGTATTCCCACTTATTTACGAGAGCGTACTGGATTATAAATGAACATAAGTGCTTTTAGGGACGATTTACGTCTTCAAAAATTATTATGGTGCGTCGTTGCACTCTTTGGATTAGTAATAGCAGTTGGTGCTGGCCTTCCTGAGCGCGGACACTTTGATGTGCGAGTATTGCTTGCAGATGCAGAAAAAAACGAAGTATTTTCCTGGACACTCTATTCAGAGGAAGGGTTTATGGCTCGCGATGCAGAGCAGGGTATTGCACAAGAGCTCCCTGCAAAAAGTATCGTTGTTAGTGTTAAAAAAGGGCGCATAGCGCTCAACGGATGCCGCCTTTCGGGACATTCTGTTGAATTGATACCACGTTCTGGTGAAACAGGTTATGGTGACTATCGTTACGCGGGGACTTTTATTGTTTCTCAACGGGATGAGCGTCTTTATCTGGTAAATAAGGTTGATATTGAAGAATATTTGTGCTCAGTCTTACGATGGGAAATTTACCCATGTTGGCCGCCCGAAGTGCTTGAAGCTATGGCAATTGCCTGTCGCACGTATCTTTTTTATCATGTGTTAAAATCTCGTGGCTCTTCGGGTGATATGGAGCGTCGACCTTTTGATATTCGTGCAACGGTAGCTCATCAGGCTTACAAAGGCCTCCATGAGTTTGATGGATTGAGACGCGCGGTTGAAGCAACGAGTGGTGAAGTAATGGTATTTAACGGTAAGCCGATTGAAGCCATGTACGAAGCCTGTTGTGGTGGTGTAATTCCAGCACATCTTGAGGGTATTGATTTTGTGAGAGCTCCTTATTTAAAGCGAGATTATGCTTGTACTTATTGTAAGGAGTGTCGCGATTTCTCATGGGAAGAGACCTTCTCACTTGCAGATCTTAATGAAGCAATCTGCTCTTATGATGATGGTGCTATGCCAATCATAGATCTTCATATTTCTCGAAAAGATCGGGCAGGAATTGTACGTGAAGTAAAAATTAAAACAAAGACCGGATGGTACCGTCTTTCTGGTCGCCGCATTAATTCAATGTTTGGTGGGGTGAAAAGTCTGTGCTGCACCATAAAAAAACAGGGCAAACATATTGTTATGAATGGTCATGGATGGGGCCATCATCTTGGGCTTTGTCAACGGGGTGCTGCTGCTATGGCTCAGGATGGTTGGGAGCATCGGGATATTCTTACTTTTTATTATCCAGGTGTAAGTTTTACTACGATTCGCGTGGTGACGATTCCTCCTACGGTGAAAGAAGAAAAAAAAGAAGTAGTAGAAGAAGAAGCCTCGACAGTCGAGAAAAAACCAGAAGCGTCGCTGCAGCCTGTAGAAAAAGTAGAAGAGAAAATAGAAAAAAGAGAAGCAAAACAAAAAACAGTGTGCCGAAAAAGTAGACTGGCTAGTAAACGGCGGGTTGCGCATAGAGAGCGTAAGCACAAAAAGTAGTGAAGTGGTATGAAAAAAGGAGTGAAGGAATGTCAGGGTATCGTGGGCATACGTTTGGAGCGTTTGCTTTAGTTCCAAGTCTTATTTTTTTGGGAAGTTGGGTAGGGTTTTCTTTACCAACACTTTTGTCGGGGGTATTAGTCGTTTTTCTTGGAGCATTGTTTCCTGATATTGATACTGCAGGGCGTGGTAGACGGTTTTTTTTAGGATGTATTTGCATCTGTATTTTAGCCTGTACGAGTACCCATGCGCTCTGGACCGCAGGCGTCTGCGCCTTTATTGGATTGTTGGCGCTGGTGAGTCGGCATCGAACACTCTTCCATAATATATATTTTCTTTTATTCTTGACGATCTGTGTTGCGGCATGGTCGGCACATCTCCTTCCTCAGTATACAAAAGAGTTATGGTGGATCGCTTTTTGTTTTGTGATCGGCTGTTTTTCTCACATGTTACTTGATTTTGGAGTGAAGCGTTCTCTGAGTTGGCGATAGCAGAATCCGTTTTTTCTTGCGGGGCGTGTAAGCAGCTGAGTATAGTAAAAAAGAGAGTGAGTGGCCGTATTGGTTGACCGCTAAGCCTCCATTGACCCCCTTGAAAAAAAGGAGCACGAGCTATGAATCGTCAAGATTTAGACTTTTTGAAAGCGCAGCAAAAGTATCCATCCGTTTCAATTTTGATGCGGACTCATCGTACTATGCCTGTTGCAGAAAAAGATCGCATTGTTTTGAAAAATCTTATTGCAGAGGCGAAAGAAAGGCTTCTCAAAGAGTTTTCGGCACATGATCTAAAAAAACTATTTAAAAACATTGATGAACTTGAGGAATCAGTTGATTATACTCATGAAACCGAAGGAATGGCGTTTTTTGTCAATGATGAAATTAAGTTGTCATATTCGCTTCCCTTCCCGGTTGAAAATCGTGTAACAATTGATAAAAACTTTGAGGTTCGTGATATTATTCTCGCGCTCAATCGGATTCCAAGTTACTGGGTATTGGCGTTGAGTGAAAAACCATGCCGCCTGTTTTATGGATCGGGCACCGTACTTAGTGAAGTCATTGAACCTGAAAATGATACGATGGGTATTTCTCGTGATGGATTTCCGCTTGATTATACAAAGCCAGATCTTAAATTCCAGTCTTCGATTGGAAATTCTTTAGCGAGTCATAATCCGGTTGATTCAAAATATTTTGAAGATCATAAGAAAAAATTCTTTAAAAAAGTAGATGATCTTCTTGGTCGTTTTATCTCTGTTGATAAACGGCCACTTTTTGTGCTTGGTGCTGAGCGCAATATTTCTCTTTTTGAATCAGCAACGGCTCATACAATAGCAGGGCATGCTCATGGAGATTTTGCTCGGCATAAAGTGCAGGATGTTGCAAAAGCGGTTTGGCCCGAAGTGCAGAAGTATGTTGCAAACCAAGAAAAACAGGTTCTTTCTGATTTTGATGAAGCAATAGGAAAATTGCATCAGGCATTTACACTCGAAACAGTATGGCAGATGGCATACGAGGGGCGTGTAAAAGATCTTCTTGTTGAAGAAGGGTATACGGTTCCTGGCATAGTTGAAACAGATAACCCGGGCCGTATTATGCGTGCTGAAAATTCAAAAACACCACATGTGGTTGATGATCTGGTTAATCTTTTAATTGTGCTTGTGCAAGAAAAAGGGGGCAATGTCATCTTTTTGAAAAAAGGGACCTTGAAGGATTATGGCCATATTGCAGCTATTTTAAGATACTCTGGAGAGACTCAATCAAATACACAAGAACGAGGACGTTGCTAAAATTATCCATGTAAAGAATCTCTTTTTCTAGACAAACGCCAAAAAAGCAAGGTAAACTTGCGCATTGGAAACGAGAGTTGTCAAAGTAGGGCTGGACCGATAAAGCGTTTCCGGCCCACTTTTTTATGAGGAGGCTATCATGAGATATCTCAAATGTACCGTTTTATTTCTAGTGCTGGGAGCGGGCACTCTGCATTTTTCTTATTTTAACGCTATGAATACTCAAGATGATAATCTGAAAAATGGAAAACTCATTGAGTTAGGTAAACTTGATTCAGATTTTAGGTCTGCCAATGGACTCTCTTCTCCTTTGCTGAATAAACAGAAGACGTTGGAGACGCTTAAACGTATTGCCGTTGGGCCAACCTATAGCTATAAAAAGTTCTTTGAAAATGTATCAGAAGGGGCAGAAATTTATTATGGGCTTGCTGCTGGACTTAAGGTGCTGCCAAATGACCAAAAAACACTCTATAATTGGTGCCGTAAAGTTCTTTCTTTTGTGTATGCCTATTCATTTATTCAGCGAACATCTCATGATGGACCAACAGATGCGCTGTTTGTAATAGAAGATGCTTCGGTATTAAAAGAACTTTTTGAAAAATATGGCTCAAAAGTTCTTTTGGTAGATGAAAAAAAAGAATTTAATGAGAAGCTCGTTTTGGAATTAAATAAGAGTAAAAAATTACCAAAAAATCGTATTGAATTGACTGGCCCAGACCAAAACGAGGGTGTTGCATATGGCATGCGGCTTCATTTTAGAAAAACAGAGGAACAGACACATCGTAAACCACTCCTTGGTCGGTTTAAAGAAGTAGGATATGCGGTTCGGCCTGATAGCTCTGAGATTATTCTTAAGTTCTATGGCGAGAAAATTTCCACGGATCAGGCCTTTATTAATTTAGGCATTGTTCCAAACGATTGTAAGGAATATTTTAAGGCTAATTTTGGAAGTGAAATTGCTAAATTGCATGGTAAGAGCTTGATGTCGATGCAGGCATTCGCTGAGCAATGGATGATCGACAATCCAACTAAATCAGATAAAGCAGACTCATTTCAAAAGTTTCTCAAGAAATATGCAGCAAAAAAAAGACTTACACATCTTAAAAAACGGACCGGTAACGAAATTGTTATTAATGGTAAAATTGAGCTTCTTGTTGCAGCGTATCTGATGCAAGATCCGTGCGTTTTAGCGCAAAATATTAATGAATCTTCAAGCCTTATTTTTGACAATAAGCTCTCTACCGAGTTTTCTCAAGTTCGTGGTCTTTTTATCATGGTACAAAATCTGCTGGATGAACTTGATAACGCGTATGCAAAGGGATTTCTTGAAAGCATTCAGCCTGGAGACGAAATCCCAAGCTCAAATGATTTAAATGCCTCTGTGTTGTCAGAAGCCAGCCGATATATCGGGGGGCTTTCTTTTATGATGCGTGAATATTGCGCGTGTTGTAGTGCGGTATTACCTTCTTTAAAACATGAAGGAGTAAAAGACTATTTTGGACGTGCAGCACTGATGATTGAAAAACTTTTATTCGATTATAAAAAAGACCCACGTACTGTTTTTACCTACCAGTTTTTTGATTCCGATTCCCAAATGGATTTTGCAACTCAAGGAATCAAATCTGATGTCTCTAATATGATTGCTGAATTTTATCAAAAAGCTACAAAAAACTTCCCTGTTGTGCAGCAGGACGTTAAAAACACCAACGTTATCGCAACATGGAAAGATCTCGTAGTAAGTGGCATCGAAGAAACTGCAGAACAGACGATTAATACGAATTCGTTTAGAGACGTTTTAAAACAGGTATTTACCGAAAGTACTCTTTCCTCAGGGCTTACAGATTGGGCTGTGTTTAAAGAAAAATGTGCACAGCTTTTGACGGGAGGCGAAAAAAACGAAAAGCTTATGCTTATGGATACTGCTATCAAAAATATCATAGGCCATGGTGATCGAAGCTTTGTTCTTGATATGCAGGCATTTGACTCTAGTATTCCAGGCATTTTTAAACAGGCTGCTAAAAAACAGAAGTCATTTGGTAATGCACTTCTTGCATTGGTGCTCAAACAAATTCGGCAAAATGATGTCTGTACGGGAGAGCTTCGTTCAAAAATTGATGGTACCGCAAATTCGTGGAAGGCTGCTCTGGGGCAACTGGCTAATTATTTTGAAAAAGCAGGTTTTTATGTTTCGAGTGGGAAAAAGGGAAGTCAGCTACTCGAGGGAGTAAAGCTCTATGTTGAAGAGATGGTAAAGAAAACCATGCCTGAAAAATCAGAAAAAATCGTACCACTTTTGTGTGGAAAATTTCTTCAGGATAAACAAAAACTCTATATAGCTTTTGGGGATGATGCATTTAGAAATAAACTGCTCCCAACGTATCAAGCATTAACGTATCAAGCGCCAGAACTTAAAGAGATGAAGAAGTAAAATAAGATAAAAAAAGCGCCTCTGTTAGTTGTGTTTTGCAACTAACAGAGGCGCTTTTTTTATGAAAATTTATCCTAGAAATCGTTTAAAGAAACCCGATATTGTCCCCGTTCCATCATCAACAGAAGTGCCAATCTGCTCTGAATACGTACGGAGTGTTGTTTCTGCGTCGCTTGAAAGAGTGGTGGGAATATGGCAGGTGGTCGTTACCACAAGATCACCAGATCCGCGGGATTGAATTTTGTGGAATCCTTTGCCTTTGACAATAATACGTTTTCCAACCGGGCATCCACGTGGGATTTTAATAGTCTCTTTTGAGCCATCAAGAGATGTGATCTCAACCTGAGCACCCAAAACGAGTTGTGGATAGGTAAGCGAAATTGTACATTCAAGGTCATCACCGATACGTTTGAAAGGAGCATGCTCAATGACGCGTACGGTTAAGATAAGATCGCCCTGTTTTCCTCCATAAACACCAGCATCACCTTTTTCGGCAACGCGTAGTTCGGCATTATTAAAAATGCCTTTAGGGATGGTAACAGAAAGTTTTTCATATTGTTGAATGCGTGATTGCCCCTTACATTTTTCGCAAGGCGTTTTAATGATAAATCCTTGTCCTGAGCAGGTTGCGCAGGTCTGCGAATAGACAAAAATACCCTGACGATAATGAACTTGTCCTGTGCCACGACATTCGTTACAGGTTTCTGCCGAAGTTCCTTCTTTCATGCCCTTGCTTTTACATGCATCGCATGAAACAAAATGATAAAAAGTAACTTCTTTTTTTACGCCGGTAAATGATTCTTCGAGAGAGACGGTAATTTCTTGGGTAAGATCGTGCCCGCGACGTGGTGTTGGTCCCGCTTTTCGAGAACGTTTTTGTCGGGCTGCGCCCCCACCAAAAATATCGCCAAAAATATCACCAAAATGTTCAAAGATCTCATCCATGTCGCCAAAGCCTTCAAAGCCAGCGCCGCCTCCCGCTTGTCCAGCAGCAGCATGACCAAATTGGTCATATTTTTGACGCTTTTCTTGATGAGAAAGCACTTCATAAGCTTCGGCCGCTTCTTTGAATTTATCTTCGGCTTCTTTATTGTCCGGATTGCGATCCGGGTGATATTTGAGTGCAAGCTTGCGGTATGCTTGTTTGATTTCGTCTTGGCTTGCGGTCTTTGCTACCCCAAGTACCTCATAGTAATCTCTTTT